>Ga0209203_1001132_pt1 | contig 20151 bp, 17 predicted proteins | sample AD_UKC109_MetaG_FD_184423 | JGI IMG/M metagenome (GOLD analysis project Ga0209203, IMG submission 184423) | Active sludge microbial communities of municipal wastewater-treating anaerobic digesters from Hong Kong - AD_UKC109_MetaG (SPAdes)... | ecosystem: Engineered > Bioreactor > Anaerobic >... | reverse complement strand
TGCTTCAGGTATGTTATTGTACGGGATGTCAATGGTTTATGGAGCGACCGGCTCATTGCAACTCGATGCTATTTCAACTCAAATTGCCAACACTCAAAGCTCAATGCTACTTGTTTTAGGATTGGTATTTATCATGGTTGGGGTTGCTTTTAAATTAGGTGCAGCTCCATTTCACATGTGGGTGCCGGATGTTTATCAAGGTGCTCCAACAGCAACAACTTTATTCATTGCATCAGCGCCTAAAATTGCGGCTTTTGCATTTGCGGTGAGAATTTTAGGACAAAGTTTGGACGGTTTGTTTGTCAACTGGCAGCACATCGTTGCTGTATTGGCAATGCTTTCAATTATTATCGGTAATTTATTTGCACTTCAGCAAGACAATATCAAACGCCTGTTCGCATATTCCACAATTTCACACATTGGATTTATGCTACTTGGCTTTCTTGGCGGAAACGAAGGGTATTCAGCATCTATGTTTTACATTATCACTTACGCAATAATGAGTGTTGCTGGTTTTGGAATGATTATTGTATTATCCTGCAAAGGTTTTGAAGCTGAAAAAATATCTGATTTCAAAGGCTTAAATCAACGCAATGGTTGGTTTGCATTCATGATGTTGCTGATTATTGCTTCAATGGCAGGCTTCCCTCCACTGGTTGGTTTCTTCTCAAAACTATATGTGATTAAAGCCGTTGTTGATCAAGGATTCTATGTACTGGCAGGTATCGCAGTCGTATTTGCTGTGATTGGTTCGTTCTATTATTTGCGAGTGATTAAAACCATGTATTTTGATGAATCCGAAAGTGATCAGGAAATCACAGCCGGTTATGACGTCAAATCCATTCTAAGCTTTAATGCTTTATTACAACTGGCTTTATTATTGTTTGTACCGTCAATTCTGAGTTTCTGTATCAAAGCTGTTGAGTTGTTGTAATTAATAGCAACTTAGTTGTTGATTAAATCAAAATTATTACCGACAAGTTTTAAAACTCTGTGATCCATAACTTTCCTCCATAAAGGAGGGAAGTATGCGATGACAAACAGTCCCATATAACCATTTGGAAGTTGAGGAGCATCATCGAAGTGTCGCAGGCTTTGGAAATGTCTGGCAGGATTGGCGTGATGATCGGAGTGTCTTTGTAAATGATAAAGCACCAGATTAGATGCCAGATGATTGGAGTTCCATGAATGATGAGGCTTGCATCTTTCATAGTTCCCGTTGTCCAGCCTTTGTCGTAACAAACCATAATGCTCGACGTAATTCGCACTTGTCAACTGCCACCATACAATTGGAATGTGTAAAACTAAAACCAACAAGGCTTCCCATCCCAACCATATTGTGACAGAGGTATAAATAATCAGAGTCATGAAATACGAATGTAGGATTTGGTTGTTAATGGACCAGAATGATAATCCTTTTCGGTATAAGCGACGCTTTTCAATCTTGAATGCCCGGATTAAACCTCCGGGGATTTCTCTCAGAGCAAACTTATAAATGCTTTCTCCAAAACGCGAACTGGCTGAATCTTCAGGTGTAGCAACGTCTCTATGATGTCCGATATTATGTTCAATATTAAAATGCCCATAGCCTGAAAATGCTAATGCAAATTTAGCCAGATTTTTATCCAAAGATTTGGTTTTATGACCGAGTTCATGACCTAGATTTACTGCCAAACCACCAAAGATTCCCATAGTGAGAATCAGGCAAATATACATCCATACACTCAAATCTGTGGTGACAATGAAGTGAATCAGGTACAAAAAAATGAATATGTGCACCGGTAACAATAAATAACAAACGTATGAATAATACGAGTCTTTTTCCAGATTCGGAACTTCGGATTCGGGTGGGTTGGATTTGTCTTCAGCAAATATCAGATCCAGAAGCGGGATAAAGACGTATATAAAAATCAGTGGAATGAATAGCGATAAAGCATTAGAAGTGATTTGAAAGGCGATAACTCCCGTGATTGAAACCAGCGGAAGCAGAGCTGATAAGACCCATAAATACTTTTTTTTGTCTTTATATGTTTGCATTTGGATTTATTCTAGCATGGACAAACCCAATGAAACAATTGTTAGAATTTAATGAATCTCATCAACGCCATGTCGGAGAATTTGGATTTTCTTAACGATTTGGTCGTATTCTTCAGAAACATCGTCCTTATTTTTTCTGGCAAAACTGAGTTCCACTAAACGCTTTTGATACTCTTTAATCAAGGCGTTTTTATCAGCATCTATGATTTTTCTACTACGAATTTTTTGTGCTTGGGAGAGTGCGTTGTTCACGATTATTGACCTCAAAATACATAATATTAGCTAACCATGTGCTTATTTTATTATCCTGTCAGATACAAAAATGTGACTGTCATCATGTTTTCATTGGTCGGGTTCACAAAGTTTACATTCCTTGTTTTTGAGTAAAATTTTGTATAACGCGGGAACAATTATCAGAGATAAAAAGGTTGAAACGATTAAACCTGAAATAATAGTCCATGCCAGCGGTGGCCACAATGTACTCTTAGTCATGACCAATGGAAATAGTCCTGCAACTGTGGTGATTGTGGTTAAAAGAATTGGACGGGCTCTTCTCTTGACCGCTTCAATAATCGCTTTGTCAAAATCAAAATTATCATTTAGATTTTTTTGAATTAGATCAAGCAAAACAATGGCATTGTTGACAACAATTCCAACTAATGCCAATGTGCCAAGTATTGCAGTAAAACCGAACGTGGTATTGGTCAGCAATAACCCAATTGGAACTCCGGCAAATGCCAAAGGAATGGTAATCAATATAATTCCAACTTTAGTAAATGAATTAAATTCAATCAGCAAGAATACCAACAACAAAATAATTCCAATAGGCAAAGCTCCACCGAGAGATTTATTGGCTTTTTCTGATTCTTGTGAGGTGCCTGCGACTTTTATTTTTACTCCTTGTGGAAGTTGCATTTCTTCAAGTTTCGGTCTTAATGTTTCTAGAATTTTACTGTATGTGGTATCAGACTGTGTTTCTGAAAACACAGAAGCCGTCCGTTGTAAATCATAATGATGAATGGAAGCCGGTAACCATTGCAAACTAATATCCGCAAGTTGTTTGATTGGAATGCTTTTATCTGCAACATGCAAAGTGATGTTTTCAAATTGTTGCAAAGGATAATTGATGCCATTTTCATTGCGAACCACGATATTTATCGGGTCTTTAGCTTTTCGATACTGACCGATAATCAGCCCTCCACTCGCTAATCCAATGGATTTTGCAATGTCTTCTCGGGTGACATTGTATTTGTTGAGAATTTCATCTTTGAATGAAATTTGATAGCTTGGCAATCCAATTCCCAGATTGTTTCTTACATCTCTAGTTCCATCAGTTTCAGTCACAATTTGTTGAATGTCATGAATGGCCTGGCTGAGTTTTTCACGATCCTGTGAAAATATTTTGATTTCAATAGGTGCTGCTACAGGTGGTCCTTGCCCGAGTTTATTAGCAATAATTTCGACATTTTTATATTTGGGCTTAATTTCAGTATTGACCCATTCGATAAAAGCATCATTGTGTTCTGATGATGTGAGTTCGACATCAATTCGGCTGATATTCGGAGACTGTGGTTTTTCAATTAAGTTGTAATAAAAATTCGGTCCTGAATTGCCACTAAACGAATACGCATGAGTGACATTCGGTTGTTTTAACACTTTTAGCGATATTTCTTTGGCTATTGCTGAGTTGTAACGCAGGTTGGTTCCTTCCGAAAAAGTGAGATCAATAATTACCTGATTGCGGTCTGTACTAGGGAAAAAATCTTTTTTAACCAGTGTAAATAAAGACATCGATAAAATCACAAAGACAAATGCCATGAGAAGAATATTCTTTGGTGATTGAGTAGCAAGTTTGCCAAACTTCTCTCCCATAGTCATTATTTTTGAATCCTTGTATGTATCAATTGGTTTCAAAAACAAGTGGCTGAATGCCGGTGTGACAAAGATAGAATAGACATAGCTGATAGCAATAGATAGCATAATGACTACCGGAATTGCGTGAGTAAAATCGCCCGTATTGCCTTTCGACATTAACATAGGAATAAATGCCGCTAATGTCGTACCGGTTGCAGAAAACAATGAAAAGGAAAGTTGTTTAACAGCGGTAATTGACGCCTCAGACTTACGCATGCCTTTGTCAATGTGATATTGAATGTTTTCAACCATGACGATGGCGTTATCCACTAGCATTCCTAAGGCAATCACCATACCTGAAATCGCCATTTGGTGCAGCACATTCCCGGAAAAGTTATAAATTGCCAGTGATGTGAATGTCACTAGAGGAATAATACTGGCAACAACCAACCCGGGACGCATTCCCAGAAAAACCGTCAGAACGATACTAACCAATATCATTCCCATCAGCAAAGAGTTGCCGAGTTCTGATATTCTGGCAGAAACTCGATTCGGTTGAAAAAATATCGGTTCAAATTCAATGTCAGGATATTGCTTGTCAATTTCATTCATGATGGATTTGATTTTTTCACCAAAGGTAACCACATTAAGCTGATTTTCGGGAATAAACATTCCAATGCCTATGGCTCTTTTTCCATCTTTCCAAAATACTGAACCGGCATCTTGTTTGGCTCCGTATTTGACTTTTGCCAATAGTTCCAAAGGCATATTTGTGCCGTCAGGAAGCATAATCAGTGTCGATTTGATTTCATCAATGGATTGATATTCGGTTTTTGCATTCAGGATGATTTGTCTGCTGTCTGCTTGTAAGGTTTGTAATGGAACGACTTTAGTTTTCGAAGTGATTTGTTTAACCAAATAATCGGAATTGATTTCCAATTGTTTTAACTTATCTGAATCCGGTTCAATGGAGATTTCCTCTTCGGCTTGGGCGTAAAGTTTGATTTTAGAAAGCTCGGGAACTGAAAGAAGTTTTAATTTGACTTCCTCAGCGACTTTTCGCATATACATCACATCATTATGACCGGATAAAGAATAAACAACCAGCGGTGTATCAATCACTCTGTCTTCGACCAGAGGAGTCATTACACCTTCAGGAAACTGAGTTTTTGCTCGTTCAACAGCATCTCGGATACGGTTCCACGCTGAATCGGTATCATAAACATATTCTTTCATTCTGACTGTAATCTGACAAAAGCCGGCTCTGGCTATTCCCCTGATTTCATCAACTTCTTCAACTTGGGAGATTTCTTTTTCCAATGGTTCAAGAACCAGATTCTCGATGTTTTCGACACTGGCTCCCGGATATTGGGTCAGAATAAAACCATTACGATAGGGAAAAAAAGGATCTTCCTGGCGATTCATGTTGAGCCATGAATAAACGCCTGCAATTGCAAATAAAATCGCAGTTGTGAGAATTAATCTTTTTTGATGGACCAGCAAATTGACTAAATTCATGACTATTCCTCAATCGGAGTTCCTGATGCGACTTTACTTTGCCCCTCAATAATCACGGGATTATCAATGACATTATCAACTTCAAAGATAATGTCATTTCCATTGATAAATAATGGTTTAATGATGTGTTTTTGAGCCTTTTTTCTCTCAGTTACAAACACATAAGGCTGGTTGATTCCATCGTCAATAACAGTTTGCAGAGGTAATTGATAGACGTTTTGATATTTCTGTGGAAAAGAGAGGTTTACGTTTTGTCCAATGGCTTCCGGTAGACTATTCTTCAGCTGTAAAACTACAGGTAACAAATGTGTCAGAGGATTTGCACTTTGTGCTAATTCAACCAACTCAAACTCAAGTTTTTCATCTCCAAGATACCCCTCTATAACATCGCCCAACTTGAGATTTGACCAAAGTTCTTTGGTGATTTCTGTTTCAACTTCCAATATTTTGTTTTGATAGATAGAAATCACCGGCTGACCGGCCGAGACAAATTCTCCGGGTTGCTTGCTGAATTGTGAAATTATTCCGGTGAAAGGTGCCTTGATAATCGTTTCTTGTTGGTTGGCTTGTGAGAGAGTCATTTCAGACTCAACAGATTTCTGTTGTGCCAAAAGATTTTTCAATTCCGTTTCTTTATGTTCATAAGTTGTTTTGCTGACGGAGTTGTTCTTTCTCAGAGTTTTTAAATTCTCCAAATCCTTTTCAACCTGTCTGATTTGAGTGAGAATGGATTCGAGTTTGGCTTCGTTGGCTGCCAGAGCAGGGTCGATATTTGGGTTGTACAAATGAATTAATTCGTCATCTTTTTCAACAGAATCACCAATTTTCACATTGATGCTTTTAATGGTCCCGGATAACTGAAAAGATAAATCGGCACGATTCTGAGCTTTTAAAACTGCCGGAACGTTATGAAAACGTGTGATTTCGTGGGAAGTGGCAATGGTTGTTGTCACTTTTGTAGCTATATTTTTCTGCTCTTCCGATGGATTGTTTTTGCAACTATTAAGTAGAAATACCGAAGTAAAAATCAAAATGCTTTTTGTGATGTTCATGCTTTGACTCCGTTAATAATGAAACTGACAAAATCATCGACAAACTTTTCGTTTTTATAGAGCTCGTCATGCCATTGGCAAAAATGAGATTGAGCATTGAGGTATGAATTTATCGCTGAAATAAATGAAACAATCAGGTTTACCGGTTCGAAATCATCACGAAAGATTCCTGCTTTTTGGGCTTGACGTATCAATTCAGTTCCTCTGTCGATAAGCGGTTTGTCATGAAGCCCACAGTTTGTATCATTGTCAAGGTTGCTCCAGGAATACATTCTGAGCATTTTCGGATTATTTTTAAGGAATTCAAAATATTTGTATATAGATTGGCTAATCAATTCTACTGGGTTTTCAGCTTGTTCAAACAAATCCATTTGCTGTGAGGCATAATCCATAAAGACAGTATCTTTGACTTCTTCCCAGAGATCTTGCTTATTCGCAAAATGATGAAAAATAAGACTTTTTGCAACATCAGCATGTTTGGCAATCTGAGCAATTGAAACGTGGCTAAAACCCTTATCGGCAAAAAGTTCGAATGCTGAATTTAATATCTTTTCTTTATTTGAAATCATATTATTTCTCCAAAACGTAGAAATACACAGTAATAAAATGGCATACGCTGCCTATCAGAACAAATATGTGAAATATGGCGTGATTGAACTTCAATTTATGAATCGCATAAAGAGCTGCGCCGACTGTGTAAGATATTCCTCCTGCCATCAACCAGAACAATCCACCTTCGGGTAAATTGTTTGCTAGCGGTTTAATGGCAATAACAATCAACCAACCCATAATCACATAGGCTAATGTTGAAATTAAAGTGAATCTCCCGGTATAAAATAATTTCAGAATAATACCCACAACAGCCAGACCCCAAGCAATTCCAAATAAAGTCCAGCCCATAGCTCCATTCAATGTCACCAAAGTAAAAGGTGTGTATGTTCCGGCAATCAACAGATAAATTGCTGCATGATCAAACACTTTCAATCGTTTGCGTACAATCGGCTTTTTTGACATGTGATAAAAAGTCGAAGCCGCATACAAAAGCATCATGCTGGTACCATAAATACTAAAACTGACAATATGCCATGCATTACCATGAATCGAGGCTTTAATCACAAGATAAACTAATGCCCAAATTGCAAGTATGAAACCAATTGCATGTGAAGTGATGTTGATTCTTTCCTCTACAGGTGAATAGTATTTGACTGTTAAATCTTTTGTCATGGCAATCTCAAGTTGTTAGATTTTCCGAAATTATACACTGACTGACCGTTCGGTCAATAAAAGTTTATTTCTTTTGATTTTTATGATGAGAAAATAGATAGAGAATTGGTTTTTTTCAGATAGCTCACAAAAATATTCGGATGATTTGGTTATAATCCGGAACAGTTCAGTCCAATTAAAACTTTGAAACTATTCAAATCATCAATTCCAATGTTATTTGTCACTGCTTTGATGACTTATTCGAGGATGAATTACGAGTTAGTTTCAGAAGATTTGAAAAACGCCTTGCCATATTTGCCGGTTTTGTTAATTGGTATCACAATTTTGGTTTCTGTGTATTTTAATAAGGCAAAAGTTTTACTTTTGACTTTCACAGTCGCTTTATATCTTTTTTCGCAACCTTATATCAATGGTTCATCTCAGCAATTGGTTTTATTGTCTTTATTGATTCCGGTATTGATTCTTACAATTGTTTTGTTGCCGGTTTACGGAATATTTTCGGTGAAATCAATTCCGCTTTATGTGATTTATCTGGTTTCGGTACTTGCATTTATGTGGATTGATAAGAATTCTCCAATGTGGGTTACAGAGTTTATTCAAACTTCGATATTGCCTGAAAAATATTTTGATTGGAGTATTCTTCCACAATTATTAGTTATTCTACATCTTTTTGTTTTTCTATTTGTTTTTTCAATCTGGATATACAAACAAGATACGCTTTTTGCAAATGCTTTGGGGATTTATATCTTTTTGCTACTCGCAATTTACATGCAGTCACAAGGCAAAGATATAGTCATCTTTATGAGTGGTACGATGTTGCTGAATCTTTTTAGTATTCTGAAAGACTCATGGAGCATGGCGTATCTGGATGAACTCACACAATTGCCTGGTCGTAGAGCTTTAAACGAGAAACTAGCCGGTTTGGTGGGAATTTACACCATTGCAATGGTGGATATCGACTTTTTTAAGAAGTTTAATGATAAATACGGACATGACGTTGGCGATGATGCGTTAAAAATGGTGGCTTCCAAATTGAAGTCTTCAATCAATGGTGGAATAGTTTATCGATTTGGAGGAGAAGAGTTTTGTATTGTATTTGGAAATAAAGATTTATCTTTAGTTAAAGAAATTTTGGAAAATGTCAGACAACAGATTGAACAATCCAAATTTATTGTGAATAGAGGAAAAGACTCTAAAGCTAAAAAAAGTGTTCCAATTACAATTTCAATAGGAGCCGCAGATTCAGTTCAGATAAATTCTTCGACAGATGTCCTTAAAAAAGCGGATAAAGCGTTATACAAAGCCAAGCAAAAAGGCAGAAACTGTGTGGTGTTTTAGTTTTATAACTTCTGGCACATGACATATTGACATCATTTGAATTAAAATATGTAGTCATTGAAATAACCAATTGGAGGAGAACCCATGTTTTTAGACAATCCACAAAATATTTTCTTTTTAGTTATCGGAATTCTTGCAATTTTAACTATTAAGAAAACATTCAGTTTTGTACCACAAGGCTATCAATACACAGTTGAAAGATTCGGAAAATACAAAAAAACATTTGATCCCGGTTTGGGAATGAAAGTGCCATGGATTGAATCCATCGGACGCAAAATAAACATGATGGAACAGGTTTTAAATGTTCCGTCTCAGGAAGTTATTACCAAAGATAATGCGGTAGTGACTGTTGATGGAGTTGTGTTTTTCCAGATTCTGAATGCTCCACAGGCCGCTTATGAGGTTAATAATCTTGAATATGCGATTTTAAATTTAACTATGACTAATATTCGTACGGTCCTTGGTGGTTTGGATTTAGATGAATCTTTATCCAAACGAGATCAGATTAACCATCGATTACTGGCAGTTGTTGATGAAGCCACATCACCTTGGGGTGTAAAAGTCACACGGATAGAAATTAAAGATATAAAGCCTCCGCATGATTTGGTTCAATCAATGGCAAGACAGATGAAAGCCGAAAGGGACAAACGTGCAGAAATTCTGGAGGCAGAAGGTGTGAGACAATCTATGGTTCTGAGAGCAGAAGGTGATAAAAGATCTAATATCTTGGAAGCAGAAGGTAAAAAAGAGGCGGCTTACCTTGAAGCAGAAGCCCGTGAAAGGCTGGCAGAAGCAGAAGCTAAGGCGACACACATGGTTTCCAAAGCGATTGAATCCGGTAGTACACATGCAATTAACTATTTTGTGGCAACGAAATACTTAGAGGCTTTCGGACAATTTGCCAAATCTGAGAACACGAAGACATTATTCATTCCGATGGAAGCCACTGGTGTATTGAGTTCGCTCGCCGGTATTACTGAAATTGCCAAAGAAGCTCTAAAAGAATCCGATAATAAGGGGAAATAATATGAGTTGGTTTGAAGTTTTAACACCTTGGCATTGGCTGACATTTGCCGTTGTCTTGATCGTCATTGAGATGACGATGGGAACTTACTTCCTGCTTTGGGTTGGGTTTGCAGCAGCAACGACAGCATTGGTCCAGGCAGTTCTTGGTATTAGTTGGCAGATTCAAATGGTCATGTTCTTTGTATTATCCCTGGTTTCTGTGATCGCTTGGCATTATTACGCCAAGAACAATCCGGATAAAGATCCTTTGCCAAATTTAAACCGTCGCGGACACCAACACATTGGTCGGACATTTAATCTTTCACACGCGATTGAAAATGGTGTTGGTAAGATTAATGTGAATGACAGTTCATGGAAAGTAGAAGGCGAAGAAGATTTGCCACAAGGGGCGAAAGTGAAAGTCATAGCAATTGAAGGAACTGTTCTCAAAGTTGTGAAAGCATAGATAAATTCTTAAATAAATTAAAATTAAAAATTAGAAGTATGAGGAAAATCATGAAAAAAAATAAATTAAGTTTGGCAATTGCCCTTGGTATGTCATTAGCTTTGGCATCCTGTGGTGGTGATGAAAAAAATGCCCAGCAAACTTCAACCGAAAACACAGTTGCGCAAAAAGTGACACAAGCTCAAACGAAGTCAAACGTATTGAGTTATATTCCGGCAGATACGGCCATTTTGGCGATTTATGTCAAAGATGACAGATATCCGCTCCCGCAAAGACTGGTTGAAATTACTGAAAAAGTTTATGCGAGTGTTGGTACTTTACTGACAGAGATGTTTACCGATTCTTTCAAGAAATATCATGACAAAGCAGATCCTGGTTCAGATACAGAAAAAGTTGATGCATTTTTCGATAAATGGTTTTCGCAAGATGGAATCAAGAAACTAGGACTATCCATTGAAGAAAACGAATTTGCTCTTTATGCAGTTGATTTATTCCCTGTGTTGAGAATGACATTGGCGAAAGGACATTCTTTTGATGAGCTTTTAACAGAGTTAATGCATAAAGCGAATGACTCCAAAGCAGATACTGCCGAGTTTAAGAGTATAAATGGCAGGATGGTTTATTTCTTCGGCGACAAAGAAATGAAAATTCTGGTTTCCCTTGATGGCAATGAACTTGTTGTCAGTTTATCTCCAACCAGAGAAATTGATAATTTAATGCCTAAGTTGTTAGGTTTTGAGAAACCTGCCAAAAACATCACTCAATCCAATGAGTATCACGATACCATCGCAAAATACAACTACATGGGTAACAGCATGTACTGGTTTGATATTCGTCAAATTGCGGATTACTTCATCAATCCGGCTCAGTACAACTCGCCAATGCTTGATTTGATGAAAGTCCAAGACAAGCAAATGTCACAAGAATGTAAATCTGAAATCTTGGGCATGTTTGATAAACTCCCAAGAATGGTTGGCGGTACAACTAAACTATCAGATACAATGTTGTCTTCTAACCTGGTGTTTGAAATGGCTGATGGTTTAGGAAGCAAATTATCTAAAATGACCGGAAGAATTCCTGCAAGTAGTTCTCCGTCATCCTTGTCTTATGGTTTTAGTTTTGATATTGAAGCTGCAAAAACATTAGCTTTGGAATTTGTAACTAATATCGAGCAAGACCCATACAAGTGTGATATGTTGCAATCACTCAATGACCAAGCAGCCGGCTTGAAAGCTCAGTTAAGCCAACCTTTACCACCTTTTGTTTCAAACTTCAAAGGCTTTAATTTGATTATTGATACGTTGGATTTGGATTTCACACAAACCGATCCGGATAAAATGATTAAAGATTTGAAAGCAAAAGTATTGTTGGCAGTTGATAATCCGGAAGCCATCAAAGGAATGGCTACTATGGCTCTGCCAGAATTGAATAATCTCGGACTGAATGTTGGTGGTGAGGCTGTTAACATTTCCAGTATGATGCCGGTTTCAGGAACACAAATTCCTGTGAATTTAGATCATGTATTCATGGCAATGGGTAAAGAAACGATTGGAGCTTCTTTAGGTGAAGGAACTGATAAAGTGCTGACCCAAGACGTCAAAGAAGGTGGTCAAGCCAGTTTATTCACTATTGGTATCAATGCCGATTTTTATCAAAAAATGTTTGCCGGAATTGATACGGTTTCGGATAAATTACCACCGGATGCGCAGAAGCAACTCAGAATTCAAAAGACTCTGATGTCAGATTTAATTTGGTGGCAAAGAGAAGATGCAAGCATTGGATTCAATGATAAAGGTCTGGAAATTAGTGCAGAAATTAAGTACTAAATACGACTTATAATTAGCATTTATGTTAAAAAAGGCTGTCTTTAAACCCAAAGATAGCCTTTTTTGTTGCATATTTAAAAAATTTATATAAACCATTTTCTTAGTGGAAAATAATATTGTAAACTATCGACTTAACCTGCAATAAAAGAAAACTCCCTGGAGAATAAAATAATGAAATTAATATATAAGTTAGTTCTGTTGGCTTTGTTAGGCATGACTTTAACAGCATGTAAAAAAGATACAGTTAAGCCTGAAGATCCTACTGATAAGCCTGAAGTGATTGAAACAAATGAAAATGATAACCTGACAACCTATATGTTTAATGGTCAATCGTTTAAAGATATATGTTGTGACCCGGAAGATTTAAACAACGCTGAAAGTTTACTTTCACAAAGAATCATTAAATTTGCATACGATCAATCAACGGTAGAAGCTGAGTATCGTGATTTGATTAACATCCATGCACGTTATTTGAGTGCAAATCCAACTGCTAAAATGGTTCTGGAAGGTCATGCTGATGAACGCGGTACGCCTGAATATAACTTGGCTTTGGGTGAAAGACGTGGTCAATCCGTTGCTAACTTGATGAAAGCACAAGGTGCATCAGACAGCCAAATTTCAGTGGTGAGTTTTGGTGAAGAGAAGCCGGTTGCTCTTTGTAACGATGAATCTTGCTGGTCAGAAAACAGAAGAGTCAGAATCGTTTACACTGCCAAATAAGTGACAAAACCGAACTATCAAACTGATAGTTTGTCAAAATCTGAAAAACCCGGCTTAAAGTCGGGTTTTTTATGCTGAAAATGCGAATGTCGTTATATCGGGTTTAAATTTAAAATAATCTATAACTATTAAAGGCAACCCAAAATACAGGAGAGTTTTATGCAAAATCGAATATTTATCCTTATATTATTGAGCTTGTTATCGTTGAATGTCTTTGCACAAAAGGATTTATCCATTCAACAACGATTGGCTAAGTTGGAAAAAATTGTCGAACAAACGTCACAAGAACGAAGCAATGTTGCTGATTTAGTGATTCAGAATCAAAAACTCCAACAGCAAATTGCTGAGCTAAAAGGTGTCATTGAAGAGCAAAATTTTAAAATCAACAATTTACAGGAGAAGCAAAAACTTCTCTACATGGATGTGGATTCTCGTCTGACAGAGTTGGAAGGTGGAGCAAGGACTCCTACAAAACCGAATACATCCACTCAGAATAGCAACAATGCTTCTCAAGATGTTGATATCAGTAATATGACAGTTGAGGTTGATGAAAATTATGGAAATTCACAGGCAACGACCACTCAAGTTGAAAGTGAACCACAAGTTTCCTCTTTTCAGGATGATTATGATGTGGCTTTTACACATTTAAGAGCAGGGCGGTTTACCGAATCAGCGAGAGCATTTGAAGATTTTATTCAAAACCATCCGGATAGTGAGTTGACGGATAATGCCTATTATTGGCTTGGCGAGTCCTATTATGTCAAACGCCAATATCCACAAGCATTGGCTGCTTTTAAAACGCTGACAGAGAAGTTTCCTCAAAGTCGCAAAGCACCTGATTCATGGTTAAAAATCGGATATAGTTATTATGAGATGGATGATTTAATTCAAGCCGAAGAAAACCTGCAAAAAGTAATTTCCTCTTATCCACAAAGCAGTATTGCCGTTTTAGCAAAAAATCGCTTGAGACAAATTCAAAGAGATCATTAAGTGGAAAGAACCGGACTCAAAATTACTGAAATCTTTCATTCAATTCAGGGCGAATCCACTTTTTCGGGATTGCCAACAGTATTTATCAGATTAACAGGGTGTCCTTTACGTTGTACATGGTGTGATACCGAGTATTCTTTTAGTGGCGGAAAGTGGTTTGAGATTGAAGAAATCTTACAAGAAGTCAGAAAGTACAAAACACCTTATGTTTGCGTGACCGGTGGTGAGCCCTTGTCACAAAAACGTTGTTTGAACTTGTTGGATTTACTGGTCGAACATGGTTTTACAGTGTCGCTGGAAACCTCCGGTGCATTACCAATTTCAGACGTAAATGATAAAGTTGTTATTGTTATGGATTTAAAAGCACCCGGTTCCGGTGAGTTACAAAGTAATCATTTTGAGAATATCAATTATCTGGATTCTAAAGACCAAGTGAAATTTGTCATCAAAGATCGTGCGGATTATCATTGGGCGTTAGAAATTATTGAACGCTATAATCTCACCGATATGTGTGAAATTTTATTCTCACCGGTTGCCGGAGAAATTGACCCTGCAAATCTGGCACAATGGATGCTGGATGATAATGTTTTAGCAAGGTTGCAATTACAAATGCACAAAATACTATGGAATGACAGTCAAGGTCGTTAAATCATGAAAAAAAAATGTATCGTATTGTTGTCCGGTGGACTGGATTCAACAACTTGTTTGGCAGTTGCTAAATCTCAAGATTATGATTGCTACACATTGGCAATCGACTATGGACAACGACATCGCTCTGAATTGTTGTCATCTCAGAGAGTTTCAGAGTACTTCAACGCCAACGACCATAAGGTGATAAATATTGACCTCAGAGCGATTGGTGGCTCTGCATTGACAGCAGATATTGAGGTGCCTGACCATGATGTAAACAAGGAAAGTGAAATTCCTGTAACCTACGTTCCTGCTCGTAATACTATGTTTATGAGTATCGCTTTGGGATATGCCGAAACCATCGGTGCAAATGATATGTTTATCGGTGTGAATGCCGTTGATTATTCCGGTTATCCGGATTGTCGTAAGGAATTTATTCAGGCTTATGAAAAAATGGCGAATCTGGCGACGAAAGCTCAGGTTGAAGGTCAAAAATTTACTATTCACACTCCTTTGATTGATTTAACCAAAGCGGAAATCATCAAACTGGGTGTTGAGCTTGGTGTTGATTATGGTATTACTGTTTCTTGCTACAATGCGGATGAAGACGGGCAAGCCTGTGGAGTCTGCGATTCCTGTTATTATCGTAAGCAGGGATTTAAGGATGCCAATGTAAAAGATCCAACCCGATATTTACATGATTAAGATATCAGAATTATACATTTATCCGGTTAAATCATTATCAGGGATTCAAATTCAAACTTCAGAACTCACACCATTTGGATTAAAATATGATCGGCGCTGGATGTTGGTTGATGCCAACGGAAGGTTCATAACTCAACGTGAGAATGCACGATTAGCGACAATTCAAACTCAAATTCAGGATAATCAACTGGTTCTTTCTTATCAAAATTCAGAAATACAAGTACCAGATGTTGATGAGAAAAATGCAGAACAAATAGAAGTTACAATTTGGAAAGACAGTTTTAATGCCATGCTTGTATCCAATGAAGTTGATGAATGGCTTTCTGACTATTTGAATATGAATTGCAGATTGGTTTATATGTCTGATAATACTCAACGTCAGATTGATACGGATTATGCTGAGAAGAATCAATTTGTCAGTTTTGCCGATGGTTTTCCAATATTGCTGGTTTCTCAGTCCAGCCTTGATGACTTGAACTCAAGACTTACTCAGAAGATCAATATCAATCGTTTTCGCCCAAACATTGTTGTTACCGGGACAAATGCTTACGCAGAAGATGACTGGTCAGAACTTAGTGTCAATGAATTAAATTTTAAAGCAGTTAAAAAATGTGCTCGTTGCATCATTCCCAGTATCAATCAAACATCAGGTGTGCAAGATCGAAAAGAAATTATTGCAGTGTTAAATCAATACAGAAAAATCGATAAAAAGATATATTTTGGACAGAATGTTATTTGTCAGAATGTTGGAAAAATATCTTGTCCAAGTATTTCATGCGGAGATTTAATAAATCTTAAATAATTATAAAAAAATCTTGTCATACGCTTAAAGTTGCCCTAAAATTCGCAACCTCGTTATTTTGAAGCGGTACTGTTCTGGTTTCGTTTCATAAAAAGACAATGGGTCGTTAGCTCAGTCGGTAGAGCAGTGGACTTTTAATCCATTGGTCGAAGGTTCGAATCCTTCACGACCCACCATTTTTTTCTTTATATTACCTTATAAATGCTCAATCTTGGTTCTTAAAAATAATCATTTATGCATTTATAAACTCATATTTTTAAAAACTAACCTTTCACATTTCTCAGGCAATCTAAAGAATAACATTTTCATATTTGATTGCATCGTTCAAAAAGTGTGAAAACGAAGGATTTCATTTAAGGCGTTAAAATAAATTTATAAACAGAACTGTTTTGTAGAACATAAATATTGCCGTCTTCGTCTTCTCCAAAACTTTGGATGCCAAAGCCGACATCTTGCCATGTTGTAAATGACCAAGTGTTTTGACCGTTTGGAGTGGCAAAATTGATATTTCCACCACAATAATCAGAGAACACATACAGACCTTGCAGACCTGCAATAGGCCCACGATAGACATAGCCACCCATCACTGAACAATCACCATTTACTGTTCGATTAATATCGATTACAGGTTCAATAAATACTCGTCCATCATTACAATTGGGCTCGCTAGTATTAGGGTTGTCGTGTGCACCTTCCCGACAACTCCAGCCATAATTTTCACCGCCAGGACTGGATACAGACTGAAAGCTAACTTCCTCATAGGCGTTTTGTCCAACATCACCGACAATCATGTCTCCGGTTTGACTATCAAAGCTCCAACGCCAAGGGTTTCTCCATCCATAAGTCCAAATTTCTGAACATTCTCCGCTGTTAGAGATAAATGGATTGTCAGATGGTACAAAATAATGTCCTTGATCCAAACCACAGGTCTCATTCAGTTCGACAGAATCAGTAAAAATAATATCAGGATTGACATTGATACGCAGCATTTTGCCCAGTAAATTATCAAGTGTTTGGGCATTATTCCATGGGTCATTTCCAGAACCACCATCACCCATTCCTATGTATAAATAACCGTCTGGTCCGAAGTGGATATCACCTCCATTATGGTTGGAAGCAGGTTGGTCAATTCTTAATAGGATATGTCCACTATTAGGATCTGCTACATTTGGATTTCCCGAACTTACTTTATATCTTTCAACAATGGTATCTCCGGTATTTGGAGTTTCTTGTGTGTAATAGACATAAAAATAACCATTGCTGGAATAATTCGGATCAAAATCCAAACCTAATAAACCTTGTTCATTACCACTTCTGACTTTGGATGTAATGTCAAGAAATGGGGTAGTTAGTAAAGATGAGCCATCATAAATTCGTATCGTACCTCCTTTGGTAATGGTGAAAATTCTGCCACTTCCGTCTCCGGCATGTCTTACAGTTAGAGGATTGGACAGAGTGTATAGCTGCTGTAATGCCAGGTTTGCAGGGATTTGAGCCTGTGAAAATGATGCTATAAATACCAATAAAACGAACGAATTTTTCATAATTATTCTCGAGAGCTTTTAATATATGTTAGTAATTATACAATGTTTGAATTTTATTTATGTTAAATGCTTCAAAAGTTTGAAGTTAGAAATCCTCAAAATTATCCAAATAAATGATATCCTGAATCATATTGACAGCGGCTAGAGCATCAATTCTGCCATATCCGAATGTATTATTTGGCACTTCTGAACCCGAAACACCACTGCATGACTGGGATGTTGTGGTTAATTGAGCTGTTGTTCTTTGTAAAACACGTTTTAGTATTTTAGGGTTTCCAATCATATCGGGATTTGCTGACATCATCAGTGCTGCCACACCGGCTACATGCGGAGATGCCATGCTGGTTCCACTCATAGTTGTATAGCCACCACCTAATCTTGCAGAACGAACAGAACTCCCGGGAGCAACTAAATCCGGTTTTAAACGGTTGCTACCGTCAATTGCAACTCCTCCACGAGAGCTAAACCCTGAAATTGTATCATCAGATTGAGTCGAACCGATGGTTAGAGTATTATCATAAATAGCAATCGGAGTATTAACGGAATTACATCCAGAACCACTGTTGCCGGCAGATGCAACGACTAGAATTCCGGCATCAACAACATTATTGACCACTGTTTCAAGCACATCCGGCTGTGTACAGCCTTCTGATTCAGGACATCCCCATGAGTTATTAATAACATGAGGAGCTTTGCTAACATCGGGATTTTGATTATTCAAATCTGTCGGCGCAAGAAAAAATTGAAAACATTCTGCGTATGTAGATGGGTGTCCGTCTCCCTGATTCATATTCCGACAACCTATCCATTTAGCTCCCGGTGCAACGCCCACTTGGTTGCCTGTTCCATCATCTCCAACCATAGTTCCCATCGTATGAGTTCCGTGACCATGATCATCACAACTTGCAGGATTATTTTGGGCATCTTCACATACAACAAAAGGATTGGAGATAGCATCATGCCAATGATAATTATGATCAACATTGACTCCGTCCCAACCGGCATATTTGTCCTTAATTGCCGGGTGATCCCATTGATAACCGGTATCCTGCCCGGCAATAAGGATTCCTTGACCGGTAATACCAAGTGCCCAAACATCAGGAGCATTAACTTTATCAATTCCCCATTCAGTTGCTTGTATTTGTTTGGTTTCAGGTTCTGGGTTTGGTAATTTTAACTTTTGCTTTTCATCACTGTAGGCTTTTTCGATAAATTCGCTTTTCAAAAACTCTCTGGCTTTTGAGCTTTCCATTCGTGCCCATAGCGAATTGTTTATCCAGTAAAACTTATAATTTTCAGTAAAGTTTTTAAGCGTTTGTTCTATTTGTTGGCGAGAATATGTCGAGTTTTCTCTCAAAAACCGAATATGATTTTGACGTTTTTCCAAAAAATTAGAAGATTTGTATGTATTTGTTTTGTTGTGATTTTTTAAAAGCACATACAATTCTACAGTTTGTTTTTCGGATAAATCTTTTTCGAGCTGAGAAGAAATCCGAATATCATCTGCGAATGAAACAGTACCAATTATAGAAAACAGGAATAATATTTTTTTCATTCGCAGATTATATAGCGAGGTTAACCATTTTCCAAGAGTTGTCTGAGGTCGATAATTCCGGCATTAGCTCTGGAAATATAGGATGCCATGACCAGAGAGTGATTGGCAAAAAAACCAAAGCCTGAACCATTCAATATCATAGGTGTCCAGATTGGCTCCTGAGTGGCTTCCAGTTCACGAATAATCTGACGCAAGCTAATAAGTGCATTCTTTTTCTCTAGCACTTGAGCAAAGTCAACTTCTATAGCTTTAAGGAAGTGAATTAAAGCCCATGTTGAACCTCTGGCTTCATAAAAGTTGTCGTCAATTTTAAACCAACTGGTTTTGACTTTCAGTTCGCTGGGTTTGTAGGTTGATTGAGTGGCTGCGGTATCGCCGCTTAAGTCAGTATTCAATCTTTCTCTTTCGACACTGGCACTGAGTTTTTGTGACAATCCACCCAGCCTTTTTTCAACCAGATTAAGCCATGCGACTAAATTGTCGGTTCGGGCATAGAATTGAGCATCTTCATCATTTTCATCACTGAGTCTTTCGAGATAATTATGCATGTAATGAATCGCATCGCGATACTGTGCTTCGGTTCGTGGCAGTATCCAATGATTGTTGTCATAATGGAATAAAGGTTCAGATTGTTTCAAGTCATCATCTTCCAATGACTGACTTTGTGAGCGACTGAAATCATTACGAAGAGCCCGAGCCAAATCACGTGTTTGAACCAAAACACCATACTCCCAATTGGGAATGTTGTCCATAAATACAGAGGGAGGAAGTTTGTCATTAGTCAAATAACCTCCGGGCTTGTTAATTAACTTATCAGCTACTTCAAGGAGTGTCGCAGTGGTAGTAAAGCCTGTGACCATTCGATGACCATGCAAGTCGGCACGT
>Ga0209203_1001126_pt1 | contig 20211 bp, 19 predicted proteins | sample AD_UKC109_MetaG_FD_184423 | JGI IMG/M metagenome (GOLD analysis project Ga0209203, IMG submission 184423) | Active sludge microbial communities of municipal wastewater-treating anaerobic digesters from Hong Kong - AD_UKC109_MetaG (SPAdes)... | ecosystem: Engineered > Bioreactor > Anaerobic >... | reverse complement strand
GGACGCTCCTGAGAGGTCCATAGAAGAGGCAGGGATATTCGCGGTGTCGTTCTCCAGGGCATGGAAGATGGGCGTGTCTGGACTAGATGCGTATTGGGTATATCCAGAACAGGTGACCAAGGACGCCCCGTCAGGCGAATTCCTTGCGAAGGGGGCGTTTTTCATAAAGGGCAAGAAGAACTATCTAAGGAAAATGCCATTGGACCTAAGCTTGGGCATATATGAAGACAAGATCATGTGCGGCCCTACATCGGCGATCGACAAGAACTGTGAAAAGAGGGTAAAGATAATATTCGGGCAGTCCAGCAAGGAAGATGTGGCAAAGAGAATAAGGAATATATTGGATTGGGAGGACCTGAACGATATCGTCCAGTCCCTACCGTCCGGAAACTGCGAGATAAAGGAAAGTTAGACCTTGCTTCTCCATATCTTGATGTTGGCAGGGGTTATTATGACATGCATGGTGTCGCCGATTCCCGCAACATCGCCACCGATGCCTCTGCATATGCCCTTGACCTGATCAATGGTCCTTTTAAGTTCCATAGGGTCCCTCTCGTTCAGGAGAGCTATATTGGCTATGACGATATTGCCCTCGTTGAGCTCATGGGACACCTTCTGAACATCGGCAAGGCTCCTCAATTTTAGTGTCTTTACGTATGTCACGCCATAATCGAAAAATCTCTCATTGCCAAGTATGTCCTCCTCGTACTTTATGTGTGAGACATCCTTGAGACCGGTGTTGAACGAGTCTTCCTCCATATCCAATGGTTCGTCCTCCACTGACCTATATTTGGAAACTGGTTCCTCCATCCTGGATTCCTTGACATTCTCTCTATCGTCATCGTCACCAGCATCACCAAAGATATTAGAAAGTTTACGCATAAAATGTCCTCCGTTTATATATTTAAGTAAGTTGATTATACCTTTTTATATCTTTCGTTCATGATAATGCTTTAAAATCAGTTATGAAAGATAAAAATACCTTAAAATGAATTTAAATTAATTTATATTAAAATCTTTCAATTAATCTCTTAGCTCTAACAAGTTTATCCTTTATTGTGCTCTGGTCCTGTTCTGACAGAACATCGATATGCCCCTCAAGGGTGCTATGATAGAACGATTCCAGTTCGTTGAGCCTGTTTTTCTGATGTGGTTCCACATGGGCAGTGGAAACGGCCTCTTTTATAAGGGCATCAAGCTCACTGTTGAACTGTTTCCATGCGATCCTGAGACCTTTGAACGACATGTCGTCTATCTTCATCCCTTTGGGACTGGAGGTCCCGACCTCCCACTCGTCAAGTTCTGCGGCAACGTCCCCTTTTGGAATGGCCTGGTCGGATGACAGAGGCCTTTTCGGTATAGGGCTCCGGGAAGCTCCCTTTCCCCTGAGGCCGCCTTGTAACAGTTGGGGTACGAGGAAGCTGATGATAAATACGACAACACTCATCATGATGAAAAGAACTATCCAATTGTCCATCAGCTATTAGTTTAACAACAAAAATATAAAACTTTCTTCAAATAATTGGATAATTCCAAATCACAGAGGCAACTAAATGCGAAATATACTCGCAAGGGATGAAGCGCTGGAGATACTCGGCGGCAGGTCAAGGGCATCCAAGGAAATGCTGATGGCGATAAAACATGGGTACTCCGAGAACGTCACGTGTTCAAGGAACGTGTTCATACCTTTGACCAGGGTCTGCAGGAACAGGTGCGGTTACTGCACCTTTAAAAGGGACGCAAATGGCGGCAGCAACATCATGTCGTTTGAAGAGGTCATGGACCTTGTGGGAAAGGCGGAGACAAAAGGTTGCCATGAGGCGCTGCTCACATTTGGAGAGTCGGCGGACAGCGATACGAAGGTCAGGAAAGAGCTGGAGCGTGGCGGATACGGAACGATGACTGACCTGGTCCATGACCTTTCGCTCCACATTGCCGAGAACAGCGCCCTCATGGTGCATACAAATGCCGGTCTCCTGACAAAGGGAGACCTCAAGAGATTGAGGGATGTGACTGCTTCCATGGGAATAATGCTCGAAAGTTCCTCTGAGAGATTGATGGGGACCATCGCACATATGGACAGCCCAGGGAAGGACCCGGTCAAAAGAAAACGTATGATAGAAGATGCTGGAAGGCTTAAGATACCCTTCACCACCGGCCTCCTCATAGGCATCGGAGAGAGCGATGAGGAGATATACCGGTCACTTCTGGACCTGCGGAAGATCCAAGACAGATATGGACATCTTCAGGAACTGATCATGCAGAACTTCGTGCCTAAACCTGATACGCCCATGGGCAGATATAAAGGTCCATCCTTTGAAAAGATGGCATCTGTCGTGACGGTGGCAAGGATGATGTTCCCGGATCTGGCAATACAACTTCCCCCAAATCTTAACAAGGAGAGATTGTCGGAGCTCATGTCCCTTGGCATTGATGACCTTGGCGGCATCTCACCCGTATCGATAGACCATGTGAATCCCGAGAGCCCATGGCCAGAGGAAATGATAAAGGGACTCGGGATCAGGGAGAGGCTACCTGTATATCCAAAATACATTGACAAAGACTATTTAAGTGAATTCAACTACAACAAGGCATTAGGTCTAATAGATGATTCTGGTTATGTGAGAAAGTGATAAAATGCTGGAACTGGACCCTGTCATAGAGGACATACTGCTTAAATCCTTGTCAGGCAAGGAGATAGGAAGGGAACAAGCCATAGAGCTCATGGGCGCTATCGACAAGGAATACCACGCGCTATGCTACGTGGCCAACGAACTGAGAAGGGAGAGCGTCGGCGACATCGTCACCTACGTACAGAACAGGAACATATATTCCACAAACATCTGTACATCCACTTGCAAGTTCTGCAGTTTTCGTTCGGACAACGGATATGTGGTTGAGGTGGGTGACATACTTGAAAAATGCGCCACACCGGGAATCACTGAGATATGCATGCAGGGCGGGCTCAACCCGGAACTTGGCGCCGATTACTTCATCGGCCTCATTGATTCCATCAAGGAGAGATACCCAAATCTGCATATCCATGCGTTCTCCCCGGCCGAGGTGGACCATATGGCCGCGGTCTCCGGTGTCGGCCACAAGGAGGTTTTGGGAAGGTTAAAGGAGGCCGGACTTGGATCCATGCCTGGTACGGCCGCAGAGGTCCTCGACGATGATGTCCGTTCGGTCATCTGCCCTGACAAGATAAAAACCGCGAGATGGGTGGAGATAATCAAGGATGCGCATAAGATCGGCATACCCACAACCTCCACCATCATGTACGGCCATGTTGAAAGCATCGAGAACAGGGTGGACCATCTGCTCACCCTCAGGGATATACAAAAGGAGACGGGAGGATTCACGGAGTTCATACCCCTTTCGTTCATTCCGGGAAACAGTCTCGGCGAGGATTACGGCATAATGGGCGCCAGCGGAGCTGACGACGTCAGGATGATCGCGGTCTCGAGATTGCTGTTCAACGGTCTCATAGACAATATCCAGACCGCATGGGTAAAGTTTGGAAGGAAGTTCGCCCAGACCATGCTCCTGTGCGGCGCCAACGACCTCGGGGGCACACTATACCAAGAAAGCATCTCAAAGGCTTCTGGCGGGATACATGGAGAGTACATCTCCGTGGAACAGCTGAGGAACATGACAGAACCCCTTAATCGCACCCTGAGGCAGAGGGACACTCTTTATAATCTTTTCGAGGGATAGGCCTCGACCACTATGTCATCGGCAATCTTTTCTATGGAAGATATCTCAAGTTGCAGGGAATCAGTTACCACTTCTATGCCCCCGCCGCCTATGGGCCCGGGGGCTCCTCTGCCGCCTATTATCTTGGGCGCTATGAAAAACAGGAACTTGTCCACCATACCGGAACTGACCGCGCTTCCGTTGACCTCGGACCCTCCCTCTATGAAGACGGATGTGATGCCCCTGGAACCTAGGACCTTCATGAGCTCCCCCATATCCGGGCGCCCCTCGCCACATTCGATGACATCTATGCCACGAGCCTCAAGGCCCCTCCGTCGCGAAGGGTCGCTGCCCCGCGAAGTGACAACAATGACGTTTCCATCATCAAAGACCTTTGAGTGAGGCGGGGACCTAAGGCCGCTGTCGAGCACTATTCTCAACGGGTCTTTGCCATTTTCCGCCTTTAGGGAAGGGTCGTCCCTGATGACTGTGTTCACTCCCACCAATATCGAGTCGTACCTTGCCCTGAGCTGCCTGGAATATGATCTCGACGGTTTCGAGGTGATCCACTTGGAGTCTCCAGAGAATGTCGATATCTTGCCATCAAGGCTCATGGCTGTCTTGAGCAGGACAAACGGCAATCCTGTGGTCATGTGCTTTATGTATATCTCATTGAGTCTCATGGCCTCCCATTCCAAGAGGCCGACCTCGACCTCTATGCCCGCCTCTCTGAGCAGTTCGATGCCTCGGACCTTTGGGTTGGGGTCCTCCATGGCGCAAACGACCTTCACAATTCCAGACTCGATTATGGCATCGGTGCAGGGGGGCGTCCTGCCGTGGTGGGAACAGGGTTCAAGGGTCACATACAGTGTTGAGCCTTCGGCGTCCACGCCCTCAAGGGCGTTGATCTCGGCGTGGGGCAGGCCTGCGGCCACATGGTGCCCTTCGCCTATGATGGCACCGTTCCTTACCAGTACGGCGCCGACCATCGGATTTGGCGATGTGAACCCCTTGCGTGCCAGTGCCAATGCCCTGGCCATGTATTTCTCATCTTCCATTGGATCATCCAATGTAATGATTCATCTTTGATTTCTTTGTGTTAAGATAATTCTGGTTGAACTTGTTCGGTGTCACGACCAACGGTATCCTTCCTGCCACAGTAATGCCCTTGTCTTCGAGGCCAGATATCTTTTCAGGATTGTTCGTCATTATCTCGACGGAGAGCACCTCAAAGTACTCCAGTATGTCTGCCACGATGTCGTACCTTCTCAAGTCGCACTCGAAACCCAGTTCCATGTTCGCTTCCACCGTGTCCATGCCCTTGTCCTGAAGGGAGTATGCCTTGATCTTGTTGAACAGTCCTATGCCTCTCCCCTCCTGGTCAAGGTAAATGAATATTCCATATTCCATTCCGCCTATGTAAAAAAGCGCGTTCTCCAGTTGCAGGCCGCAATCGCACCTCTTGGAACCGAAGGTGTCTCCTGTCAAGCATTGTGAATGGACCCTTACCGGAACTCTCTCCTTTCCCCCCGGATCGCCCTTTACCAGGGCGAGATGCTCATATTCCCCCTCCTTGAAAGCGTATATCCTGAAGTTTCCGTACATCGAGGGAAAATCAGCTGAAGGAACGTCATCAAAGATATCCTTTGACAAGTGTATCACCTACTGTTTCAATTGTGACTTCAGGGCCTTCTTGTAATACCTGTAGGGCGTCTGGTCGCAAACAACGAATATGAATTCTTCAAATCCCATGTTCTCCTCTGCGGCCCTTTTGCATTCTGAGACGATGATGTCCGTAGAAAGTTTGGGGGACAGGCCTTTGAAAGCGGAACCTAGGGCGGGGAAGGCTATCTTCTTGTACCCCTCCTCGGACGCCCTCTCCAATGTGAATCTCACACATTTCCTGAGGTCCTCTGGGTCTGCCACCTTCTCATCGTTGAGAAGGACACAGTGATAAACCTTCTTTGCAGGGAGACATCCACAGTCTGTGATTATTACCTGTCCAGGTTCTCCCTTCCCCTTTCCAACCGCCTCGTCTTCTATCTCCTGACCTCCCTTGTCCTTTATCTTCAAGGCTATGCCGCCGTTCATTAGAAGGTCTGGTGAGGATGCAAGGGTAAAAACATCTGCGTCAAGTTCAGTAATGTCACCGAACAGTGCTGTAAACTTCGTTCCATTGCACTTTAAGTCCATATAATCACCAGTTTCTCAACTAGATGATACAAGTAATAGGATGCCCTTTTATATCTTTTCCAATGTCACTGGCATCAATTATTTAAGTCTCATCGGAAAAAATATAGAAGGTTCATATGGAAGAAGAAGACAGGTCTTTTTATTTGGCCATAATCGTCGCCTGTATCATAGGTATAATCATCATCTCATACACCATAGTGTCGAGTCCCAAATATGAGGAAAACTTCACGGAACTGTACTTCTACGGCGAGAAGGTGGGAATATCCGATGGAGTGGGAGAATTCGGGGCATATGAGGTGAGTGTCATGGATGGGGCGGTCTTTCTTACCAAGGACGGCATTGAGCTTGGACCCTATGTCAGAGGTTCTACACTTGTTTTGGAAGGAGATTACTGGTATCTCGAGGATGTGTCCGACGAAGGGGATGAGATGCTGTTCAGGAAGTTGCCTCTCGAGGCGCCGGGCGGGTCTGAGATAAACGGGACATATGTCATCGCCAATCACAAGAACACGGATATCACATACACCGCCACCATCTCGACCCCGGCAGAGGAGAAGACCATGACAGTCACTGTCAATGACGGGGACGAGGTGGTGCTCGACTTCTCCATAACTATTCCGGTCGTGGACATCGACGCCCTCGAGAAAACCGATGAGTACGAGGAGGAGATGGAAGGCTACACGAGGCTTGTGGAAAGCTACGGTGACTTCAAGAAGGTATCCCTGATGGATGATGATGGCATCTTCGATGAGTTCTGGAGGGCAAAGGTCTCAATATCCTTAAATACGGGAGAGGAGATACACGTGTGGATCATACTTGATGATGAATGAATCCAATGCTGAGCTCCAGGGCTGTGATGAAACTTATGAACACTGAAAAACCAATAGATCAAATTTATGAATAAATAAAAAAGAAAGAAATGGACGAAATCAGGCAAAACAATATAGATAGCCCATGTTCGTCGCCACCAACATCATGTTCTCGTAGAAGGTTGCTGAATCTGAGATCTGGAGCCCCTCGAGGTCCAATGACCATAACTCACTGCCATTCTCCGGGTCCAATGCGATGACCTGTTGTGTCGCCCCAATATCGGACCTGAACAAGATGAGTTTATCGTTCGTGATTATTGGCGCATTATATAGATTATGTTCTATCGATAGCTTCCATAGATCTTCATGTGTACTGACATCATAGCATATTATCTGACTTCCACTCGATATGAACAGCTTGTCGTTTCCTAGCAAGAGATTGTACCAAGTCATCCCATCAAGCTTTTCTTCCCATAACTGGTTGCCGGAAGTAGAGAAACACATTACATACTTGTTGAATACACTAGGGACCCCATCATGTCCCGCCTCATCCATTCTCGTCACCAAGGTATATAATCTTCCACCTGAAAATATTAGGTCGCTCTGATTGTACTCATATTCCTGCTTTATAGTGTTGAGCACATAATCGCCATTGTCGATGTCTATGCCAACCAAGGCCTCTGCATAATTGCCACTAGCGTCATATCTTGCATCGTTCAATGCGACTGTGTAGTAGGCGTTTCCATTGCCTATGGCAGGGTATGTACGGAAGTCATCTTCAGTGAAAAAGTCCCATATCAACTGGCCGTTGGTCCCATTGAAACAACATAGGATCGACCCTCCCCAGTCTGTAATATCGTCATAAGGTAACATCAATGCCAGTATTTTGCCATTCGAATAGCTCATGTTTATCAGGTCGATATCATATTTTTCCGGATATAGGTCCAAAACGTTCAAAGAGGACCAGAGCAGAGAACCGTCTTCAGCATCGTAACAGTGCAAGATGGGTTGATCAAACTGGAACATGTAGAGATTCCCATCTTTCAATAACACATCCTCCAAAGACATAAAGGGTGTTTCTATGTACCAGTATTCCTCACCCGTATTAACATCATAACATTTTATCTCGTATGTACCATAATTGCTCTGGAAAAGGTATGCCCTGTCATAATCGACGAGCACGGGACCCTCGGTCATCAGGATATCTGTGCTCCATACTTCCTCAGGATCGTCCGGTGAGTCGCAGGGATAATATCTTCCGTTGCCCTCATCGAAGTTTATGTATCCGGTCGAACACTCGCTGTGGACCATTGGTGGTGCGGATGTGACCGACGGAGCACTGGTCGTAGGCGCCACGGTTGTGGGCGCAGCCGTTGTGTCTGGTGCAGTACTGGGGGCCGCCGTGGTCGTGTTGATATCATCATCCCCTCCGGACATGCATCCGGCACACGATACAGCGACCAAAAGTACACAAAGAAGTGACATGAATCTATGTAAATTCATGTCATATTTATCATATATTTATATATAAACATTATTATAAAAGAAAAGAAAGGGATCGCTCCCTTATTCAAAACAATATAGTTTCCCGTTGTCGGTCGCCACAAGTATCTTGTCATCATAGAATGATGCACAGTTGGACAGGTCCGTGCCTTCCAGTGTCACGCTCCAGAGCTCTTCGCCCGATGATGAGTCTATCATGAGCATCTGTGGCGGCACCTCGGTGAGATAATGGGAGCGGAACACCATCAGCTTGCCCGGTGTCGCTATCGCGGGGTCCCAGAGGTGATAATCCATAGGGATGTTCCACATCTCCTGGCCATCCCCCTTGTCCAGACATATGATCTCTTCAGGCTTGGTCACAAAAACATAGTCATCGCCAACAATTATGTCCTCTCCCCAATAATCGCCTATATCATGTTGCCAGACGATATCGTTTGAAACAATCGAGATGCAGGCTATGCATAATTCATATGTGTCCATGTTCTGCGCCATTGCATATATCCTGCCATCGGAGACAACTATGTCCCTTCCATTGAAGTTGTCCAGCAAAGGGGTGTTGTAGACGTATGTGACGTCGCCCGTGTCAACATCAAGACCTATTATCTGGTCATTCTCTTCCCACAGTAGTACCGAATAGTATAGCACCCCCCCTTCAAAGGAGGGATAGATGCTCCTATTTGAATAGTCATTGTTGTTGTGCCATAACGTCTCTCCGGTGGCGGCATCGAAGCAGCAGAGTATGACGGTGTCACTGCCCGATTCCCCCAGAGTGACGAATACCTTGCCATCAGCGCAAGTCATGCTATCGGCTATCAGTTCCCCAACATCGGGATAGATGTCGTATACGTCCTCGGATGTCCAAAGCATGCTGCCGTCATGTGCATCGTAGCAGATCAATGTCTTTTCACCAGCGTTCTGGAACACGTATAGCTTCTCATCCTGAAGTATGAGATCATAAAAACCCAAGAAGGGCAGGGATGTTTCCCAGTATAGATCGCCAGAGTTGACATCAAGGCACTTTAGCATGTAACTGTTGGATATGAATTCGATATAGAATATCCTATCATAGTCTGCAAGTATATGACTCAGTGGCCTTCCAATATCCAGGGACCATACATCCTCAGGACTTGCAGATATATCACAAGCATAATACCTTGCATTGCCTGGATCTTGATTCACATACAGTGTGGAACACCCGCTATGCACGTAGGCAGGTGTCGCGGGGGCAGTAGTAGGAGGCTGTGTTGGTGCTGCTGTTGTGGATGGATTGGTCGGGGCCGTTGTGGTTGGTGGTGCGGTGGTCGTATCCGCCTCAGCATTGTCATCTCCGCCCGATATGCATCCTGAGAAAAACATTGCAACAAGCAGTATGGAAAAGATTACGCTAATGATTGTTTTTTTCATCGCCCACCAACTTTATGGGTGAAAATAAAAAGCTTTCTTAGAGGGGTACTTGCTAATAAAGAATCCAACGGTCAAGACATATTTGTAATAATCTGTAACAAAAAATAATACAACGATCTATAAAGAAATAAAAGAGAATAACTCCCAAAAGGAGTTATCAAAACACTTTACTGGATAACGCATCCGCATGATAGTAGTTCATTCAGTTCTTCCATGACGTTGCATGCCATCGTGAGCGATCCCACCACGGTGACCGTATTGGTCAAGGATGTTGCCCTGGCCATACATGTCTCAACCTGTGACACCATCTCGGCAGCCTCATCTGTGAGCTCTTCTGGCAATGCGCTCGATATGCATTCCCACTGGTCTACCGCCCTGTCCATTAGTGTCAGTACCAATGGCTTCATCGTGACGAAGGGGCTTGGTGAATTATTTTCCGAGATAGAGATATAAGGCAATGAATAACTGAAGGAGAAGGTAACGTCCTCCCCAACACCCAGCGTGTCAAACCTGTATGCCGCCCCGATGGCATAGTCTCCCACGATATAGTCACCAACATTGGCATAAGTGTAATCCAAATAATCATCTGGATCCAGGCTCCAATCTGGGCTTACATCCACCTTTCCGCCAGGCGTGATGGGTGTCAATGTCAGCTCGGCGCCATATCTCAATCCCACGGCATGTACCGAATACGGACTGGAGATCACATAGTTCCCTGTGTAAAAGTTACCTGTGACCACCTGTTCGTTGTCAGGATCGACCGTCCTGAGATATTCGACAGAAGAAAGTGGAACGGTCCCCGTATTCTCAAGTGTTATCTCAATGGTAAAGAAGCGATCGTCCTTGTTCATTGTGGCTACCTGGGTGACCGTGACGGCCATGTCCCCACTTGTGGCGGTTCCAACCCACTCGGAGGACATTACATCCCCTACACTAGTATCCGTATTGCTGGTCATTGGGACGCCATAAGTAAGGGGATACCCTTCATAACCATAGTCCGTGCATAGGCCATAGTTCATAAAGGAATATTCAACTGTGTCAAATGTCCACTCCAACGTCCAACCTTCGAATGGCGTTCCAGGCAGGAAATAATCCATACCATTTGTTGCGAATCCAATCTGTCCAAGATATTCTGGACAAGAGGGATTGTAACCAACTGGAGCTTCATTGGCAGATCCAAACGAGCCCGCCTCGTGTATTCCCAACTCAATGTTATCTCCTTTTAGGAAAACCTCATTCCCTACTTCCTCTGCACTCAACTGCATTGGCAGCAAGAATGAAAACAGTAAACCTGTAATTAACAGCATTGATATGATATATTTTCTCATTAAGACAACTCCGACGTCTTCTTCTAAATGTATATATAATTTCCATTAATAAATGTTATCATCAGGATATATCCAATTTCCAAGTAAATGTTTTTTTATATTGACCAGGCATCATAATATAGAACACCATGGAGAATGAGTTTGATTATATAATCATAGGCAGTGGGGCTGGGGGCGCTCCACTCGCCAGGGAACTTTCAAAAGTGTCCCAGAGCATCCTCATCATGGAAAAGGGAATAATGGAGACCGAGATAGGCGGGAAGAAGAACTTCTCAAGGTACGCAGACATCGTCAAGTCCCTTGAGGGCATAAACATAATGAGGGCCATCATGGCAGGCGGGACCACCACGATCTCCGCAGGATGCTCCATGAGATGCCTTGAGGATGAGTTGGTGGACCTCGGCATAGACCTGTCAGAAGAGTTCAGGGCCGCGGAAAGGGACATAGGCAATCGCCCGATCCCAAAGAGATTGCTGTCAAACAGATCAAAGGCGATACTGGAGGCCGCCAGGAGCGTCGGCCGCAGGATGGAGCTGATGCCGAAGTGTTACACCGAGGAATGTGACGGATGCGGCCTCTGCATGACCGGATGCGGGAGAAACTGCAAGTGGACGGCCATCGATGACCTGAAGTGCGCCCAGAGCAACGGAGCGGTCGTGTGTTACGGGGCTGATGCCAAATACGTTGAGAAAAGGAAAAACGGGCTATTGGAAGTCCATGCGACCGTTGATGGCGTGGACAAATTCTTCATGGGGAGAAAGGTGATCGTTTGCGCCGGAGCCCTGGAGACGCCAAGGATACTTATCAGGTCGGGGATAGAGAACGCCGGGACCAATCTGTCTGTCGACCTGCTCAGGCACATATACTGTTTCGTTCCGGAAGCCAGGTTCTGCATAGAACCGCCCATGTCGATAGTGAGCACCGAGTTCTATGATGAGAAGGGGTACATACTGGCATCCAACATCAACATCTCTGTCGTGGAGAAGTACATCGAATCCCAAGGCGGTGATTTTCCCTACAGGGTGGAGAACGCCCTAGGTATCATGGTGAAAATAAAGGACTGTCCGAACGGGCGCGTATTCGCAGACGGCACCGTATCGAAGGATGTCGACACATGCGATCTCATGAAGTTCAACGATGCCTTTGAAGTGGTCAAGGATATGTTCATAGGGGCCGGGGCGGACCCCGGTCATATATTCGAGTCGCATATAAATGGCGCCCATCCTGCGGGAACTGCCGCGATAGGGACCGTGGTGGACAAGGACCTGATGACCAAGATCGAAGGGCTCTATGTGTGCGACGCCAGCGTTTTCCCCGCTGTTCCGGGTCTTCCGACCATCATCACGATCGTTGCCCTGGCAAAGAGGCTGGGCAAACACCTGACCTCCGGATATCGAGCCCCCGGATGACCTATAGGGACATAGATGACGTAAATCTATGTGTCACACAATATCCACCCAACAAAGTGGCCGCTTGAGGATGTTGATGTGGGCGCCTTTTGAAACCGACCTTACGAAGTCCATGATCTCCAGCCGGAGCCCGTCGCTGTCCACATCCCCATTGTCGCCTGACCGTCACCCTATCTGGAACGACTGTCCGTTCCTTTGGACGATGACCTGGTCGTTCAGGTCATAACCTTCCTCATAACAAAGGTCCGCCATGGAGATTAGCATGTCCGGGTATCCGTGGCAGGGCATGACGATCTCGGGAGAGAGCGTCCTGATTATCTTCCTGTGCTCCTCCTTGCTGGCGTGTCCCGAGACGTGAAGGTCCCTGACGACGCTCGTGTTCTTCATCTTCAGCTTCGTCTCCAACGTGTACCTCGAAGCCTTGTTCAGCGGATTCGGTATGACGCTTGCCGAGAAGATGACGGAGTCGCGGTTCTCGAACTTGTAGGGCGTCTTGTCATCCACCATTCTGGAGAGCACTGCCTCCTTCTCCCCCTGGGAACCTGTCGTGAGCACAAGGTAGTCCTTCTTGTTGTTGTTAACGTCCTTTAGGTACGCGTTTATCGCTTCCCTCTTCCTGATCATCTGCACGTTCTTCTTGACAAGGCCCATCTCCAGGGCAAGCCCGTAGTACTTGCAGAGAGACTTTCCGAGCAGGACGGGTTTCCTTCCCATCTTCTCCGCCTGATTTATTATGGTGAAGACCCTCTCTATCTGGGATGAGAACGTCGTCGCGACTATGCCGTTCCTGCTGTCCTCTATCATCTTAAGGTAGTCCGTGAGCAACGTCTTGGCAACCTTCTCGGATGGTGTTATGCCCTCCTGTATAACATTCGTGCTATCGATTATCAACAACTTCGGGTCAAGCTTCTTGAGCTTGGAGAACGATATCGGTCTCTGCAGCTCCTGATGATTGTCAAGCTTGTAGTCGCCCGTGAAGACAACATTTCCCTCACATGTATTGATGATGACGAAAGACGACTGGGGTATCGAATGTGTCACAGGTATCATGCTGATCTCAAAATCCCCTATCACGATGGACGAATCATGCATCTCGAACATGGGGCATTTGACCGGTGTCGTCTCCTCTTTGAGCATCGACGACAGCAACCTCAACGGGTACGGCCTGCCCACCACGGGGCACTTGAACTTGCCGACAAATCTCGAGATCGCGCCTATGTGGTCCAGATGGCCATGGGATATAACTATTCCCACGATCTCCTTGCCCTTCAATGGCGTGATGTCAGGGACCGCCCCCAATCTGTCAAGCTCCTTTGTGGACATGTTCTGTATGTTGGTGTCCTCACCTATCATGACCCTGTCCAATCGTATGCCAAGGTCCAGTATCAGGACCTTGTTCTTTACCTCGAGCGCGGTCATGTTCCTTCCTACTTCCTCATAACCGCCTAATGAATAAACCTTCATGTCAAAATCCTCTTTGTGCAAATCCAGAGAGGTCCACGCCCCTCTGCTCAAGATATTCCTTGGTGCTGCCCAAGAAAACAACGGGTCTCTCCTTCAGTTCCCCCACATCCCGGGCACCGACCAGGAACATCGTGGTCCTGATCTCGTGTATCAGTTTCTCAAATATCGGGTCGGACTCTTTTGAGGGCCTGTTGTAGACCGCCTCCAAAAATGGTTGTGCAAGCCCTGCGCATGTCGCGCCCAATACCAGGCTTTTCACCACATGCATGCCGTTGCGCACTCCTCCCGACGCGATCACATTGTCAAAGAACGGCCCAGACTCCACCAGGGAACACACGGTGGGTATGCCCCAATCCCAGAATAGCCTGGCATTGTCCCTGTGATGGTCGCTCTCTGCCCTATAGTACTCCACCGCCGCAAAGGACGTCCCACCAACTCCCGATACCTCGGCCCCGTCAAGGAAGGAAAGGGTTCTCGCGACCTCCTTGGATATGCCCGCGCCAGTCTCTTTCACTATGACGGGCTTTCCCAGGTCCTTCTTCAATTCCCTCAATCTTTCCAGTCCGCCCTTGAAAGATGTGTCCCCTTCTGGCTGAAGAATCTCTTGCAGGGGATTGAGGTGGACGGCGAGCACATCGGCCCCTATTGAATCCATCTGCTCCGACACCTCGTCGTTTTTCATGCCTATGACCTGGGCCAATCCCAGGTTCGAGAACAACGGCACATCGGGGGCATACTTGCGTATCTCATAGGTGTCCTTCAGCGACCTGTCCACAAACATTGCCCTTTGGCTTCCGACAGAGATGCCTATGTTGTACTTATCCGCCTTGAGAGCGAGCTCCCTGTTTATCTTTCCAGCCAGCTTGGAGCCCCCGGTTATGGCAGATATGAGGAATGGATGGTCCATGACCTTGCCAAACATGCGCGTACGCGTGTCTATCTCATCGAAGTCGACCTCCGGGAGTGAGTTGTGTATGAGCATCACGTCATCAAAACCGGCAGGGACATTGCACTGGACGTCATTCTCCATGGCGTGCCTGATATGGTCGTCCTTCCTTTGGGTTATCTTCCCGTCCCGTCCTATATCTCCAGATTCCAAATGTTATCCCCCACGAAATGGATGTTCCTTATGACCTTGCCTGATTTCTTTTCCAGTATCTCCCTGCCGGAGTAGATGGAAATCCCTATGGCCAATGGCTTTCCGTGCATCTCATCGCCTATGACGACAAAGGATTCCGGCCTTATATCCTCATCGATGTCAACAATCCCCGGCCTCATGATATCAGCGCCGTTTGTGACATATCTTATGGCACCCATGTCAACTATGACCCTGTTATTGATCTCCCTCACGTCGTTCTTGAGAAAGAGCTTGAGTGACGGCATTAACAGTTCCCCCTTCTGGAGGAAGTAAGGTTCGCCATTGAAAAGGATCAGTGCCACATCCTTGTCCGTTTCGCATATCTCGTATCTGCCCTTCTTTTGGTCAAGGGACACTTCTTCAAATTCCTTAATGTTTCTGAAAAGCTTCCTGACCTCGCTCTTGGAAAGGTCATGACGCTTTTTTATCTCCAATATATCACCATATATGATTAGCAATCCATAAATAAAAAATAATTGTAAAGAATGATAGATATGAACAAATATCAAAGACCGGCCATGTCCCTGAGCTCATCAACCTTATTGGTCTTCTCCCACGTGAACTCCGGTTCCTCTCTTCCAAAGTGGCCATAGGCCGCGGTCTTCTTGTATATCGGTCTCTTCAGGTCGAGATAGTCTATTATGGCCCTGGGCCTAAGATCGAAGACCTCCTTCACGCATTCGCATATCTTCTCCGCCTTTATGGAGTTTGTGCCCTTGCAATCAAGATATACTGAGACCGGTTCTGCAACGCCGATGGCGTATGCCAACTGAACTTCACAGTTCTTTGCAAGTTCGGCAGCGACCACGTTCTTGGCTATGTGCCTGGCCATGTAAGAAGCTGACCTGTCAACCTTGGAAGGGTCCTTGCCAGAGAAACAGCCGCCACCATGGCTGCCGACGCCGCCGTATGTGTCGACTATGATCTTCCTTCCTGTGAGCCCACAGTCTCCCTGGGGTCCGCCGACCACGAATCTGCCCGTGGTGTTTATGAGGAACTTGGTATCGTCCCTGATAAGCTCCTTGGGGATCGTCGGTTTTATGACCTCCTCGATTATGTCGTCCTTGATCTTCTGAGTCCCAGTCTCCGGCGAGTGCTGGGCGGCCAGTACGATCGTTGATATGTACTTTGGTCTGTCGTTCTTGTAAACAACACTGACCTGGGTCTTCCCATCCGGGCGAAGGTAATCCAACGTGTCATCTTTCCTTACCTGCGAAAGCCTCATCGCGAGCCTCTGTGCCATCGATATCGGGAGCGGCATGAGTGTTTCCGTCTCACTGCAGGCATAACCGAACATGATGCCCTGGTCACCGGCCCCCTGTTCGTGATCGGATGTCTGGTCAACACCCATCGCAATGTCGGGCGACTGTTCGTCGATGGAAGTGACGACGGCGCATGTCTGATAATCGAAACCCATCCTTGCATCCGTGTACCCGATGTCCTTGATGGTCCTTCTTACAACCTTGGGAATGTCGACATAGGCCTTGGTGGTTATCTCACCACTTACAAACGCCATACCTGTCGTGACCAATACCTCGCAAGCTACACGTGAGTCCGGATCCCTTGACAGGAGCTCATCCAGGACCCCATCTGATATCTGGTCGGCGACCTTGTCGGGGTGACCTTCACAGACCGATTCAGAGGTAAATATATAATCTTTCATAAGTTCCAGACAACATTTCCTTTTATAAAAATTATGGTATTGGATATTCCTATTTGTTTCTAAATATTCCATTTTCCATTCTTGATAAGAATTTTGCCGTCAAAGGACACAGTCGGCTCCAATATTATCCCATCAAGATGGGAAGATGAGCTGACTTTTCCCCCAAATGTGGAATTGTCGCCCAGGGCCAGATGTATGGTGCCCTTGATCTTCTCATCCTCGAGCACATTGCCTGTGAGCCTTGCCGCGGCATTTGTGCCTATGGCGAACTCGGCGAGATTCCTTGCGTTCTTTCCGTGGGGGGCCATCTTGTCAATGAGCGTCCTCGCCCCCGCGCCGCCAGTTATGTCTGTGGCATATCCGCCCTCCATCCTTATTGTGATAGGTTCATCTAGCATGCCGGGGCCCGCCATGGAACCGTCCACAACGATGGTGCCTTCGGCAGAGCCTTCCACAGGCGCTATGAAGGACTCACCCGCCGGTATGTTGCCAAAGGCGCCCTTGTCTGTGTAAATGCCGTTGTCCGGGGTTCCATCCCTGCCCTCTATGCTAAACGTGATATCGGTGCCCCTGTCCGTGATCACCCTTACATTGCTGGTCCTGGTGAGGATGTCCGCCCATGCGGCGCAGTCCCTTTCCAAGACGGAGAAGTCGGCCTTGGAGACCCTTGATAGGATGTCCTCTGTGATTTGGGGCATTGATGCGACCCTCGCCCCATGATTGCATGCCTCCTTCCTTGCCCGGGTATGGGAAAGCGACCTATAGGTAGGGATCAGCACGACATCGGCATCCAGCATGGCGTCTGCCACCAACCTTGGCGGTTCCTCTCCATGTGAATTCCTCTCTCTCATCATGAGCAGATGAGGTTCGGTGCACATCTCCAAGGCAACATCGGCAAATATGCGTCCTATATCATAAAGTCTCCAATCGGTCACCACGAGACAGGTCTCGTCTTCCTTGATCGCCATGCTCGAAGAGAGCACGTTCCTACAGGCTTTTTCCAAAGACATATCATAATCCCTTCTTATACACGTGAATTGCAGCCCCTATCGCAGTGGAGTAATCTGCATTTTCAGGTATATAAAAATTGGCGCCAAACAGTTTGCCGACACCATTTATTATATCATATGCCTGGGGTATCCTCGTTAGCTTGCCTGTAAGGACCACGTCCGGTATGGAGTTTGCCCTGGCAGAGAAGACTGCCATAACGCCAATGGACTGGAGGACAAGGTTGATAAGGGCGAGGGCCTTGTCGGCATCGTTCGCCTCATCTGATATGTTGCCAAAGTTCGATGCCGTGACATGTTCCGGCAGGCCGTTGATTGGACCGCCAACGATCTCACCCACTGTAAGGTCCACCTTGTTGAGGTCACCCTCCTCCGCCTTCTTGGTAAGTGTTTTTATGTTGGATATGTTGATCATCGATTTTGAGAGGCCCAAGAGCGTCCCGCCCCCCATGCCGGTGCCGCCCCAATGGGATATCTCCTCACCGTCGACCTTGACAAATGCGGTTCCCGTACCCATGCTGATGACTATTGCCCTTCTGATGCCCGTCAGGAAGCTTCCTCCGGTGCCGATCGATGTGAACTCATCCACCTTCACCACTGGCACACCCAAGAGCTTGTTGCCTAGGCCGTTCGAACCGACGCCAGTGACCGCTATCTCGTTAACATCGGAAAGCGACATCTTGAGCTCCTCCACAAGCCTGCCAAGAGCGCCAGCCGCCGCCGTGACGGAATCCCCTGCCGTTACGGAGACGATGGACATTATCGTCCCGTCCCTCATGGCCACCGCATCGGTCGTTGTGCCACCAATGTCTATTCCCACTATTATCATTCTATCCTCGACCATATAGTATATATCACCAACAATAACAATGCTATGCCAAAGAACACCATGACGCCATAGTTGGCAGTGCTCTTCCCCACCCCCGCAACGAAGAGCGCGGCGGCCAGGAACCCTGCAATGCCTTCCCCGCCCATCAATCCTGCGGATACCAGTATCCCGCTATGGACTTTGGAGGGGAACCTCTTGTTGACAACGTAGCTGATGGCGCCGCCAATCGCCAGCAACACGCCGAGCGTCATTCCCAGGAACATCCCTATCCCGAACGCCATTGCAGAGAAAGGCAGATTCCTTTTCGTGAATTTCGTTGCCAGTTCGTATATGAAGGCAAGGGCAAATCCAAGATAGAAGGCGTTAGGGTAGGCAAAGCCAAAGATGCTTCCGGCTACCAGCTGCGATTGTACCGCCGGCATGAGCTGCGGGTCGAAGAGCACGTCCGCATATCCGGTCAGGACGATGTCAAGTATGAAGGGGGCAGCTATTCCCGCCACCACCACACATATGAAGTCGACCTTTATGATGTCGCTGGGCCTGGTGCCGATGATCTTGGCAGACTTATAATCGTGACCGATGTCCCCTGCGACGGCAGTGGCGACTGCCACGAAGCAGACGATCAGGAACGCGCTGTCGTAGCCGAGGTCCATCTTGAGCACAGAGTACACCCCCAGGCAGAGAAGCCCTATGATGATCCCGAACTGTTCGAGGGGGTTGATGTCGGTCTCGCCGGTCATCCTCGATGCTATCGTGGCCATGATCCAGACGCCCGCAACGCTCAGCACCGCAGCCAGTATAGGGACACCTACAGACAACATCGCAATCACCGCAATTATCGAGAACACGGGCGATGCCTTGAAGTACCAGGGGCCATCGAACGTGAACAGCGGCGCGAATATCCTCTTTATCTTCGGCACGACGTATGATACAAAGAATCCCACGCCGCTTCCAAGAACGATGCCCATGCCGAGGTTCTGGGCCAATGCCGTTGCATCGCCGCCGTCCCATCCTTGTCTTGAGACAAGTATAGGTATCAGGATGAGCCATCCGACCACGGAACCCCCAAACCAGGAGTTCAATGATATCTTTGGTCCAAGGATATAACCGATGCCGACGGCCATTGGCATGGCCACGATGGTTATGTACATGCCATATGCGGCCACGGATGAGATCGTGAAAAGTACGGGGAAGTACACGTCCCTCGTTATGGCGAAGAGTCCTGCCAGTATTATGAAAAATGTCACGAAAACGGCGCTGCGGCCCCCCTTGAGCTGGGCCTTCAAAAGTTCCGCGCCTGCGGCCCCGGAGGGATATGGGAGCTCCTCCTCGTCAACGAACGTCCTTCTCAAGGGGATCGACAGGAGCACGCCAAGTACGCCGCCGCTCACGCACACCAGGGCAAGGAGATAAGGGTCGACCATCTCTATGTCGACACCCATCTGATTCCTGAGGAACAGTATCCCGGGTATCGTGAAGGCGACCCCGGAGGCCACGAGCCCGCCTATGGTCCCGCCCGCTTGGGCGATGTTTATCTCGTTGGCATCGGTCGCCCTGAAGTACGAGAGAATCTTCAGTATCCCGGCCGACACTATCACCGAGAATATGATCGGCCATGGCAGCGCGCTAAGCCTCAAAGCGATGTATATGGACGTTGAAAGCAGGAACAGGGTCAGACCTACGGCTATTATGAGGGCCCTCAATGAGAACCCGGAGTCCCCCCTCTCCTCTGGGATCGTGTCCATCACAACCGCCTATGTTTCTCATC
>Ga0209203_1001124_pt1 | contig 20245 bp, 19 predicted proteins | sample AD_UKC109_MetaG_FD_184423 | JGI IMG/M metagenome (GOLD analysis project Ga0209203, IMG submission 184423) | Active sludge microbial communities of municipal wastewater-treating anaerobic digesters from Hong Kong - AD_UKC109_MetaG (SPAdes)... | ecosystem: Engineered > Bioreactor > Anaerobic >... | reverse complement strand
GGCCCGCGCTTCCTATGGAAGATTGCTGACGGCAGAGGACTATAACATGCTCATTGATATGAAGAATGTAAATGAGATTGCCGGCTACCTTAAAAAAAATACATATTACAGCGAAATACTAAGCAATGTAGATGAAGCTCTCATTCACAGGGGACAGCTCGAAAACATCATTAAGACAGATATTATGAAGGAATATGACAAATTCCTGAGATTCACATCCGGCAACGCCAGGAAATTCCTTCAAAGCACCTATAAGAAATATGAGACAGAAAGCCTCAAGATAATCTTCCGACGCCTTGAAACCGTCGGAGGAGTGATGTCTGCAGAAGGATACCTTCTGTTCCTTAAGAACACATCCGAGATTGATTTCCATAAACTTATAAAATCAAAGGACAGCCTTGAGTTCATCGAAAACCTCAAGGGTACTGAGTATTATGATGTGCTGAGACCCTTCACCGGAACAGGTGTTAAAATCAACCTGTTCAATCTTGAAATGGTCCTTGACCTTCATTACTTCAAATTCCTCTACAAGAGAATGAAAAAATATCTCACTGGAAAGGATTTCATGCCTCTTGAAGAATCTTTCGGAGTTAAGACAGATGTTCTGAACATGCTTTGGATATACAGATGTAAAAAGTACTATAATATGAAGAAGGAAATAATACGAAGTTACATTCTGCCCTTCAATGCCGGAATCAGAAAGGAAACACTGAACAGGCTCATCGAGGCAGAGGACATTGAGGAGTTCCTTGAGATAGCCGGAACCACGAAATATTCTTCAATATTCATAAGGGATATAGATGGTTTCTTTGAAGTGAACTTTGCAGATTATATGTATAATATTCATATGAAACTGTTCAGAAAGTATCCGCTCTCGGTTACAGCTGCAGTTGACTATATACACATGAAGGAGTATGAACTTTCAAATATAATATCCATAATTGAAGGAATCCGGTATGGATTGCCGGCGGAAAAGATCAGAAAATTCGTTGTCGGATTTGATCTACGGGGAGTATAGCAATGCCTGTTATGAAAATGCAATTTGTCAATATTGTCGGGCCACTCAATCTGTTTGAGAAATTCGTGCTGTCGCATATCATCAACCACGACTTTGAGATTGAAAATTCACTTAATGTCATGGAAAATGTAAAAGGCCTGACACCCTTCGGAGAGTTCAACAGATACTCGGCTCTTATGGCAAGGATGGACTCCCTCAATAAAATCTTTGAAATAATTCCTGAAAAAATCGATGTGGAAAAACTGGCTGAAGAAATGGACGAAATCTTTGAAGGTGCAGAGTTGTTCACATCAACACTTGAGGAAAAAATAAACGAAAACAGAAAAGAAATCGATGAATACAAGGCGGAAATGGAAAAGAGCAGGAATATATTGAACCGTATGATGCCTCTCATTGATTTCGATGTTGACCTTTCAGACCTTGACATGAACTTCATAAATGTCCGGTTCGGCAGAATGGCTTACGAAAACTACAGAAGGCTCAATGACTCAATAAAAAAACTCAATGTCATTGTATTCTTCCTTAAAAGGGATGGTGATGATGTTTGGTTTTCATATTATGCTCCCAATGCAGTCATTGAGGAAGTTGACAATATCTTTGCCTCACTCTACTTCGAGAAAATTGACATATCTGATTCAATATCGGGAACACCAGCGGAGACGGCTAATGTTCTCAATGAAAAAATCAAGGAAATGGAAGATAAGATCAAAGACGGCAATGAGCGGTACAACGATCTGATTGAAAGTTCCAGAAGCCAGTTTGCAGAGTTCTACTCTTACATAAACTATCTTCATAAAACAGCCGACATAAAAAGATATGCAGCACATACCGAGGAATCATTTTATCTTTCGGGTTGGATTCCTGCGGGAAGCATGAATGCTCTTGAAGTACAGTACAGAAGTCAGGGAATTTCCTTCTATTTTGAGGATCCGGAACAGATGGAAACGCTGCAAAGTCCGACTGCACTTAAGAATCCGGCAATTGTCAGACCCTTTGAATTCATCGTAAAAACCTATGGTACTCCTTCGCATGACGAAATGGACCCGACACTCTTTGTTGCCATAACATATGTACTTATGTTCGGACTGATGTTCGGCGATGTGGGACATGGATTTGTTCTTGCTGCTTTGGGTCTTGCCGTTTATCTTTGGAAAAAGATAGACCTTGCCGGCATTCTCTCAATGTGTGGAATATCCTCAATCATATTTGGATTTGTTTACGGCAGCATCTTCGGGAATGAAGAGCTGCTGACCCCGCTTTACAGAAATCCCATGCGAAACATCATGACAATGCTTATAGCATCGGTATGTTTCGGGGTGGTTGTAATACTAGTAGCAATGATCATAAACATTGCAAACGCCATCAAAGCCAGAAGATTCAAGGAAATACTATTTGACCGCAACGGCATAGCAGGGCTGGTGTTCTACCTTGGTGCAATTATTTTTGCCGTTGTCCTTGCAGTAAGCGGCAAGGCGGTATCCTCCTTCTTCTTCACCATGGGATTCTTTATAATACCGATAATTCTGATGTTCCTGAAGGAACCGCTGCACAATCTCATAACAGGAAAGAAGTTCCTGCCTGCCAGGGAGAAGGGAACATTCTTTGTCGAGGCGTTCTTCGAATTGTTTGAAACGGTTTTGTCCTTTCTCAGCAATACACTGTCCTTTGTCAGGATTGGAGCATTTGCGCTCAGCCATGCGGGCCTCTCCCTTGCAGTGTGGTCAGTGTATAGATTGATTGAAGGTACGGCTGGTCAGATAATTGCACTTGTCATCGGTAACATTTTGATCATAGTCCTTGAGGGTCTTGTCGTTGGAATACAGGGCCTCAGGCTTGAATATTATGAACTCTTTTCCCGCTTCTTCAAGGGAAACGGAAGGGAATTCAAACCGACAAGAATCGGAAAAGAAAACAAATAGGAAGATATACGGAGGTATTTTAATATGAAGGACTTATTGATTGGGGCACTGGTATTGATTGTTGTTCTCTCGGCAGCGGGGGTTGTTTACTGGAAGAAAACCTCTGACCCCAAAAAGGCAAAGACAGTGATGATTGTGAACACGCTTCTCGTACTTGGAATCCTGATGACCTCAACCATCATCATGTTTGCAGGTGGACGCGTATTTGCTGCAGAGGTAGCTACAACTACAGGAGCTGCAGCGGACTCTGCTGACAGTGGATTAAGGTATCTTGCAGCTGCTCTTTCAACAGGACTTGCCACAATCGGAACAGGAATAGCCGTTGCCGCATCTGCATCCGCAGCACTTGGAGCAATCAGCGAGGATTCATCCCTGCTTGGTAAAACAATCATATTCGTAGGACTTGCAGAAGGAATAGCAATTTACGGATTGATAGTATCAATACTGATACTTCCATAGGAGCCGGGAATGAAGTTTCATCTTATCAGTGATAACGTCGATACCCAGAAGGGAATGCGTCTTGCGGGTATTGACGGGGTGGTGGTACATTCTCCTGATGAGGTTGCCAGGGAAATTGATTCATGCCTCAAGGACAAGGAAATAGGAATTATTCTTATAACGGAAGTACTTGCCGCCATGATACCATCAAGGATAGACGATATAAGGCTCAATATGCCGATGCCTTTGATTGTTGTCATCCCCGACAGGCATGGAACAAAGAGGAAATCAGATTCAATTACCAGATATGTACGTGATGCCATAGGCGTCAAGATATAGGAAAGAGAAATGGAAGAGATAAAAGATTTTTCAGTCAATGAGAAACTAAGAAGTTTCACCGACATGGCCCTCAGGGAAGCCCACAGAAAAAAGAGGGAAATGATCGAAGAGACGGAAAAAGAAATAGAACAAAAGAAAAAGGATATGGAAATACATCTTCTTGAAGAGGCTTACAGGTCAATCCAGACCGGTACAAGGCTCAACCGAAAAGAGCTCAACGAAGCTGTTTCCCATGCCCTTGTGGATGGCAAAGGCAGGATGTTCAACAAAAGAAAACAGATCATTGAGGATGTCTTCAAGCTGGCCGGTGAAAGAATTGATGAATACAAGAAGTCCTCTGACTATAAAAAAGCAATGGAAGATGAACTTGCAAGGGCTGTCAGACTCATGAAGGAAGAAAGCTACACCATAACTGCTGATTCAGTTGACCTTGATATGTTCAAAAAGATTGCCGCCTCAATGGAAGGCAGCTTCAAAGTGGAAAAAAGCAGTGAAAACCTTGAAGGCGGATTCATGCTATATGGCAGCTCAGGAAAGAAAAGGGTTGACTGTTCCTTTATGACAAGGCTTTCCCTTGCCAGGGAGGAGTTCCTCGAAATATGCCGGATACCCATAGATGACGGAGATTTATTGGATGATTGAAGATAAAGGAAAAGGATATATCAGCGGAATAAGCGGCCCGGTTGTATTCGCCCGGGGAAACCAAAGGCTTGGAATGCTGGAGATGGTTTATGTTGGTCAGAACAGACTTGTCGGGGAAGTAATATCAATTGAAAACGACAAAGCCGTAATACAGGTTTATGAATCGACTACAGGGCTTAGGATAGGAGAACCCGTTGAATCAACAGGGAGTCCCCTTTCGGTAAATCTGGGTCCCGGAATCATAGGAGAGGTCTTTGACGGAATACAAAGACCCCTGTATGAACTCGTGAAAATGAGCGGAACCCTTATAGAAAAGGGAGTCTTTGCGCCTGCTCCGGATATTAAAAAGAAATGGAGTGTTAAAATACTCGCTAAAACGGGTGATGATGTATATCCCGGTACAATTATAGCTGAAACCGAGGAAACCCCATCGATATTGCACAGGGTAATGATACCAAATGGTGTCCAGGGTAAGGTTACCAGGGTTGTTTCAAATGGTGAATATACGATTGAAGATACAATAATTGAAATAGACACCGGTAAAGGTATAAAACCCATTACAATGCTTCAGAAATGGCCGGTAAAAAGAGCAAGACCCTTTGAAAACCGTATTCCTACCTATATGCCCCTTCTCACCGGACAACGTGTCATTGATATGATGTTCCCTCTTGCAAAAGGTGGAACGGCAGCAATTCCGGGGGGATTTGGAACAGGAAAAACCATGACCCAGCACCAGCTTGCAAAGTGGTCGGATGCAGACATAGTTGTATATATAGGATGCGGGGAAAGAGGAAACGAAATTGCGGATGTGCTTGAAAGTTTCCCGAAGCTCAAGGACCCAAGAAGCGGCAGGTCCCTTATGGACAGGACAGTGCTCATTGCAAACACATCGAACATGCCCGTTGCGGCAAGGGAAGCGTCCATATATACAGGAATAACCATAGCAGAATACTACAGGGACATGGGATATCATGTAGCCCTGATGGCAGATTCTACCTCCAGATGGGCCGAAGCCCTCAGGGAAATATCGGGAAGACTTGAAGAAATGCCCGCTGAAGAAGGATATCCTGCCTATCTTCCGTCACGGTTGTCACAGTTCTATGAAAGGGCCGGATATGTAAATAATTTCAACGGTACTTCCGGTTCCATTTCAATAATCGGAGCGGTTTCACCACAGAGCAACGATTTCTCGGAACCGGTTACACAAAATACAAAAAGGTTCACCAGATGTTTCTGGGCTCTCGATAAATCCCTTGCATATTCACGGCATTATCCTGCAATAAACTGGACGGAAAGCTACAGTGAATATATCAATGAACTCTCTGAATGGTATGAAGAAAAGACAGACAGGCATTTTGAGGATAAAAGAACCAAACTGCTTGCAATTTTGCAAGAAGAGAGCCGTCTGATGGAAATCGTAAAACTGATAGGAAAGGACGTGCTTCCTGATTCACAGAAACTCACCCTCGAAATAGCAAGGGTAATCAGGGTCGGCTTCCTTCAGCAGAACGCCTTCCATGACAATGACACTTATGTCCCCATCGAAAAGCAGTATAAGATGATGAACATCATCCTTTACCTAAATGAAAGGACCGAGGATCTTGTGAAGAAGGGAATTCCTGTGTCAGTCATAGTTGAATCGGGGTTATTCAACAAGCTGAATCAAATGAAATACACCATACCAAATGATGACCTGTCTGAGTTTGACCGGTTGAAGTCAGAAATTGATGAATTCTACAACAAAATAACATTGAAATACGGTAATACCGGCGGAAGGGGGCAGCAATGAAGCTTGAATATCTGGACCTGTATGAGATAAAGGGCCCCCTGGTTATACTTGAAGGAATCGAAGGAGCTTCCTATGAGGAGCTGGTGGAGATAACCCTTGAAAGCGGTGAAAGAAGAACCGGGCGAATAATAAAAATGACAGAGGAAATCTGTGTTGTACAGGTATTTGAGGGCACTTCTGATATTTCCCTGAAAAATGCCAGGACCTGGTTTACCGGGAACGTTCTGAGACTCCCGCTTTCAGGCGAGATTTTGGGAAGGATATTTGACGGCAAGGGTAGTCCCACCGACGGGCTGGGTGCAATTTATCCCGAAACAAGAAAAGATATAAACGGGCTTCCGATAAACCCTGTATCCAGGCAGTACCCCAGGAATTTCATCCAGACAGGAGTATCGTCCATCGATGGATTATCAACCTTGATCAGAGGACAGAAACTCCCCATTTTTTCAGGAAGCGGACTTCCCCACAATGACCTTGCGGTACAGATTGTAAGACAGGCGAGGATCACTGATGAGGATAATTCCAAATTTGCCATAGTTTTTGCGGCAATTGGCGTAAAAAGTGACGTTGCCGAGTATTTTACAAGAAGCTTCAAGGAAAGCGGAGTGCTTGAAAAGGTTGTCATGTTCCAGAACCTGGCGGATGACCCTGTGGTTGAAAGAATAACAACCCCGAGGTGTGCTCTGACGGCAGCTGAATACCTTGCCTTTGAAAAGGGAATGCATGTGCTTGTAATAATGACCGACATGACATCCTATTCAGAAGGGTTGCGTGAGATATCATCATCATTGGAAGAAATACCAAGCAGAAAGGGTTTCCCGGGATATCTTTACAGTGACCTTGCATCCATGTATGAAAGAGCCGGAATCATTGAAGGCAAGGAGGGGTCCATTACACAGATACCCATACTTACAATGCCCAATGACGATATAACACATCCTGTGCCTGACCTGACGGCATACATTACCGAAGGGCAGCTTGTCCTTGACAGGGAACTGTCACAAAAAGGAATACATCCTCCTGTAAGCATACTGATGTCACTATCAAGGCTTATGAAGGACAGCATCGGGGAAGGCTTTACAAGGGAAGACCATCCTGATATTGCAAACCAGCTGTTTGCATCCTATGCAAAGGTTCAGGAAGTCAGGGCACTGGCATCTGTAATCGGAGAAGATGAGTTGAGTGAAATTGACAGACGCTACATGGATTTTGGCAGGGCCTTTGAAGAACGATTCATCAAACAGCTCCACGATGAAAACCGTGATATGAACAAGACACTTGAACTGGGCTGGACCCTTGTATCGGGACTTCCAAGGGAAGAACTCGATAGAATAAAACCGGAAATACTTGATAAATATTATGATGAAAAGGGGAGCGGCGGATTCTGATGGAAAAAGGATTGTCCCCTACAAAGGGGAACCTTATAAAAGCAAAGAATACCCTGAAACTCTCAGGCCAGGGATATGAGCTCCTTGATAAAAAAAGGAACATCCTCACCATGGAGATGATGTCATTGATAGACAGGGCGGAACTTGTACAGTCAAAGATTGACTCAACATTCAAGGACGCTTATCATGCCCTGCAGTCTGCAAACATAACCCTTGGAATCAGCAATGTTGAACAACTGGGATATACATTCCCGGAGGAAGATTCGGTAAGCATCAGGTTCAGAAGCATCATGGGTGTTGATATTCCAATGGTCGAATTCGACAAAAGACCACCGGAACCGAGATACGGATTTTCAAGGACAAGCTCATCCCTTGATGAAGCATATGAAAAATTCAACCAGGTCAAGACACTTACAGCGGAACTGGCCGAAATAGAAAACGCAGTATACAGGCTTGCCATGAATGTCCTTAAAACCAAAAAAAGGGCAAATGCCCTCAAGAATATAATTATTCCAAGATACACTGAAATTGTGAAGTACATTCAGGAATACCTCGAGGAAAAGGAACGTGAAAACTTCTCAAGACTCAAGGTCATTAAATCCAGGAACAGTACCTGAGCAGGTGTAGTTACTTCACCTGACTTTTTCAGAAACTTCCCTTACATACGAAATGAAATATCTGAAGGTATCATAAGGTACATCAGGCGGAACCGTGTGGTCAAGCATCGGTATATAACCTCCCTGTTCCAACATGAAAGGAACCTTCCGGTCAACTTCCTCCCTTGTTGCTTCCTTGCTGTCTGCAAGAAGCTTTTTGTTAATTCCCCCTATGATTACAAAGCTCCTTCCATACTCCTGTCTGAGCTTTACAATATCCATTCCGGCCTGTACCTCAAAGGGATAGAAACCGTTCGCTCCGCAGTCAATATATATAGGGAGCATTTTTGTACAGTCACCGTCCGTATCCACGACAATGCCCTTTATGTTGCATTCCTTCATTACGGAAATGATCTTTTTAAGACCGGGTGCCATGAACTCATTGAATGCAGAGGGTGATACAAGGGGACCATTGGAATAGCAGATGTCTTCCCATATCATTACGAAATCCGGGACAACATCCATGCAGACACGCCTTATGAAAGTCTTGTAGAAGTTTTCCCAGACAAACATCATTTCATTTATTGCTTCCGGGTCATCAAAGATCATATACATGAGCTCTTCGTCCCCCAGCAGGTTTCTAAGGAAACCAAAGGGACCTATTATGAACATTCCAAGGGGATACTGCCTGTCCTTGTATTCATCAATCAGTTCACTCCAGTCATCAGGAAATCTTTCAGGTGAATCCGGTTCGAAGCGTGGCAGAATCTTTTCCCTGAAATCATCTATACTCTTTACTGGAAACTCAAGGAACTGGGGCATTGATGTTTCCGGATTTACTTTTCTTTCTTTTTTTACAATGCCATATCTATCGAGCATCGTTACATTGACACCGTCATCCTCAAGGATTTTCGTCTCAAACATGGGCTCATATGGATTTCCCGTCCACCCTCCTTTGAATGGAAGCCACTTCATTTCATCCATGCCGAAGAAATCTGGGAATCTGACCCCGGCAGGCTTGTCAAAGCCTTCTTCCTTCCACCTTTGTATGGTGGCTGCCCAGGCTCCCGGGGTTTCCCATCTAAATGGCCTGTCTGTTTTCTCAAAATCAAAAGTTTTCCTGAATCTTTCCCTTGCATTCATAATATATCTCCTGTATCCATGGTACTATACTACACTGCAATTATGAATGTAAAGTTGTGATAAAATTATGAAGGGGTAGAAAAAATGAAACCATATTTCAACGACAGGCGTGACCGGTTTTTTGAAAACAGACTTGGTCTTTTTGTACACTGGGGTATTTATTCAGTTGGTGAGTGGCACGAACAACACGGATACAGAGCAGACATACCAAGGGATGAGTATTCAAAATATGCTGATATGTTCAATCCAAAGGAATTCAATCCCTCTGAATGGATTGATATGGCAGAGGAAATGGGTGCACAGTATATCTGTTTCACTTCAAAGCATATAGACGGGTTTTGTATGTTCAACACACAATATACGGATTTCAATATAATGAACTCACCCTATGGTAGAGATATTCTTAAGGAACTGTCCGATGAATGTCATCGGAGAAGGTTTCCCCTTGCAATATATTATTCGCCCATAGACCGCCACTGCCCGCTTTATCCATCAATCGGCAACTCATATGAAAATCCGCAGTTCTATCCAGGGGACACACCGGATATGGATAAATATATTGAGCACATAAAGGGACATGTCAGGGAGTTATGCACGAACTACGGTGAGCTTTATGCATTCTGGTGGGACGGAGGAGGGCATCTTAACCACCATGATGAATCAGTAAACGAATTGGTTCGTGAACTTCAACCGGGTATTTTGATAAACAACCGGGGTTTCAGTGAAGGGGACTTCAGAACCCCTGAACGTGACTGGTACGAATTCGTAAACACAGACAGATTCTTTGAAGTTCCTACGGAGGCCTGCCAGTCAATCGGTACGGAAAGCTGGGGATACAGGAAGGATGAGGACTACTACAGTGTCAGGTATCTGATGGAAAGCATGGACAAGATATTCGCAAAAGGAGGAAATTACCTTTTGAATGCAGGTCCCATGAAGAACGGCCGCTTTCCGGAGGAAGCAACGGATATCCTTGGAAGAATCGGCAGATGGTATAAATCCATAAGGGAGTCCGTTGAATCCGCCGAACCATATTCATGCGGAATTGAAAATGAGGACATCCTTCTGACAAAAAAGGGTGATGATATTTATGTGCATCTGTTTAAATACCCAAAAAGCAGTGTAGTCTGGCTGAAACCCATGGAGAGTCTTCCAAAGAAAGCAGTTTTGCTTAATGATGGATCTGAACTTCAGGTAAAACTGGAGATAACTCCGACTATCTTCAAGGAGAAAAAGCCATATCTCAGGGTGACTGGTGTTCCCGTTGATAAATTTGCAAACGAGGTCATGGTTATTAAATTAGAATATTAACTTTATTCGTGCCTGGGAATTTGATATAATAGGAGCAGTTATTTCATTCTAATAAAAGCGTATCCGAATAGTCAGACAAATACATATATAGAGAAAGGGGTTTTGTTTTGAAACTATCAGGAAAGGCATTCAATGGCAGGGGGTTTACGCTTCCTGAGATTCTCATTGTAATAGTAATCATTGGTATTTTAGTGGCAATTGCAATTCCTGTATACAGCAATATTGCTGAAACAAGCAGGAAAACTGTCTGCAAGTACAATGCCGCATATATATCAAGGGTCATTGCAATGAACTTGTTCAACTATGAAAAGGAAGACAGGTATGAACCAAGGAACAGTGAGGCACAATTTGATTATTCAGAGATCAGTCTCAACAATTTCCTTGAAAAGGAACTGGAGGCATATCAGGCAAACAGCAACAAGGACAGGATAATGAACCCGGTTTCCAGAAGCAAGGTAATACTGCATAGCAGTACGCCGATATCAGGAAGCATATCCGACGGAAGGAATCCTGCAGTCTTTATAACGGGCAACAGCAGCTATTCATTTTCAGGAGCAGGAGCAACTGACAACCTTGAGGGAAGTATAGTTGTATATTTCAATGATTCAAGCCCATACAATATCCAGATCTATTACCTGGACAAGGAAGGAAGCAAGGTGGAATTGTTACTGAGCTATAATTGAAATCACAGGGCTTCAATGGGAGAGGATAATGCATTCCTCTCCTTTTTACTATAAAGACCGTATGTTATCATAAACAGGGAGGGCGATATATGAAAGATCCAAGATATGAAAAGCTTGCAGACAATCTAATAAATTATTCAGTCAAGCTTAAAAAAGATGAAAAGATACTGATAGAACACAGGGGTAATGCAACAGATCTGGTGAAGGAACTTGTAAAGAAGGCTTATGCGGCAGGCGGCCATCCTTTTGTGAACCAATATGACAATCAGATAGATGCCTTGCTTCTCAGGGAAATAAAAGAGGAGCAGCTTGAGATAATGAACGAGTCCCAGCTGGCTCTTATGAAGAAAATGGATGCATACATTTCCATACGGGCAAGTGACAATATCTTCGAGCTTAGCCTTGCTCCCCAGGAAAAGATGTCATTGTACATGAAAAAAATGAAACCATCCTTTGATGAAAGAGTTGACAACACAAGGTGGTGTGTACTCAGATATCCAAACGAATCCATGGCGCAGCTTGCCGGAAAGCCTACGGATGAGTTCGAGGATTTCTTTTTCAAGGTATGCAACCTTGATTACTCAAAAATGTCCAGGGAAATGGATAAGCTTGTTGAGTATATGGAAAGAACTGACAGGGTAAGGATAGTCGGACCGGGCACTGACCTTAAGTTTTCAATCAAGGGAATACCTGCTATCAAGTGTGACGGTGAAATGAATATTCCTGACGGAGAGGTTTTTACTGCTCCGGTGAGGGAAAGTATAAACGGCAGTATAAGATTCAATACCCCCGCCATGAGTGAAGGGGAGGCGTTGGAAAACATCGAATTCACATTTGCAGATGGTAAAATCATTGAAGCCACTTGCAGCAATAACGAAAAGCTCAACAAGAAGCTGGATACAGACGAAGGGGCAAGGTATACCGGTGAATTTGCAATAGGCGTAAACCCATACATAACATACCCTATGAAGGATACGCTGTTTGATGAAAAAATTGCAGGTAGCATACACCTTACTCCGGGCGAGTGTTACGAGGAAGCAGACAACGGGAATAAATCTGCAATTCATTGGGACCTGGTTCTTATCCAGACACCTGAATACGGTGGCGGTGAAATATATTTTGATGATGTACTTGTAAGGAAAGACGGACTCTTTGTTGTGGATGAACTAAGGGGACTGAATCCTGAAAACTTGAAATGAGGAAACCTTGGGATGAATTATGACCTGATTACCGCAGGAGCCGGACTTGCCGGATGTTGTGCATCCGTTTCCGCTGCAAGGCTTGGACTGAAGGTTCTGCTGATTGAAAGATATGGATTTGCAGGAGGCATGGCAACGGCAGGGCTTGTCAATCCATTCATGCCATACAGTACATATGATGAAAACAATGAGCCTGTCACCGTCAATAATGCAGGCCTTTTCCTTGAAATCCTGGATAGACTGGCCAAAAGGAACGGGTTGATTGATGATTACCACATAAATAGAGATAATGTCTGGGGCGGAAGTGAAATAAAACATGAAACAAGGCATACATTCAACGAGGAAATATTGAAGATTGTGCTTGACGAAGTGCTTGATGAAGCCGGAGTTGAGGTCCTTTACCATTCACAGGTGTATAAGGTGGAAAAAGATGGACGAATGCTTAAATCTGTTTCCACTGCCGGAAAATCAGGTGTCATCATGCATAAGGCGGGATTTTTCATTGACGCAACAGGTGATGCTGATTTGTGTTCACTGGCGGGATGTGGTATTGAAATAGGCCGGGATGACGGAAAATGCCAGCCTATGACGCTGTGTTTTAGAATCGGAAACATAGACACGACTGTTTCAAGGGGAATAATATCTGACAAAAAAGCCAGGGACATGATAAATGAAAGATACAAGAAAGCGCAGAAATCGGGTCATATAACAAATAAAAGGGAAAACGTCCTGATGTTTCCCAATGTATCAAACGGAACAATTCATCTCAACAGTACCAGGGTAATTGGAATGAATGCCCTGGACCAATATGACCTTACAAAGGCAGAAAAAGAAGCAAGAAAGCAGGCCATGGAGCTGGTTGACTTTTTCAGGGAGAATATTCCCGGCTTTGAAAATTGCATACTTTCGCAAATGGCACCACAGATTGGGATAAGGGAATCGAGGAGAATCAAAGGACTTTACAGGCTTTCTGAAAGAGACCTGATAGAGTGCCGGAAATTCAATGATTCCATTGCACGGGGATGTTATCCCGTTGACATTCATAACCCCGATGGAAGCGGAACAAGGATTACAGAGATTCCTCCGGGAGAATACTATACAATTCCATACCGAAGCATTGTTCCAAAGGACATGGATAATATGCTGATTGCGGGAAGACCCATATCATCATCCCATGAAGCCCATTCGGCAGTACGCGTGATGCCCATATGTGCAAACATGGGGGAGGCCGCGGGAGTTGCAGCAGCCGTTTCCGTCATGGACAAAAAACCAAACAGTGACATTGATGTTGAGAAGATGCACCAGATACTTGAAGAATCCGGAGCAGTTTTCTAAATAACCGCATAAAAGATAGCAAATAAAAAACCCGGTGAAAACCGGGTTTTTGCAATTATCTTTTCGGACCCTTGTATCGCCCCGGGAACTTGCTGTTCAAAAAGGCAATCAGTTCCCTTTCCCTGTAGCCGGATGAAAAAGTAAACGATAGTTTACCACCGTTTGTCTTTATTACCAGACTCGGCGGAGTAGTTGATGTTGAGTTATCAACACCATAATTGGTTGTGGACCTCCTGTAACGCAGGGAATCTACGATGTTGAATGGAATTGTAAAGTTCTCAGCGGTTTCACTGCGGATGACATCAGGTGTCATGTTGTAGTACCTGTCTGAAAAAGAATATCCGGCAGTCATTACTGCTGCCGCCTTCTTGAAGAATCCCTGGTCCTGGGAGTCGCTTCGTACTGATGCAATGTGCTCATTCATCAGCCTTTTGTCAGACATAGCTACAATAAGTTCCGTATCGGTGAATACCATGGTGCAGCCTTTCATCGACAGTATACCCTTCTTGTAGTTTGCCGGTACTGCAAGCTTTGTTGTTGTAGCTGCGGCCGGTCTTTCCACGGGCTTTTCCACGGCTTCCACTGCTTTAACCTTTGTTCCGCAGTTTCTGCAGAAATTAGCACCCGGGGCCAGAGCTGACCCGCAGTTACTGCAAAAATTATTGGCCATATCCAGGCTCCTTTCTTACCAGATCACAAATATTTCGTAGAAAGTTGAACCAAAGATAATGAACAATACAATGGTGGCAACAATCGCAAGTATAAGTGTCACAAGAACCCATATGAATACTGCATGTGCAAAATGCTTCTTGTTGACATTTACATTGTCACTGAAGCTCCAGACAAGCAGCATGATCAATCTTATCACAGGAATTGCCATCAGGAAGAACATTCCAAAATATGATGCTGTGCTGAGAGGTTTCGTAAGATCTTTGCCTTTTCCATATTTAGGTGGTTCCGGAGCAGGTGCCACAGGAGGTTCCTTGTATGGCGTGGGTTCTGCAACAGGTTCAGGTTCTGTTTCAGAAATAGCCTCGACTTCAACGACGGTTGTTTCTTCAATTATTTCAGCAGCCGGCTCAGCCTTTGCACCGCAGGACGGGCAGAATTTGGCATTGTCCAGCATTTCCTTACCGCATTTTTCACAAAACATAAGCATTCTCCTTAATATTTTATATACCAATTATATTCCATATGCCGTAATAAGACAAAAAATTTTCAAAAGGTACTGTAAAATGGATATAATGTTAAAAGTGAGGTGTGTATGGAATATTCAGTAACAGCAGAAGAAAGATTGTATCTCAGGGAACTGGCAAAAAAGCAGCTTGAACTTAGTAAACTTCCTGTCATGCTGGAAAGACAGAAGCATTGGTATGACAACAATGAACTGCGAAGTGAAAAGCCGGTTATCATAGTAGAAGCGGGACCTTTCCGTGAAGAATTGATACCTGAAATGAAGTGCACATCGGAAATTGGCAGACAGCTTGAAGCCGAGATGCTTTTCAACATAGCAAATCATGAAATGATAAATGATGACAAGGTAATGCCTGATTTCATACCGGTCAACAGACATATCAGCATGAAGGAACTCGACATGGACAGGGTAATACACAGGGCAAAGGATTCCCACGGCAAGGAGCTTGGTTACAGCAGCGAACACCTTGTAAAAGACCTTAAGAACGATTTCGGTCTTTTGAAGAAATCAGTATACAGCTATGATGACAAAGGAACCATGGAGCATTTTGATTTTGTGCAGAATCTGCTTGGAGATATCCTTGAAACCAGGATAACAAATAACACTTTGCTGTGGTTCATGTCCTTTACAGCAAGGTCCGTCAATATAATGGGACTTGAAAGACTTATGTACTCAATGATGGATTATCCTGAGGAAACCATGAAACTGTTCGACTTCATTCTTGAAGACAGTTTTGAATATATGGACTGGCAGGAAGAAAACAATCTGCTTGCATTGGATAATGGAAATGCAAGAGCCGGTTCAGGCAGTTATGGGTTCACCAGCGAACTTCCGACAAAACAATGCAAGGAGACAGGCAGGATAACAACAAGGGATATATGGGGAAACATGAATTCACAGGAAAGTGTCGGAATTTCTCCGTCAATGTATGAGGAGTTCATCTTTCCGATATATAAGAAAGCAGCTGAGAGATTCGGACTTGTCTATTACGGATGCTGTGAACCTGTCCATGAAATCTGGGAAACCTGTGTCAGCAAGCTTGCCAATCTTAGAAAAGTATCCATTTCCCCATGGTGCAATGAGGAATACATGGGAGAGGCATTGCGAGGAAGCAACGTAATATATTCAAGGAAACCGAGTCCTAATTTCCTTGGGGTAGGATCCTTTGATGAAAGTGCATTCAAGGAGCATATAAAGAAGACGATAAAAGCTGCAAGAGGGTGTCATGCGGAGATTATATTCAGGGATATCTATACTCTTACGGACGACAATAAGAAAGCGGGAAAAGCAGTGAAGATAGTCAGGAACCTTGTGGATGATATGTGGAGGTAAATATGACCCAGCCGAGAAAAATAATAGTCGCAGGCTTGCCCGGTTCCGGTAAGACAACAATAGCTGGAATTCTAGGAGAAGCTCTTTCACTTACGGTTTTCAATATTGACTCATATTGTTTTGATGATGATTGGGCCAGGAAGAAACCTGATGAAATCAGGGAGATAATAAAAGAACTTGTTTCCGGGAATGAGTGGATCATTGACGGAATGTACGGAAATGTAGCGGAAGAATTCATTGGAAAGGCAGACCTCCTTATATACATAAGAATCAACATGCTCACAACCTTCTTGAATCTCGTCAGAAGAAAAATAAGGCATGTTCTTAAAAGGAAAGAGTACAACTACAGCAATAATAGGATTCTCAAGGGTTCAAGGACCATGAAAACCACATTTGTAAAGCGCAGCGGCTCATACAAGCGGTGGAATGATATTATCAGAAATAATAAGGACTCGATGGAAATCATAGTCATTGACAATACAAGATCACACACCAAGAAAAAACTCATTGAAAAAATAAAATCAATGTAGACTCAGTTGACGATTCGCGGCTGCAGATATATAATTTAATTAATAAAGTCATTGGAGAAATTAATTGTTCAACAATGGATCAAACAAGATAACTGCCAGCCAACAGGTCATAAAGGAGACTAATCTAAAACGTGTCTTTTCACTTATTGAAAAAAGGGACGGCATTTCAAGGGCGGAAATTGCATCTCTTACCGGACTCAGTCCTACAACAGTATCATCGCTTGCCGAGGAGATGGTGGCAAAGTCAATGATCTATGAAGCGGGTCCCGGTGAACTCAGCACAAGTGGTCGTAAACCAATACTCCTGAAGGTAAATCCGCGGGGTGGATGCATTGTTTCAGTGGACCTGCAGCCGGGGGGCTTTAACATCGGGTGCTTTGACCTCACATGCCGACCCGTTCATGAAATCAATATAAGGACCCAGGATTTCAGGAATCTCGGGAACATGGTATGTTCGGAGACAGAAAAAATCATCAGGGAGTGTGGATATGAAAGGGAAAACCTTCTTGGCATATGCATTGGTGCTCCGGGAATAATCGACAGAAGCAGGCACAGGATAGTTTCATCAACAATCCTTCCCATTGACAGGACATCGGCGTTCTATGATGAAATCACTGAAAGATTTCCGAATATTGCCGTGGACCTTATGAACGAGTCAAGCCTCAGTGCATATACCGAAAAGGAATTCAACAAGGAACTGGCCGGCATTGAAAACCTCCTGTTCATTGATGTCCATGAAGGAATAGGAGCCGGAATAATCATAAACGGTAAAATATATGAAGGCGCTGATTCCCTTGCAGGTGAATTCGGTCATGTTTCAATTGATGTCAACGGTCCCCTGTGCAAGTGCGGAAGCAGGGGGTGCCTTGAGGTCATGGCCAATATCCCGGCCCTTGTAAAGGACGTTGAGATAACACATGGAAAGATACTGGTTGATGACAGCCCGGTTGATTACGACAAGCGTTTTTCAATAATAGCTAACGGATACAAGGAAGAAGGAAGGTTCAGGAACGAGGTTGAGACAACGGCAAACTATATAGCATATGGAATCAACAGTGCTGTAAACCTCATGAATCCAGGAGCGGTTGTAATAGGTGGAAAGATCAAGCTGATGGGTGACGGATTCCTTGAGAAGGTCCGTTCGGTAATAAAGAGAATAGGGTTATACAAGGACAGGGAAATGAAGATACTTTTATCACAGTACAATGGCAATCCGGTTACGGCCGGAGGTGCAAGACATATATTCAATGAATTGTTCGAGGTGAGGGAATGAAAGCAGCAGCTGGCAGAGTAATAGTCACTCCGGATTACTCCATACCAATGGGTGGAAATGTAAGGACGGACAACATGTCAAGGGGCGTACACGATGATATAAACTGCAGTATATTGATACTGGATGACGGCATTACCAGGGTATGTCTGATGGGTTTTGACTATGTGGGATTGAAGTATTCGACCTGCAATGAAATGAAGAAAAGGGTCATGGAAGCGACTGGGATTCCAGTTGAAAACATAACAATATGGGGTACCCATACACACTCCGGACCTGATACATGCATGAGGATGTACAATGGCATCGATGAGATAATTGACAGGTATCTTGATGAAACCGCATCAAAGGTTGCTGCAGGAATCACTGAAATAGTGAAGGATTTCAGGGAAGTTGACCTTAAGGTGGGAAAAAAGGATGTCCATGACCTCAGTTTCAACAGAAGGCTTGTTAAAAAAGACGGTTCGGTCGTCATGAACTTTGAAGAATTTGAAATTGATGACATAGTGGGGACCACTGGACCCATCGACCCTGAACTTCAGGTTCTTTCCGTGTGGAACAAGGACGGAAGCCTTCTTTCAGCTCTTGTTAATTTTACTCTCCACCCTGCAATACTGGTAGGTCTTGACTGGTTGATCTCAAGGGATTTCATAAATTACCTTGATGTTGTTCTTCTAAAGGAATATGGAGATGATGCAGTTGTCCTCTTTGCAAACGGAGCCGAGGGAAATATAAATCACCTTGACTATAGGTGGCCTGACCAGTGGAGGGATTTCAGGGAAACTGAAAGAATAGGGAGGAAGCTCGGAGAATATTCAATTGAAACAATTGAATCCTCAAGGGAAGTGACGGGAGCCATCAGGTTTGTGTCAGAAACAGTTTTTCTTCCTCTTCGTGAAATCAAACCGGAGGAGAGGGAATGGGCTGACATGGTTTTAGAAAGGGACAAGGACAAAATCGAAGACATGTTTGACGGAATTCCCGACAAGACCTATGCAAAGATGATAAAGGGAATGCTCGTTCGTCCGGACAAGGCATTTGAAACTGTTATACAGGCCATGGCAATCGACGGATTTGCGCTTGTCACATTCCCTGGAGAGGTTTATGTTGAATTCGGTCTTGCAGTCAAGGAACTGTCTCCATTTGAAAACACCATGGTAATAGGACTTGCAAACAGCCAGTCAGGATATATTCCGAAGGAAGAGGCTTTTTCACAAGGGGGTTACGAGGTCAGGACGGCATGGTCAAGCCAACTGGTGTATGAGGCCGGGGACCTGCTTGTCGACATGGTTAATGAAAGGCTTTTGAAGAAGTTATAGAAATGGAAGTATTTGAGAGAAAGGCATCAGACAATAAATATCTTCACAGGGATTTCCACATATCCATGAATATGCTTATGGAATATATCTGTGAGAAGTTCGGGCCTGCGTCCCTTACCGATTATCTGAAGGACTTTTCAAGGGAGTTCCATAAAAGAAGGAAGGCAGAGCTGATGAAGGACCGGCTTGATGTGCTCCATGAATACTTTCAGAGGATATATAAGGAAGAGGAATGGGAAATCAAAATCACCATTACAGAAAATGAACTTAACCTTACCCAGGCTGCATGTCCGGGAATTTCATATATCCGGGAAAAGGGGTTCGATCCAATTGACCAATACATTGAAACTTATACGACGGTTTATGGAGAATTGTGCGAAGGGACTCCCTATGAATATATAATGACGGATTTTTGCAAGGAAACCGGGGCATGTACCCAGGTCTTTCGAAGGAGGGTCGGATGATATCCTGCACCGAATTTATCCCTGCATACAGCGAAGGATTCAGATTCCTTGAGAATAAAGGTGGATTTGAAGAGGTAAAGGAATTCTGGAATTATCTTGCTGACAGGTATCTGGAGGAAAGTCTCAGGAAGCATGTGGCGGACATGGGTCTTCGTGGTTGCTATATATATTGGAAGAAGGCACTGAGCGAGGAGGCTGCAGATTTTCGCATGACCCTTGATGAGGAAAAAGGAGAGTTCAGGATAGAAATGAAGCGCTGTCCCTCGAAAGGGATGCTCCTTGAAATTGATCATATGGAACCCTATGAAAAGTATTGTCTCCATTGTCCTGCCCTA
>Ga0209203_1001123_pt1 | contig 20245 bp, 11 predicted proteins | sample AD_UKC109_MetaG_FD_184423 | JGI IMG/M metagenome (GOLD analysis project Ga0209203, IMG submission 184423) | Active sludge microbial communities of municipal wastewater-treating anaerobic digesters from Hong Kong - AD_UKC109_MetaG (SPAdes)... | ecosystem: Engineered > Bioreactor > Anaerobic >... | reverse complement strand
AACGGGTATTCACTGGAACTTTTCGGTCTGATGAAAGACGATAACTATTACCGTGCATTCAACATCGCTAACTATAAATTAAAGAAATGATTCTCAAAGATTTCTTCGTAAGAGACATTAACCGTACTATCGAGACGGTTATAAAAGCAGATGACCAAGAACATGTATTGGATGAAGTTGTAGAATATGTTGTTACCAATGAAGTATCTAAGAAGATTGGTGACTTTTTTTCTGCATATAATGATTACCGTGGGGCAAACGGGGTCTGGATTTCTGGCTTTTTCGGTTCTGGTAAATCCCACCTGCTGAAAATCCTTTCCTATGTGTTAGAGAACAAGGAGTTCAATGGTTACAGACTTGGTGAACTGTTTGCTGAAAAGATTGAGACCGACAATATACTCAAGGGTGATATTCAAAGTGCAACCCGCATTCCATCGGATTCAATACTGTTCAATATTGACCAACAGGCGCAAATAACCAGCAAGCAGGAAGAAGATGCACTCCTGAATGTTTTCTATAAAGTGTTTAATGACCACCTTGGGTATTTTGGTGCACAACGGCATGTGGCAGAGTTTGAACGATGGATTGATAACGAAGGAAAATACAAAGAGTTTCAGGAAGAATTTGAGGCGTTAACTGGTGAGTTCTGGTCGAATGCACGGAGAAAATATTTTTCACCGAAAGTTAAAGAAGGCATTGGTAAGGTTCTTTCAAAATTGTTGGGTGATGCTCCTGAAAAATATCACAATATTATCGATACAATAAGAACCGATTCAAGCATATCTGTTGATGATTTTTGCACCAAGGTTAGCGATTATATCAAAACCAAACCAAAGGGATTCAGGCTGAATTTCTTCGTGGATGAAGTGGGTCAATTCATATCTGAAAATACGAAATTGATGCTGAACCTTCAGACCATTGCCGAAACCCTTGCCACAAGAACCAAAGGCAATTCATGGATACTGGTTACCTCACAGGAAGATATGGAACGTGTGGTTGGGGATATGAACAAGAGTCAGCAGAATGACTTTTCGAAAATTCAGGCACGGTTTAAATTGAAAATACCCTTAACTTCTGCCAATGTGGATGAAGTGATTGAGAAAAGGCTGCTCAGTAAAACCGAACCTGCAAGAGACCTGCTTAAAACCGAATGGAAGAGCGAACAATCCAAGATGGAGACCCTGCTATCATTTTCTGAGGTGGGTGTTCAGTTCAGGGGTTATCAGGACGAGAAGGATTTTATCAGCAAATACCCATTTGTTTCGTACCAGTTCGATTTGTTCCAGCAGTGTATCAGGGCACTTTCGAACCATAACGCATTTCAGGGGAAACATGCATCCGTTGGGGAACGGTCTATGCTTGGCGTATTCCAGCACGTGATTCAACAGATTGAAACCAAAGACCAGAATGCGTTCGTCAGTTTTGATTTATTGTTTGAGGGCATCCGTTCTACCATACGAGGTGAACTGCAAAGTGCAATAATACTTGCTGAGAGGCAGGTTGGTAATCCATTTGCCGTAAAAGTACTGAAGGCACTTTTCATGGTGAAGTATTACAGCAACTTCAAAACAACCGCCAGAAATATTTCGACCCTGATGATTGACAGTCTTCAGGTCGATTTAAAAGAGCATGATAAGAAGGTTCATGAAGCACTTGCTCTTCTTGAGAACCAAACTTATCTTCAAAGAAATGGCGACCTTTATGAATACCTGACTGATGATGAAAAGGACATTGAAGAGGAAATAAAATCCACGGATATTGACGATAGTCAGGTAACCGACCTGTTCAAGCAAATCATCTTTGATTCGATAATTGGTGAGAACAAGATTCGCTACTTGGAAAACAAGCAGGAGTATGATTTCACCAGCAAGATTGACGGTGTAATATTGGGTAAGGAGAAGGAACTTACCGTTGAAATTATTACACCCAATTTTCAAGACCATGACAGGGAAGATTTCTTTAAATCCCAAACCATGGGTTACAATACCCTGTTGATGATGGTCTTGCCTTATGATGAGCACTTATTGCAGGACATTCGATTGCATATTAAAACGGAGAAATTTATTCGACAAAACATATCTACCAACAATAAAGATAATGTTAAACGCCTTTTAGGGGAGAAAGGTGTTCAAAATACAATCAGAAGGACAAATCTTGTAACACAATTAAAAAGATTGCTTGGTGAATCAGCCGTGTATATGAACGGCATGAAGCAGGATGTAAATGGTACATCCGATGGTAAAACAAGACTGGTCAATGCCTTCCAGAATCTGATTAAACTGGCTTATCCGAACCTGAAAATGCTTGGAACTATTCAATTCTCAGAAGATACCATTAAAGCCATTATCAGAGACAGGCAGGATGATTTGTTTGGAACAGATGATTCAACTATATCAGAAGCCGAGAGTGAAGTCTTAAACATTATACATAGAAGAAAAAAGATGTCGGAAAGGACGTCCCTTACTGATATCCGTGACCATTTTGCTAAAAAGCCGTATGGTTGGTATCAGAATGCCGTATTCAGCATTGCAGCCAAATTGTACAAGCGAGGAAAGGTTGAACTGTCTCAGGATTCAAATCTTTTGGATGATGATGGTGCTCTGAATGCTTTCATGAACAACAGGTTGTATAGTAATACCTTGCTTGAACCACAGGTTGACTACGACCCAAGGCTCATTAAGCAACTGATGACTGTGTACAGCGATTATTTTGACGAATCCTGTCCAGCAAAAGAAGCCAAAGAAGTGGCGTTGGCATTTAAAAACAAACTCGCTCAGGAATTAGGATGGTTAAACCAAATGCTAATGAGCAAGGAAAACTATCCATTTTTGAAACTACTTGAGCCTGTGGAAGATTTTGTGGAAAAACTTTCGAAAAAGGAATATACATACTACCTGACCAATGTAGCAGACTTTGAAGATGACCTGCTTGACAATAAAGAAAAAAAGGTTGACCCCATCAAGCGGTTTTGGAACGGTGAGCAAAAAAAGATTTACGATGGAATCCGTGGATTCTTTTCTGGCAACCAATCTAATCTTGAATATATTGAATGTGAAGAACTGGAAGTACTACGTGAGGTAAATGACCATGAGACACCCTTTTATGGGAATCTTATCCGAGATGCAAAATCTGCAAAAGATGCATTAACCAAAAAGGTTCTTGCGCAAATTGAGGAAGAACGGAAACACACCGAGGTAGAGATTGAAAAAGCGATTAACCGAATTCAATCCCATGATGATTTTAAAGCACTGGATGATTTAAAGCGAAAGCAGGTACTGAAACCTTTCGAAGAAGAAGCCAAAAAAGTTAAAGAGCAGCGTTTTATTGCCAATTTAAGGGGTGCACGTGCTACAGTTAAGGGAGAGTTGCTGGAAAAGCAATTGAATGAAATGGCAAAACTTGCCATGCCACCCGAAAAGGACGACACGCCTATTGTTCACTACCAAAGAATCAGCAATGTTAAGGTGGATTTCCCGAAATCTGAACTCAAGACAAAAGAAGACGTGGAAAAATACGTGGAAGCACTCAAAGCCAAACTCAACGAATTAATTAACGATAACAAAAGAATATCCCTGTAAACCATGAATACCAATCATCTTAAAAAATTTGCGCAGGAAGCCAGAAGAAAACTACTCGAACAGGTTGGTGCTAAACTTAATTTTGTTTTAACCACTGATTCTGCTGAGTTGCGGGAAAAAACAGAGCAGTTAAAACAACTCAGGCAAGAACTTGGCAGAACCACCAAGGAGCAGTTGATTGAAAAAGTTGCTTATACATGGTTCAACCGTCTGATGGCATTGCGCTTCATGGATATGAATGATTATCAACCATTGGGGATAAGAGTTATCACACCAAAAGATGGATATACAATTCCTGAACTTCTCGATGAGGCAAAACGTGGCAATATTCCTGAAGAATTGAAGGTAAATCGACAGAAAATATTTGAATTGCTGGATGGCAAAATATCAAGTGCCAATCCACAGAACGAAGCATTTAAAGAATTAGTGATTTCAGCATGTAACCATTTAAATACAACATTCCCATTCCTGTTCGAAAAAATAAACGACTATACCGAACTATTGCTCCCAAATGACTTGACCAGCGATTTTTCCATTGTAAAGGATGTGTGTGAAGGTATGCCTATGGAAGATTGCCAGAACGTGGAAATCATTGGTTGGTTATACCAGTTTTATATTTCTGAGAAAAAAGATGAGGTATTCGCAAAAAAAACAACTGTAAAAAAAGAGGATATCCCAGCCGCAACCCAGTTATTTACACCTCGGTGGATTGTAGAGTATATGGTTCAGAACACTTTAGGTAAGTTATGGCTGCAAAATCGTTCTAATTCTCGTTTGAAGGAACATATGCCCTACTTTGTAGAGTCGGCATCATTTGAAGACGAAGAATACATTAGGATAAAATCACCTGAAGAAATAAAACTCTTAGACCCTGCGTGTGGAAGTGGGCATATATTAGTCTATGCTTTTGACTTGTTATGTAAAATATATGAAGAAGAAGGATACAACACCAGCGTTATCCCGAAACTCATTATCCAAAACAACCTGTGTGGTTATGAAATAGATGAACGTGCAGCACAACTTTCTGCTCTGGCGTTATTGATGAAGGCAAGGGAATACAACCGAAGGGTATTTCACAAAGAACTCAATCCCAATATTTTGTGCTTCACAGATTTGCTTGTTGACAAAGAAGAAATCAAAGAACTTTTAGATTCAATTCAGATAAAGGTTTCTAATGAATTAATGCATGATTTGTTGTTGATGCAACAAGCCACCAATTTAGGCTCATTGATTATCCCACATACAAATATCAATGAAATAGGCCGAGTATTGGATAAACTCAACCAATTCCTGCCTCATACAGATGTTTTTCAACGTGAATATGTTGAAGCCTTAATCGGTTCGCTGAACCACTTAAAAGTGCTTGAACAAAAATTCAATTGCGTGGTGGCGAATCCACCTTATATGGGTTCTGGAAATATGAATTCTACATTGTCGAATTTCGTTAAATTCTATTACCCAGATAGTAAAACTGACCTTATGGCATGTTTCATTGAAAGTGGTTTAGGAATGCTTGAGCCAAAAGGTTTTATGGGGATGATTAACCAACATAGTTGGATGTTCTTGGGAAGTTATGAGAAATTAAGAATTAATTTACTTAATTCTTTACACTTTGATACTCTGTTACATTTAGGAGCAAGAACTTTCCCTGAAATTGGGGGAGAAGTTGTTCAAAACACTGCATTTACAATTTGGAAAGTTATTTCAAAGAAAAATGGCGTATTCTTTAGATTGCTTGATTTTGAAAATTCAGAAATCAAACGTATAAAAACTTTAGAAGCCATTAGAAATTCAAATTGTGGTTGGTATTACAAAGTAAATCAAAAGTCATTCACAAAAATAACAAGTTGTCCTTTTGGATACTGGTTAAATGACAGTACATTAACTCGCATTTTTAACTCTAAACAATTAATTTCCTATGGAAAGGCAACAAAAGGATTAGATACATGTGATAACGAACGTTTCGTAAGATATTGGTTTGAAGTGTCTTGGGGTAATATTTCCTTGAAAAAATCATATGACGAAAAGTGGTATATATATCATAAAGGTGGTGAATTTAGGAAATGGTATGGCAACAATGAAAAAATTGTCAATTGGCAATTTGATGGAAGCGAACTTAGAAATTTTAGAAATCGTGATGGTTCAATAAAATCACGACCTCAGAACGTAGATAAGTATTTCCAAAATGGAATAACATGGTCTGCGATTGGTTCTACCGACAAATCATATAGAATATTAGAAAACTCAATTTTTGGTGGTGGGGGCAATGGATTCTTCCCAAGTATGAAAAATGCAGAACTATTGCTTGGATATTTAAATTCAAAGGTTTCGAGATTCTTTCTGGATTTATTTAATCCTACATTGAACAATCTAACTGGTGATTTGCATAAAGTCCCAGTCGTGTTTGAATCAGATAAATTAGAAGTCACTGACATTATAAAACAATGTATAGAAATATCTAAGGAAGATTGGCGACAAAACGAATGGACTTATGAATTTACCCTAAACGATATTATCAAGGAATATCGACAATCGAAACTTGAATTAGAAGAGGTATATGACTTATATTGCCAGAAGTGGCAAACAAAGTTTTTTCAAATTCATAATAATGAGGAAGCCCTTAATTCATATTTTATTAAAATATTTGAAATTCAGTCAGTTCTTAATGTTTTTATCCCATTAGAAGATATTTCTATTCTGCAAGATGTCCTTGACAGAAGATTATTAACAAAGTTGAATCAAAAACTTGAACGTAATCTTTCAAGCCACATTTTTACAAATTACACTCAAATATCACTTCCATTTGTTTCAAAAGAAATATTAATGCAGTTTCTTAGTTATTCAGTGGGTTGTATGTTAGGTCGTTACAGTCTTGACAAACATGGACTAATTTTAGCCAATCAAGGAGAAACAATTAAGGATTTCTTACATAAAACTGATAAAACAAAAGAAGAATGTTCTTTTTTACCAGATTTTGATAATATCATCCCTATCCTTGAGGGTGATTGGTTTGAAGACGATGTCGTTGGCAAATTTTACCAGTTCTTGAAAGTCTCGTTTGGCGAAAAGAACTTCAATAAAAACCTTGCATTCATTGAAGAACAGATTGGTAAAGACATTCGAAAGTATTTTATAAAGGATTTTTATAATGACCATATTAAGAGGTACAAGAAACGTCCAATCTATTGGATGTTTTCATCACCCAAGGGTTCATTCAATGTTTTGATTTATATGCACCGCTACACACTTGATACGGTTGGTAATATTTTGAATAAATACCTGAAAGAGTATATCGGTAAACTAAATACCCGTAAGGAACATCTTGAACGTGTTAAGGAAACAGGTTCTGCATCGGATAAATCCAAAGCAATTAAAGAAAGTGATAGTATCCAAAAAATGTTGGTTGAATTACATGAATATGAAAGAGATATTCTTTATCCTTTGGCAACAGAACGCATTGAAATTGATTTGGATGATGGGGTGCTGGTGAATTATAACAAGTTCGGGAAGGCGGTAAAAGAAGTTAATGGTTTGAATGACCCTGCCACCAAGAAGAAGGTGAAGCAGTTTGATTGGATTGATACAACACAAATCCGATAGTTATGGCATTACAGATTTACCATAAGAGAGCAGAAAATACCCATGAAAATGAACAATTCAGAAGAATTGCAAGGGATTTAAAACTGCTTTTTGAAAAAATGAAATGGGATGGTTTGTTGATAGGGAATCCCGATAATTCAAATTTCAGCAGGTTTAAAGCCGATGCTATATTATATTACACTAACGGATTGATAATTATCGATTTAAAGGATTACGCTGGTGATATAAAATTACCACCAAATTCAAGCGAATTTAAAACAACAAAATGGTATATTGATACAGACATAGACAATCGGAGAATTGAAATAAAAGGTGGAAGCCGATTTATTAATCCATTTAAACAACTTGAATCATATAGAAACTCATTTATTGAACTGATTAAGTCTAATTTAATTTTATCAGAGAGAATCAATTATTCCCGAATAAGTATCGTTAACGTTTTTAGCGGTCCGATTAAATTAAATATCAATACCCCTCGTGATATTCCTTATTACAGGATTGTTCAAGAATCTGATTTCCACTCTTATTTGTATGATTTCGCCAGTCCAGTTACTTTCCAAGCAGAGATTGCTAATGAACTGAACCGCATTTTCCCTTCTGAGACATGGGTGGGTGATATCCATTTTAAAAGTTCACAGGAACAGGTACACCATAATTACGAACTAATTGACGATAATTTTAAAAATGTTGTTGCTGAATTTTTACAGCAACCTGAGAAGCAAATCTTATTGATTGAATCTGGTGATGCTCATAAGCGGGATGAATGGATGCATTATTTATTAACAAATGCAATAAATTTTGATATTCCTCAGACAGAGATATGGACACATTCAACACGAATTGCCAGAAGAATCAGATTAAGGGCAGGAATCGAACCACATAGTTTATTTACAACAATTTATGGCGGGACTTCTGACAATTATTCAGAAGGTGGAAATCAAGATGATACAGTCGAAGCAAATTTAATTTTGGAAACTGAATTACCTGAACAGGTTCAAGATGTTATAGGCATAAGAAGTGATAAAGAACTTGATGAAAACTCATTAATAGTTCTATGTGAAGCGCATCTTGTCACACGTTCACTATATCAAACAGAGTTACTTAGGTTTGGGTCAGGACGATTACTTGAGGACATGTTCACATATTTAAAACTGAATGAAACTAAAAGAAAACTGATTTGTATAGGTGACCCATACTCACTCAGTTATGGTGATGTTGACGAATCCGCCATTTCAACAGAAACCATTTCAATAATACATAAGGGAGAGATTCTGAAATTTCGAGACATAAATGATTATAGTCAAGACACAGCGATTAATAAATTAAAACTTCAAATTACATCTTCAATAGATAAAGGGTTTTTTAACAACCTCCTGTATGAATGGGATAATAAAACTCTATTCGAAGTTGACAAATCACAGGCAGAATCAACATTTCACAAGTGGTTTAAATATGCTTGCGAAAAAGAACCTGATTATTCAGTATTGGTCTTTAAGAACAAAGATGCTTTAAAAATCAGTCAGTGGATTAGGAAATTTGTTCAAAACAAAAAAGAAGATTATGCACAGGGTGATTTATTGATGGCAAATAACAGTTTTAATATACCTGATGAGACAGGTCTTTCCTATCCTCAAAGAATCCAGAATGGAATGTACTTGAGAATTGAGAAAGTATTAGATAGGCACAACGAAACCATTACTCCAAAGAACAGGCAATCGATTGTTTTAAAGTTCGTAAAACTGAATGTTACATGCCTGAGTAATGTACCAAATTTTGTGGCTGACATTTGGATACTTGAAAACTATATGCATAATGCGTATGAATTAACTCTTGAAGAACAGGTAGCATTCAGGGTTTTTGTAAGTAATAGACTCAATGAGTATTCAAAAAAGAATGTTTTCGAGAAATCTTTGCATTACACCAATTTGATTAATTATCAGGAGTATAAAGATGCGGTTCATGAACAAAATGAACTTCAAAAACAGTTAGATAAGGGGCAAAGAGTTAAAACCAAACATGATGAAATTGGTGTTCGAATGCGAAAAATGGAACGTAGAGCGAGAAAAATTCACAGGCAGTATGGGATGATTCATTTATTGAATTCTGACCCAATGGTGAATGTTGCTCTTGTGCAATTTGGATACTCGATGAATGTCCATAAGGCATTAGGGTCATCATTTAAAGAGATTGTTTTCAATAGTTTTCAGGGTGAGAATTTTGGCATAACCAACGAGGGTTATTTCAGGTGGCTGTATACTGGACTTTCTTGTGGAGTGGAATCGACAAAAATAATTAATCCTTTGTCAATTAACCCTTTTATGAATTTAGTATTTGAAGATTCTGAAAATATTGTACCTCACTCTAAAGCATCAAAGATTTCTTTGGAGTTCACGGCTATAGATATTCCAATAGAGATAAAGGATAAACTCACACAACAAGTACCCGAAAATGCATTATTTGGCTTATCTCACTTGATTAACAAACTTCAATCTTCAGGGTATCTGTTTGAAAAATTAATGAATGTACCATATGCTATAAAAATCGTATTCACAACTCCTTCTGGAAGTGAACTCGCTGATAGTGATAAACTTCATCTTATAGTGAATTATAATGCAAAAGGTGCGGTTACATCAATCAGAGTTGAAAAGATAGGCAAGGCTGAAAAAAAAGTCGTTGATAATTGTATAAATGAACTGTACAAATCGAACGATTTGCCCAATGATTGGAGACAAGAAATATATGGTTACTGGTTTCAAAAATGCAAGCAATCGGGTTACGAATTAGATATACTGGAAGAGAGTAAAAATCAGACTGTATTTAAATTGTATAATCTCGAAAAGGGAGCAAGGTTCAGGCTTTGGTATTTAAACGATGGATTTTTCTCTATCCTATCGATACTGGAAAAATCCACTCCTGAACTCGGTAATGAAATAAAACAATTACTAATTGATGGATACAAAGCGTGACATAGAAAACAAAGCACGGTCGCTTATCGAATCAAGTCCTGAGGAATCAGTTGTTCTGTATGAAAAAATATGGAATGAATACAATGAAGCATTCAATGATTGGGACGCTTTCCATTATTTAAAAGCATTGCGAAAATGCCTATCACATAATCCTGATAATCTGGATGCTATTGTAGAAAAATTTAAAGATTATGATAAGGTCGGTGGACTTTTCTCGTGGTATATTTTTGATAAATATGTAAAACAGGTTGAAAAAAGGGAATTGATTAATAATGAACAGATAATTTGGAATTCTTTTAGTATTGCGAAACAGAAAGACCTTCATGAAAATCACGAATTTCCATGCCCGCTAACGATATCAGTATTTCAATTGGTAGATGCGTATTCCGAAAATATTTTCAACGCCAAAAAAGTAAATGATTTACTTGATGTGCTTAACCCCGACTTATTATCAATAAATCCAAGATTGATTAATACCGAAGAACGAGGAGAAATTGAAATAGCATCTGACAAAGAAAAGTACTATTCACTCAAATCCAAGGCATTGTTAAAACTTGGAGAATACTCAAAGTGTATTGACTTATGTGATGCTGCACTAAGAAGTTTTGATAAATTTCATTATAACAATGACTTATGGTTCAAAATGCGTCAGGGCATCTGCCATGATAAATTAGGAAACTCTGAACTCGGAGAAAACATTCTTAATGAACTATTAAGCACAAAGGCTGGAAGTGATAAGTGGTTTATCTATAGAGATATTGCTGAAATTTATTATGAACAATCGAATTATGAAAAGGCATGGCAGTATGCAGTGAATGCGGCTTACTATGGAAATGAGCCAAAGTATATGATTAACCTCTATCTGTTGCAAACAAGATTATTGTACAAACTTAAACGTCAAGAAGAAGGAGAGTTGATAGCGAAATTATTATATGCAATAATTAAGGAAAATGAATGGAATATTAAATCAGAATTTTCCAAACTATTTACCTTTTATAACCTAAGAGGGGATGAAATTTTAAGTATAGACGATTATTTTAAAAGTGCTAAAGAATTCTGGAATAATGAAAGATACAAAGGCATAGAAAGAGAAAGTGGACAAATTATCTGGATTCATAATGATGGCAAGAAAGGTAAGATAAAAGCCAATAATGGGTCAATCAGATTCTTTTCAAAGAAAGATTTACGAAGAAGAGTAAGGGACTTAAATGCCATAAAAAATAGCCTTGTTGAGTATTATCCGCTTACAGATTTTAAAGGTGATAATATTGCTGAAGATGTGGTAATAACGGAAGTAATAAAACAACAATCGGCAGAACATCCCAATTTAATTGGCAAGAGATTTACAGGTAAAATAAAATCTGTTGTTGAGTTTGGGATATTTGTTTCGATTCCAGAAATGAAAGATGGTCTGTTACATAAAAGCAACCTGATAAAATCAAATCAAGGGGATTTTAAAAATATTTATTCAGTTGGTGATGAAATTGAAGTAGAGGTTATTGATATCACTCCTAAAGGGGTTTCATTAAGACAAAAAGCATGAACAAGATAGAAGAGGCATTATCAAAACTATTCAATAAGCATCGCATCATTTTTTGGTATGATGAGAACGAACAATTGAAAGAAGAGTTCGATGAACTGCTTTTGGATGGTGTGGAAAAGGTTATTGTCAAGGACAACCAGTTCTACATCAAACATCTTATTAGTCGGGAAAAACCAAGCACTCAGTTTCTACTCTATCTGCCCTACAATAAACCGAATAATGCTGAAAACTGGCTTTTGGACATGGAACTTGCATATTATGTGTTTCAGACCAGACAAGAAGCCATGTTTGCGCAGGAACTGGAATTGGATTATGATTTCACCAACCTGATTGCGGAACACATCGAATTTTTCAAAAACAAGGAACGCAGGGCAGATTTAAAAGAATTGCTTGGGAAGGATGATGACTACCAAGCCATACGGTATAAAATGCTGGCTGTTCTATTCAATACCGATAACGTTAGCCTTGTATCATTCCTTCAGGTTCATGCATCTGCTTTCAATGATGGTAATGAACGGTACGACAGGGAACTGGAACGGTATAACCTGAAAAACTTCTACTGGAAGGAGATTGCTCGCAAATATGGCTATACCAATGAAACACCAACTATATATGATTTCCTGCTGGAAGTATTCAATAACAATTTCTCCATCGGTAAAAAAACTGGCATTGCGAAAGAATCCAAGATACTCATCAGCATGTGGAAGGATTCCATCTCCTACCAACAAGCATACCGAAAACTTTCACAGAAGATTGCTGGTGATTTGAAGATAGAGTCGGCTCTGAATAACATCAGGGTGGAAGATATTATTCAGGATGATTTATTCGAACTGATTGATAAACGAATTATATCGGAACTTGCTCAATTAATATGTGAAGAATCCATATCAAATGACAGGCTGAACCAACTCATAAAGCAAAGGGAAAACAAATACTGGTATCAGGATTACGAGGACTTTTATGCCTGTCTGGAGAACGGGATGCAGATGATTACATCGGTCAGAAAAACGGATAAGTTGAAAGTTGAATCATTTGGTGAAGGAATCCAGACCTATGCTCATAACCTCTATAAGATTGACCATCATTATCGGAAGTATATTTACCACTATCGTAAAGCAAAGCAAAATAAAGTTTTGCAACCCTTGACCGAGAAAGTGGAGAAGGTTTATTGCAATGATTGGCTTCTTAACTATGGGAACAAATGGCAGAAAGTAATTGATACGACAGACAAATGGTTCAACCAACCCAAAATCTCACAGCACAAGTTCTTTGCTGACCATATCAAACCATTTACTTCCAAGGGACAACGACTGTTTGTTATAATTTCGGATGCACTACGCTATGAAATTGGTTGGGAATACTTGCAGAAAATTCAAACCGAGAAGCGATTTGAAGGGGAACTGGAACACATGGTTTCATCCCTTCCATCCTACACCCAACTGGGCATGGCTGCGCTACTTCCAAATACAAACATGACATTCCAGCCAGATAGCGAAAACATTCTCATCAACGGCAATTCTACGCAAGGAGTACAGGGGAGAACCAAGATACTGGAACAAATGGCTGGTGTGAGAGCCACGGCAATTGGTGCAGAGGATTTCATGAAGATGAACTCTTCCACCGATGGTCGGGAATTTGTGAAGCAGTATGACCTGATTTACATCTACCATAATCGCATTGACAAGGTGGGTGACGACAAAACATCCGAAGAAAAAGTGTTTGAAGCCGTAGAACAGGAACTGGAATTCCTGATGGATATGATTAAAAAGATTGCCAATATGAATGGCAATAATATGTTTATCACGGCTGACCACGGCTTTTTATATCAGAATAATGAACTTGATGAGAGTGATTTTTCCATTGGCGAGGTCAAGGGTGAAGTATGGAAGGAATCCAGACGTTACGTTATCGGCAAGAACCTGAAAGGTGATACCAGCACCAAGCACTTCACCGCAGAACAACTCAACCTGTCTGGTGATGCTGAAGTATTGATTCCAAAATCAATCAACAGGATTCGAATAAAAGGTGCAGGTTCACGATACGTGCATGGTGGGGCATCCCTTCAGGAAATAGTCATACCCCTGTTAAAAGTCACCAAAACACGTCAGGATACCACAAAACAGGTGGATGTGGATATCATCAAATCAACCGATAAGATAACCACCAATATACTGGCAGTGTCCTTCCTGCAAACCGATTTGGTGAGTGAAAAAGTACTCCCAAGGCAAATCAGAAGTGCCATTTACGCTGAAGATAGTGAAATGCTCAGTGACCAGTTTACCTACAACTTTGATATCGCAGAGGGCACTGAAAGAATGCGTGAGGTGAAACACCGCTTCCACCTGAGTTCAAAAGCAAGTGGAAAGTATAAGAACCAAAGGGTGAAACTCCTTCTGGAAGAACCTGTAGAAGGAACAAGCAAATGGAAGACCTACAAAGAATATTCCTATACACTGAATATTTCATTTACAAACGATTTTGACGACATGTAATATGAATGAACTGGATAAGAAAATAAATCAACACTTCGGTGGCAAAGTGGTCAGAAAAGACCTAACCAAACTGGTGAAGGGCAATGCCATAGTGCCAACTTACGTGCTGGAATACCTTCTCGGACAATATTGTGCCACAGACGATGAACCAACCATTGCACAGGGTGTGGAAACGGTAAGAAGCATCATTGCAAAACATTTCGTTCATCGGGATGAAGCACAACTCATAAAAGCAACCATCCGTGACAGCAAGTCGCATCGTATCATTGATAAGGTATCTGTCAGGTTGAATGATAAAAGGGACGTATATGAAACATCCTTTGCCAACCTTGGTCTAAACAAGGTGGTGATAAACGAGAATATCGTAAAGCAAAACCAAAGACTGCTCTCAGGTGGTGTCTGGTGTTTGATTACGATGGGATATCAACCCTCTGATGAACGGGATGCTTCCCCTTGGATAATCGAGAACCTGAAACCCATCCAGATTTCCAATGTAGATGTGGAAGAGTACAAAGAAATCCGAAAAAAATTCTCTACCGAAGAATGGATTGACTTATACATACAATCCATAGGATTGAATCCTGAAGAATTTACCTTCCGTTCCAAACTCATTCAACTGGCACGTTTAATCCCGTTCTGCGAGAATAATTACAACCTGATAGAATTAGGACCGAAAGGAACTGGCAAGAGCCATATCTACTCAGAGATGTCGCCACACGGAATTCTTATTTCTGGTGGTGAAGTAAGCAAAGCCAAACTCTTTGTAAACAACAGCACAGGAGATATTGGACTGGTTGGTTATTGGGATGTGGTCACCTATGATGAATTCGCAGGTAAAACCAAGAAGGTTGACCGTGGGTTGGTCGATATCATGAAAAACTACATGGCAAACAAGTCCTTCAGCCGTGGAAAAGAAATTTATGGAGCATCTGCATCAATGGCATTTATTGGCAATACTGAACATCCAGTTCCATATATGCTGAAGCATAGCAATTTGTTTGATGCGTTACCAAAAGAGTATTATGATACAGCATTTCTTGACAGGCTTCACTGTTATTTGGCTGGGTGGGAAGTGCAAAAGTTACGCAATGAGATGTTTACCGACAATTACGGTTTCATCGTGGATTATATGGCTGAGGTAATGAAGGAACTGCGGAAGGAAGACCGTATGAATGATTATGCCAGATATTTTGACCTCTCCGATTCAATAACGACCCGTGATAAAACATCCATTGCCAAGACCTTCTCTGGGTTAATTAAAATAATCTTCCCACATGGTGAATTTACCGAAGAGGAAGCCAAGGTAATACTTGAATTTGCTATCGAGAACCGAAGGAGAGTGAAAGACCAACTCCGCAGAATGGATGAAACATTCGAAAAAGTTGATTTTTCCTACATCAACAAAAAGACCAGCAAGAAGGTATATGTTCAAACACTTGAATACATTGAACACAGGGAAATGTTAGGGTTGGAAGATGATGACGAACCCATAACAGAGTTAGAAAAGACCATTCCAAAGAAAGAACAGCCAGAACAAGCAATAGAATTAACCGAGGGTCAGAAGATAATCCGTGACAACCAGTCAGGGATATCATATGAAATGCTTTTTGGTGCTTACCTAATCGATGCAAAGGAAATAACCATAACCGACCCCTACATTCGCTTACCATATCAACTCAGAAACTTCATGGAGTTTGCAAAACTGGTTTCAACAAAAAAAGATGAACTGGAAGAAGTAAAACTACACCTGATAACCAACAACAACGAGGAATACATTGAAAACTCCAAGGGAGCATTTAAAGAGATGGCTGATTCACTGGAATCACTCGGCATTCAATTCACCCATGAGTTTGTTGAAAACACCCATGACCGTTCCATCATGCTGGATAATGGCTGGAAAATAGTTCTTGGTCGAGGTCTGGATATTTACCAGAAGACGAATGGGTGGTATGATATTGCTGAGTATTATCAGGAAAAGAGGTTGTGTAAAGGGTGTGAAATAACCTATGTTAAAAACAGTAAACTTAAATCTAAGAATATCTCATAAAAAACAAATGCCTATAACACAGACACATTGCATTGCTTGCGGAACACAATTGCCAGTTCCAATTATATCAAACACAGGTCAACTATGCAGGACTTGTAGAAATCAGGGATTGTTCAGAAAAAGAATAATCATTACTGGTATCACGAGGATGAATAGTGGTAATGTTTGTGTTTCTGGAATAGACCCCCAAACGTGGAATTTTGTAAGACCTGTCTTTTCAACAGGTATTGACAGAGATTTTCTTATGCAAGGAACAACCCAAGTTGTGAATCACTTCAATCTGGTTGAGATTGAGTTTAGAGGTTATAACCCATCTCAAACATACCATACTGAAGATTGGATTATTAATGAAACTTTTGCTCCACGTTTCATACGACACCTCACTAATCAGGAAATTATTAGTGTCGTAAATAGAATGTCTATAACCAATCTTGATGCCGCTGTTGAACAGCAGAATAAATCCCTCTTTATCGTAAAAGCAAGAAGTATTGGAAGAATATGGCACGAACAATATGAAAAGTTTAAAGTCCGAGTTAACTTTGTTGATTGGGATGGAAATCTATACGAAAGAATTCCCGTAACTGATTTACTTACATTGGCTTTTGTTAGGTGTCAGTTGAATAATGGTAATAGGAATTATTCCACACAAATGATTAGAAGTTTTAATAATAATCCGAATAGGTATATTAGAATCGGACTTACAAGAGAATGGCAAGGGAAACATTGGAAACAGGTCACGGCTTTAATAACTGTTCCTGACTTGTTTGATGGCAACTCATTTTCACATTATGAAAACCAATTAGGGGGGCAAGTATGATATTTTCAATAGGTCACGGCAACAGAGATTTCAATGATTTCGTAAAACTTTTGCATGAATACGAAGTCGAGTATCTAATTGATGTCCGTTCTTCACCATATTCAAAAATGTTTCCCGTATATAACAGAGAAACTCTGTCAAACTTACTTAAACAAAACAATATCATCTACTTATATTTAGGTGATGTTTTGGGCGGCTTGCCCAAAGACCCAAGTTGTTATATAGAATATAGTGACAAGAATAAGGAAGAAGCAAGAAAAATTGATTACAGTAAAATTGAGAAGAAAGAGTTTTTCCAAAATGGATTGGAAAGAATTAAAACGGCTGATGCCAAGGGTCTGAAAGTTACTGTTATGTGTAGCGAACTTCATCCAGAAGAATGCCACCGTAGTAAATTAATTGGGGTAGCGTTACAGAAGGCAGGAATAATCATGAAGCATATTGATAAGGATGGGAAATTAATAGACCAGATTGCAGTCAATGCTATAATTAATAAGGGTAAAAATCCCATAAATCTTTGGGGTGAAATTGATATGACATCAAAAAGAAAAATCAAATAACATGGAATTTTTTACAATTGGAGTTTATAACTCTACTGAAAAAGAGTTTTTTAAGAAACTCACCGATAACAATGTTGATACCTTTTGTGACATTAGGCAGCGTAGAGGTGTTAGGGGCGCAAAGTACTCATTCGTGAACAGCAATAGGTTGCAACAAAAATTGACTGAGTTAGATATAAAGTATGGGTACGTTCCAGAATTAGCACCAACGACTGAAATACGTGACCTACAGAAGGAGATTGACCATGATAAGAAAGAATTAAAGCGTGATAGACATGAGTTGGGGAAAGTGTTTGTAATTGAGTACAAGAATAAGATTCTGAATAAGTTTGATTTCGAATCATTTTTTGAAAAACTTGACCAGATAGGAGCAAATCGTATTGTTTTTTTCTGTGTCGAGGAATATCCACAGGCGTGTCATAGGTCTTTAGTTACCGATAGATTAAAAGAGAAACACAAATACAAGATAACCCACCTTTAATGAATTATGTGATACTGACTAATTCATAGGCGCTTTTGTTGTAACCATCATTAAATGAATTAACACTCTTTATTGAACAAAAAGACAGTCCATGTCAAAATATTTTTAAAACCCATGAGATATTATCCTTAATAACAATAAAAATGAATAAATTGCATAAGCAATACACTTCTACTCATAAATAAAAATAAAGATGGCGAATGAAATAAAATTGGAAATTTATTCTGTCAGATTACGTAAAAGCAGGGATAAAGATAATTATCTCCCGATGGATAATTTTGCTGGACAAAATGATTTTTTCTCATTCTTTCAAAATTACATTTCTTCATTTGACCATAGGCTGGAAATTAACGATAACCAAAAGCGGTCACTAATTCTTGACTCTTCAAAATTACGTTACCAGTCTCAAAGCAGAATGATAAGTGGTATTATTGAAAGTGGCGATTATGGTTATGAAAGTACTTTATACGACATAGTCTCAGGCGAAGAACAGTATAAAAGAAAGGTTGAGGATACAGAAATAAAGCCTTTTTACTTTTTATTGTTCCTTCCATTGAATGAAGATAAAGGCTACTTGATTCTGCAACGATTTGGCATTTATGGTATACATAGTATATTTAAAAATCATTTATCGGATTATTTTAGACAATCATATCCAGATATTATCTTAGAATTCAATCCATTTGTTTCTACACAATTAGCCAAAGCGTTTCTTGAGAGAGGTTTCATTAAAGAGTTTACGCTAACAAGGTATAATTTACCCACAGATGTTATCGACAGGTTAGGACTTGTTGGTCATGAAGAAGATATAATGTCTGTACAAATATCAATAAAAGCACGTAGGAATAAATTCTTACCACTTAATGATAGGGTTGGCAGATTTATTGACCACCCAAACACAAGAATTTTTGATATTAGGGAGTTTGAAGCCTTAGGTTTTGATGGTGAACATAAATCAAAAATGGTAGTGTCACTTGGGAAAAGCAAACGTACCATTGATTTATCGGATACTGCCAATCTACGACCTTATTATGATATTGATTCTGAAGTCCAGAAAAACAGTTCAGGTCATCCAGAATTTAATAGTATTGATACGATTGCCAAAGGACTTATGGAAGATTTACAAATTCAATTAAATCCAAATGCTTAATAAGATAAACATCTGCAAGATTATCACCAATCATTTTGCCACTTTGCATAATGAGAGCACTGGTAAATTTGGTTTTGATGATTTCTTTACGTTTTTACTGTTACCAATATTAATTTCGGTAGCATTAAGCATATTTAATATATCATTAAGCGACAGTGCGATTACAATTATTATAACCACATTGTCAATACTTGTTGGTTTGTTATTCAATGTAATCGTAATTATTTTTGATATCATTAAAAGAGATGGAACTAAAAGATTGAAAAATAGAATATTAAATGAACTCCTAACAAATATTTCTTTCTCGATAATTCTGTCAATAGTAATTATAATTTTTACGTTAGTTACTTATTTCACAAATAAATATGTAGAGATTGTGTCTACAGGATTTGTTTATTTTTTCTTGTGTGTATATTTCTTTACAGTGCTAATGATTATAAAAAGGATGTATGCACTTTTTATTAATGAATTAGACGAAATCGAAAAGAATCAAAAAGAAAACAATTAAAGTTTTAAATTCAAGACGCTTCCAAATAATATTATGGAACAACACCCCAAACTAACCCTCTCCCCAAACAATTGACATAAAAAATATGGCATCCAGAACCACTGATTTTCCGTATTCATCCCCCCCTGTAAAAAACCTGCAAAAAAGGGGGTGGGTTATTTTGGTCTGGTGATTAACAGGACGTACCTCTCGCCAAAAAAGGCGAGTCTGATTTTCATACACTTATAACTCCCCAAAAATGGGGAGTCTGATAATCAGTATGTTTGACTACAAGAGCAACTGATGCGTTTATTTTGGTAAGGTGGTCAGTGTTTCAAAGTCAGCCAGTGACCATAGCCACCAGTCACCATCATATTCCATGTTCCAACTGATATTATAGCACCTTTGGGTTTTAAGGTCTTGGACATTAAGATAAACCACTCCTTCGTAATCCTGATAGTTCTGCAGCCTGATGGCAGCAATGTCATTACCAGCAACTTTCTTTTCCAGTTTCATGTAAGGCA
>Ga0209203_1001118_pt1 | contig 20274 bp, 14 predicted proteins | sample AD_UKC109_MetaG_FD_184423 | JGI IMG/M metagenome (GOLD analysis project Ga0209203, IMG submission 184423) | Active sludge microbial communities of municipal wastewater-treating anaerobic digesters from Hong Kong - AD_UKC109_MetaG (SPAdes)... | ecosystem: Engineered > Bioreactor > Anaerobic >... | reverse complement strand
TGGTACGGCGAGTTTATGGTCGACGCTGATAAGCATCGGAGTGATGGTCGGAAACTTTGTAGGGGCATACATCGCAAGGCCGGCAAGATTGAGGCTCCCTGCGATAACCGTTTCATGTGTTTCCTATGGTGCTTCGTGGGTTTTCTTCTGGTTTTCTATGAGGAGCCGGCTGCCGATTCTTATACCGGGACTGGTCGGATTCTTTCTGGGATTCTTTGCGGGTATAACCTACGATCATCTTACTGCAGGTGTCAACGATCTGGCAGCCAGAGGCCGTGGAGGTTCTCTCTTTGGAGGTATGAACCTCTTCACTTTCATCTCTGTAATCATTTTTCAGTCTGGCACGGGATTCCTGATGCAGCGTTTCTCTTCGAGTGGGGGAGCGGAGATTGACCTTGCAGCTTTCAATTCGACTTTTGGCATAGTTACTCTTCTGGTTATAATAAGCTTAGTGGCGTTGCCTTTTCTCAAGTCCTTTTCCGGTCAAGGAGGTGAAGTGCTGTAAGAAAGAGCGACAGGGTTACCATAAAACAGGTTGCTGATTACGCTGGCCTCTCGGCCGCAACGGTTTCTCGGGTTTTAAATGGTTCAAGGCCTGTGCAAGAAGACTTGAAGGTAAAAGTCTGGGATGCAGTCAAAAAGCTCAACTACAAACCAAATGTTGGAGCCAGATTCATGAAGGGCCAGACCACAAATGTCATAGGTATGCTAGTTCCGGATGTTTCCCAACCCTTTTTCAGCGCGATGATTGCGGGAGCCATTCTTAAGGCCGGAGAGATCGATCATGTAATAATTATCTCCACTTCCGACGGAAAGAGGGAACTCGAAAAAGCTGCGATCGACAGTCTCTCTCGAACGGTTGTAGATGGTCTCATCTACTGTCCGGTTTCCACCGGGGATCCTCTTCCGCAAATAGAGAGTTTCAAGGAGCTCCCAATTGTAGTTGTCGGAAGGCGAAACGTCTTCAAGTCTAAGCCTCATGTTTATACTGACAACGTTAAGGGCGGTTATCTTGCGACAAAGTACTTGCTCAGACTGGGAAGAAAGAGGGTTGGCTTTCTCGCCGGCTTCTGGTCCAGCCCATGTACCATAGACACGATTGGGGAAGTGGCTTCGAGCGAGGATGCCGGCAAATACACGACGCTCGACAGGTACATGGGGTATAGAAGGGCTCTCGAAGAGGAAAAAATAGAGTACGATCCCTCGCTCATTGTAATATGTGGATACGATTACGAGGCCGGTTACATCGGAGCGAGAGAGCTTCTTGAGAGAATGGTTGAAGTAGATTCAGTGATAGCGGCTAACGACCTTGTGGCTGCTGGTGTAATAGGTTTCTTGACTGATCAAGGTATCAACGTCCCTGATCAGGTATCTGTGGTGGGCTATGACAACAACCTCATCGCTCCGATAACGATTCCCACGCTTACATCCGTCGATCAGGATCCCAGAACCCTCGGGGCGGAATCGGTGGTTGCTCTATCAAAGATACTGTCTGGAAAGGAAGTCTCCGATACGATTATCGATGTCAAGCTTACGATAAGGAACTCCACAAGCGTAATGCATAAGTGATTGCTCCAATTGAAGGTTTTCAAGGGCCTAGCATCGCTGCTTTTTTATGCTCATTGTCTCCTTCGACCGCCTTGATTCTCCTTTCTGAAGGAGCCTGATCATTTGAAATTCATCTGCAAGACTATCTGTAAGAAGGCGCTGTTGAGAAGGGCTCTTTGGCTGACTCTGTGCAAGCAAATAGAATGTTTTGAAAGCTTCTTCTAATGACAGAGGCGATCCTTTCCATTGGAACGGAGGAGCATGATCCATTATCCTTCTTCTATAGTCAAAGTTCGAAAGGGGTGATCGATTTGTATGGAAGAGCGATAGAATTTCCAGAGTCTAGCAAGTGGATAAATGTCGAGAGACCTCTGACCCTTGCGGATTTGAGAGGCTATGTGGTTCTTCTCGATTTCTGGACATACTGCTGTATAAACTGTATTCATGTCATTCCGGACCTCAAATGGCTCGAAAAAAAGTATGAGGATAGCCCATTCGTAGTAATTGGCGTCCATTCGGCGAAATTCGAAAACGAGCATGATGAGCGTAACATAAGAGCGGCAGTCCAACGATATGAGATCCAACATCCGGTAGTAATCGATAATGATTACTTCCTCTGGGAAAGATATGTGATCCGTGCGTGGCCCTCATATGTTCTTATTGGGCCTGATGGAAAGATACTGTCTAAGATATCGGGAGAGGGAAAGCGAGAATACCTTTCACATGAGATCTCAAAGGCTCTCGAAGAAGGAAAGAGGAAGGGAGTTCTTAGCGAGAAGAGAATTCCGGTTAAGCTAGAGCTTACCAAGAGTGAATCCAATCTCTCTTTCCCCGGGAAGATTGCCTTTGGCGACGGAGAGAATCTATTCATAAGCGATACGAATAACGATCGGATACTCTTAACGGAGCTTTCTACTCCTTTTGTGGCGAAGACAATAGATCAGATCGGGAGCGGCCAAAGTGGCTTAGAGGACGGGCCTTTTGAAAATGCGCGCCTCAACAAACCTCAAGGAATAGTCTACTCTAATGGCAGACTATACGTTGCCGACACCGAGAACCACGCATTACGTATCGCAGATATGAACCAAAGATGTCTAAGTACACTGTCCGGCGACGGATTTCAGGACAACGATTGGAATTACAATGGAGACGCTTCGAAAGCGAGACTTAACTCGCCCTGGGATCTCCAAACTGATGGCAGATTCTTGTACATTGCAATGGCGGGAATGCACCAGATATGGAGATTGGATCTTGAAAACAACACTATAAGTGCATTTGCGGGAAGTGGAGTAGAAAACATCGGCGACGGGCACCTGAAAGACGCTAATTTTGCGCAGCCCAGCGGTTTGTTTCTCGATAGAAACAGCTTATATGTGGCCGACTCTGAAGTCTCTGCAATCAGATTTATAGATCTGGAAGCCGGGACGGCACAAACAGTTGCCGGAAGTGGTCTATTCTCCTTCGGTTATGTGGACGGGATTCTCAAGAGGTCTTTGTTCCAGCACCCTATTGGAATTCACGGTGAAGGCAGATTTCTCTACGTGGCCGACACTTACAATCACGCAATAAGGAAGATCGATCTCGGAATAAGGCGCGTCGAGACGGTAATAAAGAACCTAAGGGAGGGTACATGTACACTGAACGGCGATAAATGTTCAAGCCTCGGTCTATTTGAACCCAATGACGTCAAGTTTCACAAAGGATTACTGTACATTGCCGATACAAATAACCACTTGATAAGAGTCTTCGACGGCACGGAGCTGAAAGAACTTGTTATAGAGAGCCAAGAAAAATGGACATAGAGTCTCGGAGCTAGGGTATGCCATAGCTAGATGCGATCAGAAAGCCAGTCGGCTCCACCTGGCAAGTCGCAGTTCATGCGGCAGTCTTTGCTTTGCAGAGGCCATTGCCGACTTCGCCGGGCAAAGAGCCATGAACGCTGATAAAATCACGTTGTTCGTCAACGGTCCACCGTCCTCAGAAATCGATGAACAAAGGCAAAAGTGATGTTATTTACGGCAGGAACCGACGCTCGCTGGCGCGAGGAAGAATAGATTATTGGGCGCAATTTACTGAAGAACATCAATGGACTCAAGGCTATCGTGGTTTCTGTAATAAGGTCGAAGGGTGGAACAATGAGAGAGGTCAGATGTGTGGAGTAGAGGTATAAAGATCAAGATCGTTAAGAGAATCGAACAATGCGTCATCTGAACATGACAGCGTCCTGTGATTCTTAAGAACACAACATTTCGTCATCTGAACTTGATTCAGAATCTTGTGTTTATTGACTTTGACCAGAAACGAGGAACAGATCCTCGCTGTGGAAGAACGGGGTTTCTCTTTGGAGAACGGAGAACCACTCAACGGCCAACCAGTCTCTCTTGTTCTTCCTATAATGAACCTTCAATCCCCGACGACTGTATTTCAAAGCCCGGATCCCGAAACAAGTTCGAATGACTTTGTTTGTCTAGCTGTAAAACGTCGCATACCGTAATCTGAACTTGCTTCACCATCTCAGTCCTTTGTCAAAACCGAAACGGTCTAGTTTTAGTCGAGTTAGTGTCTCCATTTAACCCATTTAGCTGAGCTTCACTATTTCCAGGGTTGAGATATCTATCTTTCTTCCCTCGAGACTGTGAAAATACCAGCAGCCAGTGTCTGCGGAGTCGTTTCCGATGTTGTAAATCAGGTCCCATTTTAGCCTCTCGGTAAGTTCGCCCTTCTCAGATGATCCCAGAAAGTTAAAGACAAACTTATAACCATTGTCTGGACTGACTCTGAGAAGTTTACCTGCCGGTTTATAAACAACGCCACCAAATGCACTATTAGCCCAGAAAGAAGCGTCAAGCGAGAGATCTTCAAACCTATAGTCTTTGCCGGACTCTTTATCGATCCAATCTCTGGGGTATCGTCCGTTATTCACGAAAAACTCTTGAATTAGAGTTTTCAGTCCTTCGCTTATTTCATTGAAGGTAGATCCGAATTCCGTGAGCGGGGCGATGAAATTTTCACCTAGCAGACTGTAGTAAATAGTTTCGGAGTCAAGTGATTCTCTTCCTAACCCACCGTCAAGAAAAGTGAAGTCGTCTATTCCAAAGGGAATTCCCTGTCTTGAATCGACTAGGACATCCGAGACAGTCTCGAAGTCTACACTGCGATTTGTGAATACGAAGTAGTTGTACTCGCCATCATCGTTCTTCTTCCATGCGGCGCCGAAGGAACGGCCATCAACATTTCTCCCGAGTTCGCCGATAACTACGGGTACTCCCCCATCCAGGTAGATCTTACTTGAAAAAACACTAGAAAGCGTCTTAAGATCTTTTGCAACTGAAACGGCCTGTGATTTACGAAGCGTATTAACCCCTATAGGTGCAATGACAGCGATAAGGCCGGCAAGTACCGCGAGAACAATAAGCATCTCGATAACAGAAAACCCTCGTCTTCTACTGCACATGAAACAACTCATAGTTAAGTTCACTCACTCCCTCACCAATTCTGTCATTACCTGTGCTGCAATCTCGTGCCAACAGGGGATCTACGATTGTCAATTAAAGCACTTAAAAGATATTTTTTAGAAGTGCTTTGCATCTTTCTCATCATTGCTTTTCGCGCTATGGCAACCATTGACTTTAATCACCTTTGGCCTGAGATAATCGCCACTCAACGGGAATAATTGGACTTGATTCTTCTTTGAACTCAGCACTGTGTCCTATATAATATTTAGTAAGAAACTATTACTAAATAATCAAATTGAGTTTCAGAGGTGCCCAAAAGTGATAACGAAGCCCGGTGATCTTAGGGAAAAGAACATGGGAAGAGTGATACAGCTTCTGCTCGCAAATCCGGATATTTCAAGAGTTGAAATCGCGAGGAAAACCGAACTCACCAAGACAACAATTTCTGCCATAATTGCCGCGCTTCTGGATCTGAATATTGTCGAAGAAACCCCGGGGTTGAAGACGGGTCTAGTTGGCAAAACACCTATCCCTATGAGAGTTCGGGGCGATGCTGCAGTAGCTATTGGAGTGAATCTTGCAAGGGGAAGCACGTCTGGAGTGGTCATGACAGCTTGTGGTAAGCTCCTTGAATCGGTGAGCAAAGAAGTCTCTAACCTGACTAGAGCTGATGCTACTGCCCATCTCTTTGAAGTCGTTCAGAGGTTGCTGAACAAATGTTTCAGAAATGGCATCGATGTCGATGCCATTGGTATTGGAGCTCCCTCTCCTCTGGACAAAGAGAAAGGTGTGATTTACGCCCCCTACGGTTTGAGCGACTGGAAGGATTTCCCGGTGGGAGAGATTACCCGCGAAAAGTTTGGTCTGCCCGTGTTTCTCGTCAATGATGCCGATGGCGCAGCCTTCGGAATGAAGTGCTTTGGAAAATGCAGAGATATCAGATCGTTCATCAGTATGTATTTTGATGAAGGTGTTGGGGCAGGGATCATATTGAACGACGAGATCTACAGCGGAAGCTCCGGATATTCCGGTCAGATCAGTTACGCCCTTATCAAGAGCTTCTGCAACGGCCAAGTTGAGAATAGCCGGTTTAGTCTGGATACGGTTGTCAGTGACTTGAACAAGGAAATCGGAGTCAACTGCAGGAAAATCGATGATTTCTTGGACAGGAGATTCAACGGTGGGCAAAAAATGAATTCTGTACTGAGTAGAGTGGGTGACGAACTCGGTCGTATCGCAGCTCTTGTTTCAAACATTGTAGGTCCCGAAGCAGTTGTAGTCAATGGGCGGCTTCTAGATTTTGGAAAAGTTTTCTTCGCGGCGCTAAAGGATTCGTTTGAATCTAACCTTTTTTCGAGGGGCAGTGTTCAACTCATAAAAGGTTTTACGAATCAGTTTCGAGCATTCTCTACGGGGGCTGCGAGTTATGCGATTTTCAGTTACTTGATGGATAAAGTGCTTTCAAACTAGCACTGAAAACTGAGAAAAGGGGGAATTTAAGTGAAAAGGAAAGTAGTTCTTTCGCTGTTACTGGTAGTGCTTATCGGAGTCTCCTCGTTTGGCGTAGTTACTCTGAACTTCATCGAGGTTCTCACCAGTCCTGCAAGAACACAGGTAATCAAGGAGATAATTGCAGATTTCGAGGCTAAGAACCCTGATATCAAGATCAACCTGATATCTCCTCCATACGAGCAGGCGGACCAAAGGGCAACTCTTATGCTCAACACGAACCAGCCACTCGACATTATCGAAGTCAGGGATTATACGGTGAAACAGTTCGTCAACAACGGAAAGCTAGAGAATCTCGAGAGCTACCTTGCCGGTTGGGAGCACAATGATACTCTTACCTTTGTCGCCAATCAGGCCGCAAGAACCGTCGATAACACGGCATTCATTGTTCCTCAGTTTTTCTTCATCAAGGGTTTATTCGTAAGAACCGATATTCTGGAGAAACTCGGCGTAAGTTACATTCCAAAGACTATGAGCGAGCTTGTTGAGCTATGTATCGACATCACTGATCCCGAAAAGAACCAGTATGGATTCGGGTTCAGAGGAAAATCATGGGAGTTTAAATTCTCAGATCTTATAGCCACTTCTTTCCTAAGCGACATCGATGCAACCAATATTTATAAGACGAAATCCGGAGAAGCCTATTTCGATGACCCCAGAGCCATCGAGGGTCTTAAAATGTATGTGAGGCTTTTCGAGGGTGGAGTCCCTGCAGACGGAATCAACTGGGGATTCAACGAACAGGTGAATGCCTTTGTATCGGGTATCACTCCGTTCCTCATTCAGGATCCGGATACGGTCGCCCTTGTGGATGAGATGCTCGGTAGAGAGTATTACACTGTGGTACCCATCCCGGTAGGTCCCTCCGGCAAGGCCTATTTGGACTACGGATTCAGCGGACTCGGAATCCCCTCATATTCCAAGCACAAAGAAGAGGCATGGGAGTTCATAAAGTATATTTCGAGCCCCGAGGTAAACGCATACTTCAGCAAGAGTTACGGTCCGCTTCCAATCCATTCTTCCACATATGAGAATGATCCATACTTCAGTTCCGGCGTCTATACGGCATGGAGTTACATGATGAGTCACCCGGAGAAGTACATCTTCGCGTCCTATCCTCTTGACTCCGAAAAGTGGCCGGGTTGGCCGGAGATTCACCAGCAGGACATGCAATCTCTGCTCCTCGGTGATACCACAGTCGAAGCCGTTGCCGCGAAGTGGGCCGAGTACTGGGAAGACTGATAAAAAACTGAAAGATACTGACTGATTGACGATTCGGCACGGCGCAGAGACAGTTCGAGATTTGCCCGCCGTGCCGTTTTTCTAGAGCAGGCAGAGAGATGTTCTGAGAGGTGTTGATTTTGAGAAAGAATTTCTGGAAGTTTTTCATAATGATGATTCCGGCTTTCATCCTTCTTATAGTCTTTACTTACACACCTATTATCCGTGGCGGGGTTATGGCGTTTCAGCGCTATAACATGTTTGACCTCTCTGATACTGGATTCATTGGGTTTGGTAACTTCAAAGCGATCATAACCGACAGAAATTTCGATTTCGTAAGAATAGTGATCAACACACTTGTCTGGGTCTTTTTCTCTTTGATTTTCCAGTTCGGCCTTGGCTTCGGACTGGCACTACTAATGAGAAAACCCTTCAAGGGGAGAGGAATCTACTCGGCTCTCGTTTTCTATCCATGGGCGGTGTCGGGATTTGCCATAGGTCTCATTTGGGCGTGGATGTTCAACGGTCAGTTTGGGATAATCAATGACATTCTGGTAAGAGTTGGGATTATTAGTAACCCAATAGGTTTTCTGTCAGATCCTAAGTTTGCCATGATGTCGGTGATCATCGCAAATGTTTGGTACGGAATTCCTTACTTCGCAATCATGTTGCTTGCCGCACTCCAGTCCGTTCCGAATGAGCTGTATGAGGCTTCGAGAATAGATGGGGCAAATAGGTTTAAGCAGTTGTTCAAGATCACGATACCGTACATTAGGCCGACAATCGTTAGCACGGTCCTGCTCAGGACGATGTGGATAATGAATTTCCCGGAGATAATCTATGGAATGACCGGCGGTGGGCCGGCCAATTCAACTCAGATACTGGCGACACACATGATAAACAGAATCTATCAGTTCTATGACTACGGTCAGGGAGCCGCGATAGGATTCATAATCATGTCCATGTTGTTACTGTATGCGATTGTTTTCCTGAATATCTCCTCCCGTAAGGAGGTAACTGTATGAAGACAGTCATGAAGGTGCTCGGTAAGGTCTTCAAAGTCATCGCTCTAGGGCTGTATCTGATTGCGGCTCTACTACCTCTTTACTGGGTTGTTGTTACATCCCTCAAGGGCCCCAGGGAGATCTACACATTTCCTTTGAAATACCTCCCTTCAAAGCTGTCCTTCGAAAGCTATTCGAAGTTGTTTGGCTTTGCTAACTTCGGAGTTTACTTTCGAAACAGCGCAATAGTGGCGCTTGCGGCTGCTTTAGCCGCCATGCTAATATCTATGTTCAGTGGATATGCGCTGTCGCGAATTCGAGCGAAGAGATTCAGAAACGGTACCTTGTTAGCCATGTATTTCACTCAGATGGTTCCTCCGTTCATTCTGATGGCTCCTCTGTTTGTCATGCTGGCAAACTACGGTATGACCGATAGGCTTTCCACGTTGTTTATCCTATATGTAACTATGGTAATTGCCTTCAGCACGATCATGTCAAAGAGTTTCTTCGACAGGATACCGGTTTCCCTTGAAGAAGCTGCCGTGATCGATGGTTGCAATACTTTGCAGGCGCTCTTCAAAGTGGTTTTCCCGCTAACGAGGCCCGGACTTGCAGCGATTTTCAGTTTCGCCTTCGTGAATATCTGGAATGAGCTTTTTCTGGCATCGATGTTTATCTTCTCCGATGAAAAGATGACTGTTCCGGTAGCGTTGAACTCGTTCATTTCTAAGGCCGGGATAAGCTGGGACGTTTTGAGCGCGGGACTTGTTGTTTCTCTCTTACCAACTATGATAGTTTTCGCCTTCGCACAGAGATATATAATAGCCGGACTTACCGAAGGCGCTGTCAAAGGATAATGATTGGAGGATCTTGAGGATGGAAAAGAAGTACGTAACTGAGATTTTGCATCATCTGGGTGAAGACGATCTACCTTGCGGGGCGGTAAATCCTCCCATATTTCAAACTTCGATCTTCTCTTTCAAGGGCTTTGACGAGTTCTCAACGGCCCTTTCAGACGAGACGAACCATTTTCTGTACACCAGAGGAAACAACCCTACAGTAAATATTCTCGAGGAGAAACTGGCTGCGCTGGAGCACGCGGAGAGGGCAAAGCTTTTCGGATCTGGAGTTGCGGCAATCGTTTCGAGTATTTCCGCTTTCTTGAAGAGCGGTGATCACATAGTAACTGTCAAGGACTGCTACAGCTGGACATCCACCTATGTAACCCAGTATCTGGCCAGATTTGGAGTGGAACATACCTATGTGGAAGGTAACGATGTGAATGAGATCGAGGCAGCTCTTAAACCCAACACGAAGATTATCTATCTCGAAAGTCCCACTACTTTCACTTTTAAGCTGCAAGACTTGACGGAAGTATCTTCACTGGCCAGGATGAGGGGTGTGAAGACGATAATAGACAACACCTGGGCGACTCCCATCTACCAGAATCCGATCGATTTTGGAATAGACCTGGTAGTCCATTCCGCATCCAAGTATCTGGGCGGAAACAGCGATGTCGTAGGAGGAGTTGTAGCAGGGTCCGATGAGGATGTCAGAAGAATATTCGAAAAAGAGTTTCTCAACACTGGAGCCGTTCCCGATCCCTTTGCTGCCTGGCTTATTCTGAGGGGGATCCGGACTCTGCATATCCGGATGCCCGTGCATTTCCAGAACGCTATGGAGCTCAGCAGAAGGCTACAGAAGAGTGAAGCCGTCGAATCCGTTTTGTATCCGATGCTCGAGAGCTCGGAGCAATATGCGCTTGCCAAGAAGCAGATGAGGGGAGGATCGGGCCTCTTCTCGTTTAAGCTTAAGACCCGGGATATCGACAGGATAAAGAAATTCGTGAACTCCCTGAGATTTTTCAGGAGAGCCGTCAGCTGGGGCGGATATGAAAGTCTGATCTCTCCGTACGCCGTTTCTCACAGGGACCCCGGTGACAATGTATCTCTGATAAGGATTCATGCCGGTCTAGAAGAAATTGAAGTCCTTTCGGAGGATCTCGATAGAGCCATGAAAGAGCTCGGCTGAGCTGGAATTTCGTTAATCGAATACGCGGAAAGATAAGTTGTGAAAGACTGGAGGGGGCACCGTGTATCATTCTAGAAATGAGTACTGTACAAGGCTTAGAAAGGAACTAGCAGAGCTTTTACCGTATACTTTGATCGAGAGAAAAGCGATTGGCGGATGGAGATTCAGTGATTTCGGCGCGGAAAGACCGCCCGAGAAAGGCTGGAAGGAGATCTCCGTGGGCTACCGGTGGGATGAGACAAAATTCCCGGTGTGGTTCAGAACCTCCATAGAGCCAGAAAAACCTCAAGCCGGAGAGAGGCTCTTCCTCAAAGCGGTTCCCGGAGGAGAAAGTCTGGTCTTGATTGACGGCCGTTCTTTTGGTGAGATAAATGTATATCATCAGTTTCTGGACTTAACGGAGTTTGCTGATGGGAAGAGCCACGTAATTGATATACAGACAGTGCCGAAGGGGCTGTTCGGTACTCACTTGCCCGATCCGGTCTTTGAAGGCGCCGAACTGCTCCTTCAAGATAGATTCGTATCAAGCACATATCTCGATTTTACGGTCGCGATCGAGGTTCTTGAGGCAACCAGAGATGAATTCCTCTCAGAGAAGCTATTGAAAATCATAAGCGACTGCCTCTCCGAGATCGAGCTTCCTAGATCTACTGATCAGTACTTTAAGACGGCCCCTGACAATCCGACTCTTTTTGGGCACCATACATATGGAAGCGTAAACGAGATCTGGCAATCCCCGAGGTTTGAGAAGTCCGAAGGAAACAGACTGACCGACAATTATCGCCACACGGTCATGAAGGCCCGTGAGAAACTCGCGAGTAATATAGCCAGCTTGAGAGACGAGCATAGTGCGGTGGGCACCGTTCATGTTACCGGTCAGTCACACATTGACTATGCCTGGCTTTGGCCGATAGATGAGACCAAGAGGAAGATAAGAAGGACCTTTGCCAATGCTGTGAGAATGATGGAGAAGTTTCCGGAATTCGTTTATCTTCAGTCTTCGGCTCAGATGTACATGGATTTGAAGGAGAACGATCGCGATCTCTTCGAGAGGGTAAAGGAGAAGATTTCGCAGGGCAAATGGGAAACGATCGGCGGAATGTGGGTTGAGAGCGACTGCACTATTTCCAGCGCCGAATCACTTGCCAGGCAGTTTCTATACGGCCAGATGTTCTTCGAAAAGGAGTTCGGTATGAGATCTTCTGTGGCATGGCTTCCTGATGTCTTTGGCTTCTCCTGGATACTTCCTCAAATCATGAAGGAAGCGGGAATAGAATACTTTTCGACGACCAAGCTGAAGTGGAATGAGAAGAATCGTTTCCCTCTCGACCTCTTCTTGTGGAGGGGGTTGGATGGCAGTGAAATAGTCTGCCATTTCTTCGATAACCCTCTCGGGGGTTACAACGGAATGCTTAATCCAGAAGCGATTCTTGGCACATGGGAGAACTTCCAGGATAAAAGAGTTTACGATAAGACAATAACCACCTTTGGCTACGGCGACGGCGGCGGCGGTCCGACAGACGACATGGTCGAATACTATGAAAGGCTCAAAGAGTACCCTGGCATGCCGAAACTCGAAATGGCCCCCTTGACGAAGTATTTCAAGGAGTTGCCTTCCACTCTGGAACTGCCCGTTTGGGACGACGAGCTGTACTTCGAGCTGCACAGAGGAACATATACTAGCCAGGCAAGAACAAAGAAGTTGCATAAGGATGCGGAAGACGCTCTATACAGATTGGAAGTCGTCGGTGCAATAGTCTGCAGTAGAGAAAAGTATCCACTCGAAAGAGCCAGGAAACTTTGGGCGACACTTCTTCACAACGAGTTTCACGATATTCTTCCCGGTTCATCAATAAATGAAGCTCACATCCAGGCCGAAAATGAACTTGGCCAGTTAATCAGAGAGGCAAATCAAATAACCGGTACTCTACTTGACTCTGCCGGCGATGGAAACCCTTCATTCAAAACCGTAATCAATGTTGGGTCTTATCCTCAAAAAGCAATCTTGATTGACGATAATGAAATGAATCTCTATGACGGGACGGGCAAGCTTCTGGCAAGCCAGAGAACATATGACGGAAGATTTGTTTACAGCTATGATCATGATGTTCAACCCTTTTCGAGCGAGGTTTTCGAGTGTATCGGCGGAGAGGTCGAAGAACACGCTATGGAAAGCGATCCCGTCCTCGAAAACAGCTTTTTGCGTGTTGAAGTAAACTCCGATGGAAGTGTTTCCGTTTTTGATAAGCAACTTCAAAAAGAAGTAACCTCCGGCCCAGGGAACTGTCTCTACGTATACAAGGACATTCCAGTTGCTTGGGATGCATGGGATATCGATCACGATTACAAGATATCTGGCAAGAGACTGACCGCCCTCGACGTGAGGACGATTGAGAGCGGTCCGGTGAGGAAGGTTGTTCAGGCGAGATACGAGTATGAAGGAAGCTCAATAGTGCAGAGATACATTTTAAGTGCCTCTTCAAGGAGACTGGATATTGAAAACGATATCGACTGGCACACTAGAAGGACTCTTCTCAAGGCTCACTTTCCCGTCAGCATTCTTTCTAGAGAAGTAAGATGTGATCTCTCCGCGGGATACTCAAGGAGAAGTACGAGGGTTCGAAACACCTTTGAAGATGCCCGATTCGAATTTCCGGCCCATCGCTGGGTCGAGCTGGAAGAGCCAGGTCTTGCCGTAGCTATTCTCAACGACGGAAAGTATGGTCATTCCTGCAACGGTTCGGATATATCTCTTACACTTCTTAGATCGCCCATTTATCCCGATTTCTTTGCAGATGAGGGAAGGCATCGTTTCACCTACTCGTTGTTCTCTCATGATGGAGAGGATGCTGTCAGGGTGGTCGAGGAAGCCGAGGGCCTTAACAAGGAGATGATCAAGATTAACGGAAAGATAGATCTTGGAACAGCCGTGATTCAAATCTCAGCGAGAAACCTCAAGGTACTTGCCTTGAAGCATTCCGAGAAGAGCGGTTACGTACTCCGGCTCGCTGAAGTCGAAGGGAGGCGGGGAGTAGCAAAGATCAGTACTGCACTGGCCTTTGAACGATGCTGGATTTCGAACGTTCTCGAGGATAAAGTGTGCGAGCTCCCGGTAATTGACGGTAAGGTCGAGCTTCCCTACAGGCAATTCGGTCTCCACACGCTCAGGTTCGAATGAGGCGAGATCATGAAGGAAAGCGATGGAGTTGATTGAAGAAAGAACCCTCCTTGGCATAGATGTGGGAGGTACGAAAACGGCCGTCGTTCTGGGAGATGAAGCTCTCAACATCCTCGCAAGAGCAGAGTTCCCGACCGAACCAGAGCTCGGTTTTCAGAGCTTCATCGAGAGGCTCTCTTCAGAAATCATCGGTCTTACAGGAGATTTGATTCCATCCAGGGTGGGAATATCCGTCGGAGGTCCTATGGATTGTAAAACGGGTACTTTGTTCAACCCTCCTCACCTTCGATGGGGAACCGTTAACATAGTTCAGCCGTTGGTGGAGCGTTTTGGTTTCTCGATAACGATCGAACACGACGGAAGAGCCGGTGCACTTGCCGAAGGCATTCTGGGGGCCGGCAGGGGCTTTCTAAACATTGTCTTTCTGACTCTGGGAACCGGCCTGGGCGCAGGCATAATTATCAATGGGAATATTTATAGTGGATCTACGGGATTGGCTGGAGAGGTTGGTCATATGAGAGTAGCCGAGGATGGTCCGTCGCTCTACGGAAAGAACGGTTCATGGGAGTCTTTTTGTGGTGGTACGGGAATTTCACTATATGCGCATTACAGATTTCCTGAACGGTTTGGGCGGGGAACGACTACTCAGGATATTTCACACCTTGCACTGAAGAAGGATCCTAACGCCATCACCGTCCTTGAGGAAAGCGGAGCATACTTCGGGAAAGGTCTCGCCGTGCTGCTGGATATTCTCGACCCTGACAGGATAATTCTCGGTAACCTTGCCTGGCGCCTTCCGAAAATCTGGCTTGAGGCTGCTCTAAAGAGGGCAGCGGAGGAAGCGCTTGTCGGCGATGAGGCGAGAAATCGGGTCGTTATTACGGAGCTCAAAGACAGGATTGGTGACTATGCCGCTTTGATTGTGGCAAGCGGAATGGGAAGAAGGAGATAGGAGATGGAGTTTAACCGTGTAGCGCGTATGGCTTTCGAGGAGAGCATGCGAGTAAAGAGTGAGTTTATCGACAAGTATGAAGAGCTGATATACGAGGTTGCGCGCAAGATAGCCAGAAGAACGGGGAATGGCGGAACCGTCTACCTGATGGGGAACGGCGGTAGTGCGGCAGATGCAGCGCATCTAGCGGCTGAACTCGTAGGAAGGTTATATCTGGAAAGAAGTCCGATCAGGGCAGTATCGCTACCCAGTAACGACTCGATTCTCACGGAAATCCCAAACGACTTTGGATATGACCAGGTCTTTTCCAGACAGCTCGAAGCCTTTCTGGCAGAAGAGGATATTGTGATTGCAATTAGCACTAGCGGAAAATCGACAAACATTTTAAGGGGACTGAAAGTGGCGATAGAGAGACGTTCGCTGCGAGTTGGATTAACGGGGAAGACTGGCGGCGAGATGCTTGGCTTATGCGACTATCTGTTCAAAGTAGACTCTACTGACATTCCCAGGATTCAGGAAACGCACATAACTCTCGGTCACGTATTGTGTCAGCTTATCGAGGCGATTACCGTCGGAAGAGAGTAGATATAGCTTAGTGAGAATGGAAGGTGCGGCGATGAGATACGAGGGTAAGTACACAGTTTTCGATACTTCTAATGTGAAGGTGTATTCTTTGTTGGACAGACCTAGTGAGGTGTCGATATCGGATCTGATAGACATGAAGGAAATAGTAAATGAGTCTGATGGCTTCAGATCACCAGAACTGGAAGAGCTTTCCGGGAAGGTGCTTGAGGCAAAAGAGAAGGGTTTACCCGTTATTGTTTTCAGCGGTGCGCACGTAATTAAGAACGGAATGGGACCGCTGCTTTCGTCGCTTATGCATGAAAAGATCATTACTGCCCTTGGGGTGAACGGGGCTTTTACGATACATGATTTTGAACTGGCTTACTGTGGAAGGACCTCGGAAAGTATTCCGAATGCTCTTTCTAGAGGGCTTTTCGGCTTCGCAGAAGAGACAAATAAGTATATTAACAACGCACTGATTCATGGAAATAAGCTCTTTCTTGGATATGGAGAGTCGATGGGCAGGCTTCTATCCGGAGAAGCCTTTCCAGAAAAGATTGACTGCATGTACCGAGAGGTCTCAGTCCAGTACAATGCGTATCGGGATAGTATACCGCTTTGTGTTCACTCAGCAATGGGAACCGATATATACCATATGACACCATACTTCGACGGTGAGTCTCTTGGAGGATGCTCGGCAAGAGACTTTCTCATATTCGCGAATGAAATTTCAAAGCTTGAAAAGGGCGGGGTGTGTATAGTGATAGGCTCTGCAGTCATTGGTGCTGAAGTTGTTCTGAAGGCAATATCGATGGCGGCAAATGTTGGAAGAGCTCCAAAGTCAATCACAACGGCCAGCTTTGATATAAGAGATGCAGATCTAGATGAGGCTTCGAAAAATAACAAGGAAGTTGCTTCTTATTACTTCAGAGATGTGAAATCGATAGTAACGAGAATCCCGAATGCTTTTGGTGGAAAAGGTTATTACATAAAGGGAAATCATAAAGAGACTCTGCCATCGTTCTACAGATTGATTATGAAGGGAATGCCATGAATCAAGCTTGGGAAAGGAAAGCTAGGGTGCTCGTAGTCGGGGACGTCTTCCTGGATAAGTATGTCTATTACGATCCCAATCTGTCGAGGCCGAGCCTTGAAACCGGTCTTATGACGATCACGGGAGTGAGAGAAGAGTACTCTCCCGGAGCGGCCGGTAATGTGGCTAAGAATCTTGCCACGCTTGATGGGAAAGTGATTCTCCTCGCCCCGGTGGGACTCGACGCTAGGGCTGTCGAACTGGAGAGGGAGCTCGATCGTTATGGGATTTGCACGCAGTTCCTTGTGAAGTCGGAAAGACAGGTTACCCCTCTGTACATGAAATTCATCAATGCTTTGACGGGGAAAGAGGATCTGCCAAGGCTTGATATTCCCCCGGCCGGCCTAGTCGAAGAAAACAGGCGGAAGATTGTCGAAATGTTAGAATTTCTCGTTCCTCAGGTTGATGCCATAATTGTCCAAGATCAGTCTGAAATTCCTGGAACAGGCTGTATAGACGAAGAGGTAAGAAAAAAACTGATTGTGTTGCGAAAGCTATTCCCGGAGAAATTATTCGTCGCGGATTCGAGAAACTGGCTCGAGGCCTTTTCAGGTTTTCTGTTGAAGCCCAACCTTGGTGAATTTTCTCAGATCCTTGAAAGAGCAGGCCTTGTAGATGACAATAACAGATGTCCTGATCAAATACTGGTTCAGAAACATCTCGCTGAGGTTTCAAAACTGGTGGGTTCACCCGTTGTAGTAACCGCCAGCGAGGATGGCTCGTTCTGCTTTAATAACGGTATACTGAATCGAATATTCAATCTCGAAGGAGAAGTGAGGGATGTCTGCGGAGCTGGAGATGCATTCATTGCGGCCTTGACTTTGGAGTTGTGCGGTAAGAAAGTCTCGTTATTGGACTCAGCCAAGACGGCCACAAAGGCCGCTTCGCTCTGTGTTTCTCAGAAAGGAACGGGGGTGTTGTTGAGAGAATCAATCTCAAAGCTTGAAGAACCTAATGCTTATAGAGTCGAAGATCCGTCTATCTTCAGGAATACCCGAAGGTTGCCTGGGAAGACAAGGTATGTTCTCTTTGATTTCGACGGTACCATTTCCCTTCTAAGGGAGGGATGGCAGCCGATTATGAGAGACCTCATGATTCATTTTATTACCGGAGATAGAGAGATTGAAGAAGAGACTCGTAAAAAGATAAAAGAAGAAGTGAATGACTTCATAGCCGAAACTACCGGACTCCAGACGATTCTCCAGATGGAAGGCCTTCAAAGACTGGTGATCGACTACGGCTTTGTTTCTGAGAAAGAGATTCTTACTCCTCATCAGTACAAGCAGGTCTATACTGGGCATCTGAAAGAGATAGTCAGAAAGCGGATCAATGAGGATTCAAGAGACAGGTACCTGGTTTGCGGTTCACTGGAATTTCTAAAATCACTTCATGAAAGGGGAATTACTCTTCTTGTTGCTTCAGGAACCGATCTGGAAGACGTTATAGAAGAGTCGAAGTATCTGGGAGTTTATGACTTCATGGGCGGAGGTGTCTATGGAGCTTTGAGCAGCTTCGAGGAGTACTCGAAGAAGAAGGTAATACAGAGACTACTGACGGATAGGAAATTGCAACCCGACGAGCTGATTGTCATAGGAGATGGTCCGGTTGAAATTAGCGTGGGAAAGGAAGCCGGAGCCTTCACCATAGGGGTGGCTTCCGACGAAAGGAAAGGTTTCGGCTGGAACAAAGAGAAGTTCAATAGACTTAAGAGAGCCGGCGCCGACGTTCTTATTCCCGACTTTTCCCCGCTTTCTGCACTCATAGAGCTTATCTTTCCGTAACGGTCCATGACACAGAAACAGCGTGAAAAGGGGATGATCCTCTGCACGCATTTTAGAAGGTTCCGATAGCTCCGACAGTCCTTTCTTCAGAACAACTAAAGGATCGTCGTGGATGGCTTTGCTATGGCTGAAGAGCAGTAGATGAGATAACTGTTCTTTGTTAGCGTATCTCAGATGATCAATTCAGGCTTCCGCAGAAAAGCTCGGAAGGAGTTTAGGTGTCGTAAATTTGCTTCAATACAGTCATTTTGATAACTATACAGGGAGAAATCAGCTTACCGAGAAGTCGATGACAGTTGTCTTAATCTATAAACGGGGGACGTATTCTCAGAACTAAATGGCAATTTGATTTCGATTGATCTGTTCCAGTCTGTTCAGAATTACTCTAATGGATCTTTTTGCAAATTGCTTCCCAATCTTCTCTTCTCTGGAAAGGTGAAAGAATTTTGGGATAAATCTAACTGGCTTTTAGAGAATAAATAACGCGATCTTTACTCATGAGACAGGAATGATCTTTGCGAAGAAGTGTCAGAGGTCACTCAGCAAGTCTGCATTCCCCGGTAGATAGTGGTACTCTGATGGATCTTTCTTAGTTGTAAGCATTCTTCTGTTCTCTGCAAGAGAGTTGATATAATTTAGAAGAGGGGGAATCAGTCGGAAGCGTATAACTTCAAGGAGGTTCCGTGATGAAGACGAAGGGTGGCTATTCAACTATTGTAGCGATCTTTGGTATTCTTATGGGAGTAATCGCGATTCTGAACTATTTGTTTCCGTTGAATCATATGCCTTTGCCCGACGGCCCCCATAATGTTGGATTTCGTTCCTATGAAGTATCTAATCCTCAACCGATGAGTGTTGCCGGAATCGACTACTCCGATCCTGGTAAGATCCGTCTCGAGGTCTGGTATCCCGCTGGAGATGTTTCCACGGCTCCGAGAAAGGGATGGATAGATAACGATCCTCTGGTTTTTCAGGGCTTCGAAATAATGACCGGGTATCCCGAGGAACTCTTCGAACATATATATCGGGTAAAAACGAATTCCTTTATCGATGCGCCTCCCGTGGACGACTCGTCGACCTGGCCGATCATAATCTTGCTTCTTGGATGGTCTTCTATAAGCGAGTTGCATACCTCTCTTGCAGAATCACTGGCAAGCGCCGGCTATCTGGTGGTGGGTATAGAACATCCGGGAGCCTGCGCGGTGGTTTCATTTTCGAACGGGGATGTACACTACTTCCTCGGCAATGATCTTCTTGAGAGATTGCCTGAAGGCACAAGAGAGTCAAAGGTTAGAATGCTGTCTGAATACCTGGCTCGCGATATAAACTATGCCATCGAATACCTTAATGGAATGAACGAAGACCCCTCTTCGGATTTCTTCGAAAGGCTTAATATGAATGAGATCGGACTGTATGGACACTCGGGAGGAGGTGCGGTTGCCATTCAGTATGCACTGGCTAATAAAGACGTTCCCATGGTTCTTGCCGATCCGACTCTCGAGGGATTTTCGGTTCAAGAACTGGACACTGCGTTTTCAAATAAAATCCTGCTTATGTCAACTGAAGAATGGGAGCACGGTATCAGCGAGGAGTACTCTTCAACGATTGCGAAAGAGAGAAACGAGTCCCTTTACAATCTTCGCATCTGCGGTATGAGACATGTGGATTTCGCGATGGTCAGAAATCTTTCGCCGCTGACATTCTTCTTCGGCGAAACGGGAAGGTTCATGAACGATGAAGATGCAATTGGATATCTTGACAGCGCGGTAAAGCTCTTCTTTGACAGTGTTTTCTTCGGCGGAGAAATCGAAGAGTTATTTGCTCTTTCCGAGTCCGTTCCGGAGTTTTCTATGTGAGAAGATCGCTCTCTTCTTCACTCTATGACCCCTTGTTGATCAGTAGTTCTGCCATATCGAAGTCGAAAGCAGTCGTAATCTT
>Ga0209203_1001116_pt1 | contig 20297 bp, 18 predicted proteins | sample AD_UKC109_MetaG_FD_184423 | JGI IMG/M metagenome (GOLD analysis project Ga0209203, IMG submission 184423) | Active sludge microbial communities of municipal wastewater-treating anaerobic digesters from Hong Kong - AD_UKC109_MetaG (SPAdes)... | ecosystem: Engineered > Bioreactor > Anaerobic >... | reverse complement strand
CGGAGCCGGCAATGAAGGGTTTGAAAGATGGCTTCCTGTATATAAGAAAATCCAGAAAGCAGGAAAGGCGGCTCAGGTAATACTGAATATCAATGACCTTGATCTGCTTTTTGAAAACCTTGAGCCACAGGGTATCTGGCTGAGCAGTATATCGGGAATAAACGACCATGAAACTGCTGATGAAGTAGTAAAAAGGATAAGGAAATGGAAATAAGTGAGAAGAAATCAGTTGCAGCCAGATTCGATGTAGCTGTCATCGGCGGGGGAATATCAGGACTGGTTGCAGCCATTGCCTCCGCAAGACATGGGGCTCGGACCGCCCTGGTCCAGAACAGACCGGTACTCGGTGGGAATGCCTCCGGTGAGATTAGGATGCATATATGCGGAGCGGCGGTTTCCGGAATGAGGGACAACGCAAGGGAAACCGGAATACTCGAGGAAATTCTGCTGGAGAATAGAAAACGCAATTATTACGATGAGTTTTCCATTTTCGACATGATAATGTGGGAAAAAGCACGTTTCCAGGACAACCTTACTCTTTTCATGAATACACATATGTATGATGTTGAAACCTCCGGTGACAGCATTGTTACAGTAAATTGCACACAGCTCACCACTGAAACAGATATCAGGATAGAAGCAGATTACTTCATTGATGCAACCGGTGACGGTACACTTGGGGCTTATGCAGGTGCCGGATATATGAAAGGGTCTGAATCATCGGATGACTTTGGGGAAACAATTGCTCCTGCCGGACGTGATGATTATACAATGGGCAATACCATCCTTTTCAAGGCCCGGGACACAGGCAGAAAGGTCGGTTTCATAAAACCGGATTGGGCATATGAAGTAACTGATGAAATGCTTGCCACCAGGGATCATTCACAGATAAGTTACGGGTACTGGTGGATTGAACTGGGCGGAATGGAACAAGATACCATCAAGGACAACGAGGAAATCAAGGATGAGCTCATGAAATGGGCCTATGGAATATGGGACCATATAAAGAACAAGGGCGACCATGGTGCCGGAAACTACGATCTTGTATGGGTAGGGTCTCTTCCCGGTAAAAGGGAAAGCAGGAGGCTCAGGGGGGCATATGTACTGAAGGCACAGGACCTGCTTGAAGGCATGGTTTTCAAGGATGCCGTGGCTTACGGGGGCTGGCCCATGGATATGCATATCCCGGGTGGACTAAAAGCAGCAGGGGATGAGCCAACAAAATATTTCCATCTTGAAGATATGTACACGATACCGTACAGAAGCCTTTATTCAGAAGACATACGTAATCTTTTTCTTGCAGGAAGAGCAATAAGTGCATCCAAGCTGGCATTCGGATCAATCCGTGTGATGGGTACAACAGGGGTTATCGGCCAGGCTGTCGGTACTGCTGCCGCCAAGGCATGTGAAAAAGGTGTTTCTCCTGAAGAAGTCATGGATTATATTGGAGAACTGCAGCTTGAACTGATGAAGGATGACTGCTACATACATGGATACAGATATATTGACCCTGATGATATGGCAAAGGACTCAAAAATATCCTGTTCATCTGAAAAGCAGCCTTGCATCAATGTAATAAACGGGCACACAAGAAACATAGGGGATTCAATCAATTACTGGGAATCCGATACTTTGTCAGACCCGGAATACATTGAGTTCGGATTTGACAAACCTGTACCAGTAAAGGAAATCAGAATACTGTTTGATTCGAACCTGACCCGTGAAATAAGGCCTTCGATGGATTATGGCGCAAACAGACGTCAGATCAGAGGAGTGCCGGCAGAACTGGTCAGAGCCTATGATGTGATTCTAAGAAAAGACGGCAGGGATATCAGCACTGTCTCTGTCAATGATAATTATCAAAGACTCAATGTGCATTGCTTCAATATGCAAGAAGCGGATTCAGTCAGAATTTCAGTCAGGGAGACTAACGGTCTTTCAAAGGCAAGGATATTTGATGTAAAGATATATTGAGTCATTGTTCCCTAAGCTGAATCAATGCTCGTTCAAAATCCTCAGGGTATGGAGCGACCAGCTCAACTTCCTTGTCATTGAATGGATTTATAAAACTGATATACCTGCAATGCAGTGCATGCCGGTTTATGATATGGGCTGTTTTTGAGTCATCACCATATATTCCGTCACCCACCAAAGGGCATCCTATCTCGCTGCTGTGAAGTCTTATCTGATGGGTTCTGCCTGTCAGCAGCCTGTATTCTATAAGACTGGTATCCCTGAAAGTTTCCAGTACCCTGTATTCAGTACGGGAAGGTTTGCCGTCAGAGGCAGTTATCCTGGATATTATTGAATCGGGAGAGCGTTTTATCGGCAGATCAATCAAACCTTGGTCTTCCCTGGGTTTACCATGGACTATTCCGTGATAAATCTTCCGGGTATCCGGACGATGAAATGCTTCGGAAAACCTTGCCATGACATGTGAGTTTCTGGCAAAAACAACGATGCCTGACGTGTTGCGGTCAAGTCTTCCTATTGGTCTTGAGGCTATATCCATGCCTTTGACCAGATAATAATGTCTGAGGGCATTTGCCAATGTGTCAGTTGTATAAATCCCTACAGGATGTACCGCCATTCCGGGAGGTTTGTTGAGGGCAATGATGAATTCGTCCTCATAAATGACATCAACAGGTATGTTCTGTGCAGGGACATTGTCATTCACCCTGTGTTCAAGGATTTTTATCTTTATTACGTCTCCGGCAGAGACCCTGACATTCGTAAATGTCTTGATACCATTATGAAAAATCATGTCATTGCTTTTGAGTCTTCTTATCTGTGTACCCGAGCAGTGCATCTTCCTTTTGAGTATGGTAAGTATTTTTTCGCCTTCATCAGAAGGTGTTGCAATATATTCTAGAAGCATAGGTCAATTATATTGGTCATATCATCGGTGTCAAATATAATTTCCTTGATAGTAAGATTTGATTTTTTATGATAGAATATCTCCGATAGATAAAGAATGGTCAGCTTGAAAAATCAATACAGGTGAAATCATGAAATATTTATTGTACAAAGGTTCAATCGGTTTTCTTACTGTTATTCTTGACTCAGGTGAAATAAAGGAAATCAGGTTCGGGCAACCGGATGATTTGGATGAACTCAATGATGATCAATTGCTGGGGATAGAGATCATAACCCAGCTTGATGCATATTTCTCGGGGTTGCAAAAGGAGTTTTCACTGGATTTTTCTGCGGAAGGAACAGATTTCCAAAATGCAGTATGGGAAAGAATAGAACAGATTCCATATGGCGAGACAAAGACATATTCTCAGATTGCCAGAGAACTAGGGAAGCCCAATTCTGCCAGGGCTGTGGGCAATGCATGCAATAAAAATCCAATTCCAATACTGATACCGTGCCACCGGGTAGTTGGGTCCGATGGAAAGCTTACGGGATATGCAGGCGGTGTCGGGTTAAAGAAGACTTTACTTGAAATGGAAAGAAATTATTCATGAAAAGCTTTGACAAATCATGATGTCTTATTTATCATACTCTTATAGTAAACGTTTACTGTAAGGGGCGGAATGCATAAGAGAGCAACCATAACTGATGTAGCTGAGAAGTCCGGGTTTTCCGTAGCAACGGTATCCCGGTGTTTTGCCGGCAATGGTTATCCCGTAAGCGAGGAAGCTGCGAAAAAGATCCAGGCTGCCGCATTGGAACTGGAATATACGCCAAATGTGGTGGGAAGGATGCTGAAAACCAACACCAGCAGGGACATCGGCGTCATCATACCAACCATCAGAAATCCATTCTATCCTGATGTTCTTCTGGGGATAGAAAAGGCAGCAGCAGGAAGAGGCTATCAGATTCTGTTGTGCAATTCACTGAGAGACAGGGATACAGAATCCAGATATATCAGTTCACTTTATCAAAAACAGGTCAGGGGAATCATACTGGCCAGTGCCGACAACAAAATTTCATATGAACCCATAGCAGAAAAGGGTATGCACTTCGTCAATCTGGAGTCTGATGAAGGCTGTGGATTCTGCAGAGGGATAGATTTCAATTACAGGCAGGGCGGAAGCCTGATGGCTGCGCATCTCAGAAGCCTTGGACATGAAAGAATAGCTTTTGTTACATCACCTCTAACTAAGAAAAGCAGGGTGGATATCCTTACGGGCATCAGAAGTATATATGGGGAAAATGTTTCAATAATAATCGATGATACGGAAAAAGAGGATGAAACCGGCAACTATGAATATCAGATGGGCATGAGGACAGCCAATGTTCTGTTTGGCAACGGCAGGAATATTACAGGTATAATTGCCGTAAATGATATGACGGGAGCAGGGATAATCAGGGCGTTGCAGAATATGGGAATCGATGTCCCGGGTCAGGTTTCAGTGGCAGGATTTGATAATATTGACCTTTCGTCAATGATCACTCCTTCACTTACTACCATAGACCAGCCGGGGTTTGAAACCGGCAGACTAGCGGCAGAAATGTTGATTGACCTCATTGAGGGCAATGAAATTAAAAATACCAGGCTGGAACCCAGGCTAATTGTCCGGGCATCCACCGGAAAAGCAGGAGGTTACAATGATTGACAATGGAAAGATTGATGTTTTGGTTGTAGGCGGAGGAATGATAAGCAGGGAAGTCATACTTCCCACTGTTTTCCAGGAACAAAAATACGGCAGGGTTGGGAATATTTCCATCAGCTCGCTGACAGGGGATATCATCCAGGAACTCCAGGGGATGTTTCCTCCCTTCAAAGGGTACCCGGACCCCAAAGTCCATGGACTTACGGAAAAATACCCTGATATGTTCATAAAGGCCATTGAGGACCTGCCTGTAAACTCAGTTGTCATAGTTGCGACACCGGACCATTTCCACACACCGGTAATCAAGGCGGCAATTGCAGCAGGAAAACACTGCATAGTTGAAAAACCCCTGTGCCTGAAGGTTCCCGAAGCCCATGAAATAATGAAGCTGGCTGATGAAAAGGGTGTTTATGTGCTGACTGATTATCATAAAAGGTATGACCGCTCTATCAGGGCATGCAGGTATAAGTATAGAAAAGGTCTGCTGGGCGAAATGCTGCATGGGCATGCATGGATTGAAGAACCCAAATACATGGCCCTTGATGTGTTCAAGGACTGGTGTGAAAAAAGCTCACCATTTGAATATATAGGTGTTCATTATGCTGACGCATACTACTATGTCACCGGTCTGAAACCAAGGAGACTGGTAGCTTTCGGTCAGAAGAAATATCTCCCCACCCAGGGAAAGGATGCCTATGATGCAGTACAGGCAACAATTGAATGGGAGGATGGCTCGGTTCAGTTCGTCCAGACTTCATGGGTCAATACACCGAACAACAGCGCAATGACTAACCAGGGCATGATGATGCTGGGAACAATGGGTGAGTACTGGGCTGACCACAAGGACCGTAATACACATTTTGCGACAGAAGCAGAGGGATTTGATGAATACAATCCGAACTTCTTCAAACAATATGACAGCTTCGACTTCCCGGGGGAGGTTGACAATGTTGGATATGGATATGACTCGATCGTACAGGGAATCAACGATGTCAGACGCATTGTCAATGATACTGACACAGTGGAGGAAAGACGGTCCATGCTAAGACAGATGGAAGAAACCAGGGCTCTTCCGGGGCAGGCTCTCATAGGTGTGGCAATCAACAATGCCGTCAGGATGAGCGCAGATGCCGGTGGAAAGTTTGTAGTATTTGACAAAGATATGAATATCAGATTTGAGTAGAATATGGAATTCCTGAGTGCCATGCTGCCGATGGCTGTTTTTCTGGCCATCGGATACATAATGAAGAAACTGGGGCTTGCTGGTGATGACGCAAGGACTTTCGTAAGCAAATACCTCTATTATTTTGCCATGCCGGGACTTGCCTTCAGAAGCGTTGCTTCCTTTGGGTTCAGGGAATCCTTTGTCCCCGAACTGGTTCTTCATAATCTCGTTACCATGACATTCATGTTCCTGGTCTCAATTGGATTGATGTTTCTTATAAAAGACAGGAAAATGCGGGGTTCAGCCCATATGGCGGTCTACAGGGGAAACCAGGCTTATATAGGCATGTATGCTGCCAGAGGAATGTTCGGGGAACTGGCACTTTCAAAATCAGCTGTAATCAACGGATTTGAGAATCCGCTTGTAAACATCCTTGCAGTGACGGGCATGGTCATTCTGAACGGTGATGAAAAGAACCGCGGGTTTGGAAAAAGGCTGCTCAGGATACTGGTTGATGTTGCCAGGAATCCTTTTGTCATAGCAGTTTTACTTGGTATGGCTGAATCGGTCTTCAGTACAGGTATCCTGGGGATAGGAGCACTTGATAAAACCCTGGAGCTGGCGGGAAATACAGCCCTGCCCCTGGCCCTGATTCTTATAGGGACATCAATGACATTTACATATATGAAGGAAAACCTTGGATTGGTACTACTTTTGTCCTCGGTAAAGGTTATACTGTTACCTGTAATAGCATGGCTTTCAGGCAGATTCATATTCGGCCTGACAGGAGCAGACCTCGGACTGGGAGTTGTTATGCTTGGGACGCCTGTGGCTGTTTCAAGTTATGTATTTGCCCGTGAGATGGGTGCTGACGAAAACCTTATGGCATCGTGCATAGGAATTTCAACTATTCTTTCAATATTCACGCTGCCTTTGATAAACTATATAATATAACTGCGGAGGAAGATATGGCCAAGAGTTTTAAAATGGAATCTGTTGAAGTAGAAAAGGTGGAGACACCGAACAGAAGGATATGCACGAGCATACCGGCACCCGGCAGTCTGCCTGTTGTTGAGAAGCTCAGAAAATATGAGCCGGTATCAATGTCCGGACAGCCCCTTGTGGTGTGGGACAGGGCTGAAGGCTTCAATGTATATGATAAATACGGAAATAAGTGGATTGACTTCAGTTCAGGTGTTCTTGTTACAAATGCCGGACATGCGAATCCTGAAATCAAGCGTGCCGCCATGTCCATGATTGAACATGGATTGCTTCATAATTATTGTTTCCCCACGGAAATCAGGTCTGAGCTGGTTGAGAAACTGGTTGAAATATCACCGGCACCACTGGAAAAGGTTTTTCTTCTTACAACAGGCTCGGAAGCCTGTGAGTGTGCAATCAAACTTGCAAGAACCTATGGCCGGAAAAAAGGCGGCGACGGGAAAATAAAGATAATCACGTTCATTGATGATTTCCATGGACGTACAATGGGTTCACAAATGGCAGGAGGTTCACCTGCGGCGAAGGAATGGATAGTGAACATCGATCCTGATATGAACCAGGTTCCTTTCCCAAACTCCTTTTATTATGAATGGGCAGATGAGTCCAGGGATGATTATTCCGATGATAAATGCTTTGATACATGGATGGGATATTTGGATGAACAGGGGATAAAGCCTGAGCAGATAGCTGCCTTCATGCCTGAGACATTCCAGGGCGGATGGGCTCAGTTCATGCCGGTAGGGTTTGTCCAAAGACTTCGTAGATTCTGTGATGATAACGATATTCTGCTTATATTTGATGAAGTTCAGGCAGGATTCGGAAGGTCTGGGAAACTATACAGTTACCAGCATTATGAAGTAAAAGCGGATCTGGTTTGCCTGGGAAAAGGTGTTTCCAGTTCACTGCCGCTTTCAGGAGTCATCGGAAGGAAGGATTTACTTGACCTGTACGGACCCAACAAGATGACATCCACCCACACAGGTAATCCGGTTTGCTGTGCTGCTGCACTTGCCAATATTGATTACATCATCGGGAACAGGCTTATAGAAAAAAGTGAAGAGCTGGGCTATATACTGGAAGAAAAGCTGGATGAAATCGTAGGAAAGTATCCGGAATATATCGGAAACAACAAGGGCAAGGGTTTGGTAAGAGCTTTGGTGATTACAAAGAAAAACAGCAGGGAAATTGATCCGGACCTCGCACATGACATTGTCAGGATTTCCATTGAAAAAGGACTGCTGTTCTTTGCACCTGTCGGGGCAGGATCAACAATAAAGATATGTCCGCCCCTCGTTATTACCAAAGAAGCGCTTTTGGAAGGTCTTTCGGTACTTGATGAAGCAATTGGTCTGGCAGTGGCACAGGCCTAGAGGAGAAAACTTTGTTCAACAAGGTCAGAAATATCAGCGTACTCTCAAAGTTTGATTTTGTTTTGTTCATTCTTGTGGGAATACTGACGGCATTTGGCTTCATAGTGCTTCGAAGCGCTACGGCTACCATGAATACAGGAGCCTCAATACTCAGAACACAGATGTTCAGCATCATCCTTGGTGCTGTCATCTGCATTGTTCTTGCGGTAATAGATTATCAGTATTTCAAATACCTGGGATATGTTTTCTATGGATTCACACTTCTTCTTCTGATCTATGTGCTATTCTTCGGATATGGCCGGGATATTCCGGGACTTGGTTCAAACAGCTGGATTCAGATAAGCGGGTTCATGTTCCAGCCTTCCGAACCTGCAAAAATTGCTTATATGATGGCAGTACCGGCTTTATTTGTAAGGCTGAAGGAAGATTTCAGGATTTCCTCGCTGATTCTTTGTGTACTGGCTTCAGCAGTGCCCATCGTGCTAATACTTCTTCAATCGGACCTCGGGACAGGTACTGTTTTCATAGTGGGTCTGCTTTCAGTTGTGTTTGTATATGGAATAAAGTACAGGTATCTTCTTCTCGCAGGAGCAGTAACAATTGTTGCTGCATTATTGTCATGGGAATATCTTTTGAAGGGTTATCAGAAGGACAGGATAATAGCCCTGATAAACCCCATGGCAGACCTTGAAGGAATAGGATACCAGACTGACAAAGCTAGAATTGCCATCGGAAGCGGCCGATTCAGTGGAAACGGATTGTTTGAAGGACTGCAAAGCCAGCAGAACGGAGCCATTCCTGTAAAGGAATCTGATTTCATATATTCAGTCATCGGAGAGGAACTTGGGTTCCTTGGGACGGTTTTTGTAATCCTGGTCATGACAATGATTCTGGTGTGGTGCCTTAGGGTGGCAATGAAAACAGAGGACAGATATGGTGCATTCATGGTTACCGGACTCACAGGTATGCTTGCATTTCATTTCATCGAAAATGTAGGTATGAACATTGGTCTTCTGCCGGTGACCGGAATACCCCTCCCATTCATAAGCGCTGGAGGAAGTGCAATGCTTATGTATTTTTCGGCAATAGGTATAATAATGTCTGTATCTGCAAGAAGCAGGATGCAGTAGAATCAGGTATCATTTCGCATCAAATCAATCTAAAAACCATATATATTGTGTATAAAGCAAATTTAGCACCTTTATTTTGTTGCAACATAATTCTCCATTGGTTATAATTGGCGATGAAACATAAAAATCTGCACGCAAGTGCTTGAACCAAATGGAGGCTTAAGGCATGGTGGAAAAAATCAATGAACTCCGCTCAAGGAAAATGGAAATTGAACTTGGCGGGGGACAGAAGAAGATTGACAGCCAGCATTCAAAAGGGAAATTGACTGCCAGGGAAAGATTGGCGGCACTGTTTGATGAAGGTTCTTTTGTTGAGACGGATGCTTTCATAGAAACCAGGTGCATTGATTTCGGAATGCAGGAAAAGAAGATGCCCGGAGACGGAGTCGTAACCGGATACGGAAGAATCGACGGCAGGCTGGTATTTGCATCTGCCCAGGATTTCACGGTAATTGGCGGATCCCTTGGTGAAATGCATGCAAAGAAAATAACCAAGATGATGGATAATGCCATAAAAATGGGAGCACCTGTTGTCAGCATAAATGACTCAGGTGGAGCCAGGATCCATGAAGGTATAGATGCGTTGTCTGGTTTTGGGGATATTTTCTTCAAGAACACAATGGCATCAGGAGTAGTCCCGCAGATTTCCGTTATCATGGGACCCTGTGCAGGAGGAGCTGTTTATTCACCCGCTATCACCGACTTCATACTGATGGTTGAGGAGACAAGCCAGTTGTTCATAACCGGTCCTTCAGTCATCAAGGCTGTAACAGGAGAGGATGTTTCAATGCAGGACCTCGGAGGTGCCGGTGTCCATAGCACAAAGAGCGGAAACGCCCACTTCAGTTATCCAAATGAAGAAGCATGTATTGCAGGTCTGAAGAAATTGATTTCATTCCTTCCTGACAATAATCTGACGGGCGCCCCTGCAGCAGAATGCAGTGACGACCTGGGCAGGCTGTCTGATAAGATCTACAGCATTATGCCTGAATCAGTTAATGCTGCCTACAATGTAAAGGATATAATCAATGAAGTAGTGGACGACGGTGATTTCCTTGAGGTACATGCTGAATTCGCAAAGAACATTGTAGTAGGTTTTGCAAGATTCAATGGAAGGGCTGTTGGAATAATAGCCAACAATCCGTCACATCTCGCCGGGTCCCTTGATGTAAATTCATCGGACAAGGGAGCAAGATTCGTAAGATTCTGTGATTCTTTCAACATTCCGATAGTCACATTCACTGATGTTCCCGGTTATTTCCCCGGTGTTGAGCAGGAGTATAACGGAATAATCAGACATGGTGCAAAACTTTTGTTTGCATTCTCTGAAGCAACGGTTCCAAAGATAAATGTGATTACCAGGAAGGCCTATGGCGGAGCGTATATAGCCATGAACAGCAAGCACCTGGGAGCTGATGTAGTATATGCATGGCCCACGGCGGAGATCGCAGTAATGGGAGCTGAAGGTGCAGCCAATATCATATTCAGACAGGACATTGCAGACAGTGAAGACCCAATAACCTTCAGGGCTGAAAAAATTGAGGAATACAGGAACAAGTTCTCAAATCCTTATGTAGCAGCTTCAAAGGGATATGTTGATGATGTAATTGATCCTGCGGCAACCAGGACATACATAGTAAGTGCACTGGAGATGCTTCAGTCCAAGAGGGAAGACAGACCCCGCAAAAAACACGGTAATATACCACTTTAATTCAGGAGGATGTATAAATGAGTAAATATAAAGTAACTGTAAATGGCAAGGAATATGAAGTAGAAGTTGAACAGATAGGCGCAGACCCGGTTGTAACGGCCGCTGCTCCGAAAGCTGCAGCTCCTGCTGCACCTGTAAAGAAAGCCGCACCAGCTGCTCAGGGTACCGTAGGAAATGTGAAGATAAATGCTCCTATGCCGGGTACAATACTTGGTGTAAAGGTTTCCGTCGGTGACAAGGTTGAAAAGGGAGCTACACTCCTGATTCTTGAAGCCATGAAGATGGAAAATGAAATTGCTGCTCCTGAAGCAGGAACCGTATCATCCATCAATGTTGAGGCAGGTGCCTCGGTTGAGTCCGGACAGCTTCTTGCTTCATTGAGCTGACCAGGAGGAGAATAATGGGAAAACAAGTAAAGATTACAGACACTATCCTAAGGGATGCGCATCAGTCACTCATCGCAACAAGAATGACCACTGATGAAATGCTTCCCATAGTTGAAAAACTTGACCAGGTGGGTTATCACTCACTGGAAATGTGGGGCGGTGCAACATTTGACTCATGCCTCAGGTTCCTGAATGAAGATCCATGGGACAGGCTGAGAAAAATCAGGGCAAAGGCAAAGAACACCAAACTGCAGATGCTCCTGAGAGGACAGAATATCCTTGGTTATAAACATTATCCTGATGATGTTGTTGAATACTTCGTCCAGAAGTCCATATACAACGGTATAGATATCCTTAGGATATTTGATGCACTCAATGACCCGAGAAACCTTGAGGTTGCCATGAAGGCGACTAAGAAGGAAGGCGGACATGCACAGGGAACCATATGCTATACAATAAGCCCCGTTCATGATACAAAACAATACCTCAAGGATGCAAGAGGTCTTGTTGAGGCAGGAGCTGACTCCATATGCATCAAGGACATGGCAGGACTTCTGCTTCCCTATACAGCGTTTGACCTTGTAAAAGCCATGAAGGAGGAAGTTGATATACCGATTCAACTTCATACCCATGCAACCAGCGGAACTGCAATGATGGTTTACCTGAAGGCAGTTGAAGCCGGTGTTGATGTAATAGATACGGCCATATCACCGCTTTCAATGGGAACTGCCCAACCTGCCACTGAACCACTGGTCATGGCGCTGCAGGGCACCCCGTATGATACAGGACTTGATGTAAATCTTCTCAATGAGATTGCCGACTATTTCAGACCAATTAGAGAGAAATACATAGCCAACGGACTTCTGAATCCAAAGGTCATGGGAGTTGATATAAAGACTCTTCTTTATCAGGTTCCGGGCGGTATGCTCTCAAATCTTGTAAACCAGTTGAAACAGGCAGGAAAGGAAGACCAGTTCCGTGCCGTGCTTGAGGAGGTTCCAAGGGTCAGGGAGGATTTCGGATTCCCGCCGCTTGTTACACCCACAAGTCAAATCGTTGGTACACAAGCAGTCATGAATGTCATCTCAGGTGAAAGATACAAGATGGTTCCAAATGAATCAAAAGAGCTGGTAAGGGGAATGTATGGACGCACTCCTGTTCCCATCAGCCAGGAAATCATAACAAAGATACTTGGTGATGAAAAACCGATCACCTGCAGACCTGCGGATTTGATTGAACCGGGACTTGAAAACTTCCGAAATGAAATGAAGGAATACCTGGAACAGGAGGAAGATGTGCTTTCATATGCCGTTTTCCCCAAGGTTGCAGTGGATTTCTTCGAACAAAGAAGAGCAGCCAAATACAAGATCGACAAGGATATGGTCGATATGCAGGAAGCTGTTCACCCTATCTAAGAAAATTGTCTCCGGTTATCCGGGGGCTCTTTTTCATTCTAATCTGCAATTCACCTTCGGGTGAATTGCAGAGGCTGAATGACATTCGTCAGTGAATTGTTATATAATCTATTTACATATGTAACAGGGGGAAGGTATGCCTGCCAAATTTGATGTAAAAAAAAGAATGATGAATTCCATGGACAGCCTCAGTAAAAGCAGGAAAAGGATAGCCGGATATATCCTCGACAATTTCGATACTGCACCATTCATGACAGCAGCCAGACTTGCTGAAGTTGTAAATACAAGCGAATCAACAGTTGTACGTTTTGCTGTTGAGCTTGGTTTTGAAGGATATCCTGAAATGGCAAGGGCCATGCAGGAGCAGGCACTGTACAACCTGACTGCTGCACAAAGGCTGAAGATGGCCAATGATTCCATTGACAGAAGTGATGTTCTGAAAAGTGTACTAAAGGCTGACATAAGCAGAATTAAGGAAACAATGGATGACATTGACCGTGGTACCTTTGATGGTGTAATAAACAAACTTCTTACTGCCAGGAAGATATATATTCTTGGTGTCAGAAGTTCTGCAGCGCTTGCCATGTATCTTGGATTCTACTTCAACCTGATATTTGAAAATGTAAATCTTGTGCAGACTACCAGTGCAAGCGAAGTGTTTGAGCAGATACTTGGTGTCGGAGAAGGCGATGTAATAATCGGAATAAGCTTCCCCAGATATTCAAAAAGAACTTCAAAGGCAATGGAATATGCAGGTAAAAAGGGAGCATATGTAGTGGCAATCTCTGACAGTGTCAACTCTCCTGTGGCAAAATGGGCTGACAGTACACTTGTTGCCAGAAGTGACATGACTTCATTCGTTGATTCCCTGACTGCACCACTGAGCGTAATAAATGCATTGATTGTGGCGGTTGGTCTCAAAAGAGAGGACAAGGTCCTTGGAACTCTGAAAACCCTTGAAAAAATTTGGGATGAATATCAGGTCTACGAAAAAGAAGACAGCAACTGACCAAAAAGGAGAGGCATTGCCGGACCAGCAGAGAAATTTTGATATTATTATAGTTGGTGGAGGAGCCGCAGGAATGATGGCAGCTTCCTCCGCAGCCGGGGAAGGTGCAAATTGCCTTCTTCTTGAGTCAGGCTCCCGTGTCGGAAGGAAGATCCTTATAACCGGCAAAGGCCGGTGCAATATAACAAATATATGTTCAATTGAAGAAATCCTTGACAATGTTAGAAGAAACAGAAACTTTCTTTATTCCGCCCTATATTCATTTACAAACCAGAATATAATTGAATACTTTGAATCCTTTGGAGTCAGAACCAAGACCGAAAGGGGAGGCAGGATTTTTCCTGTTTCCGACAAAGCATCGGATGTAGCAGGCGCCATGGAAGCCGATCTCCTTGCAAAAGGAGTAACCATATATAAGAACTCCAGGGTAGCAGATGTATTGGTTCTGGAGAACAATTCCTTTGAAGTGAGTGACAATGAGGGAAAGAAGTATTACGGGAACAAACTGATCCTTGCCTGCGGCGGTGCATCATATCCTGCTACGGGAAGTGATGGAAATGGATATGATCTGGCGGCAGGGCTTGGCCACAAAATAATTCCACCAAGAGGTGTTCTGACCGGCCTTGATTCATCTGAAAGCTGGATCAAAGAAGCCATGGGTTTATCCCTGAGGAATGTAATGCTAACGCTATATGAAAGAGGTAATTGTGTCTTTTCCATGCAAGGAGAGATGCTGTTCACCCACTTTGGAATATCGGGTCCAATTGTCCTGACGGGAAGTTCAAGCCTCTTTGACAGTGATTTCAAGGATGTTAACGCCGTTATAGATCTCAAACCAGCCCTCGATGAAGATAAACTCGACAAACGTATACTTCGGGATTTCAGTGAGAATTCAAGGAAGGATTTCGCAAATGCCCTGGATGACCTTCTGCCGAAAAAACTAATTCCAATAATCATCAGATTATCTGGAATCGACAAATCAAAGAAAGTAAATCAAATATCTTCGGAAGAAAGAAAAACCCTGGTCTCTTTGTTCAAGGGGCTTGAATTAAGGATTACAGGCAGCAGGCCTCTGGCGGAGGCAATTGTGACTGCGGGGGGAGTATCGGTAAAGGACATCAACCCATCGACCATGGAATCAAGGGTTGTAAAGAATCTGTATTTTTGCGGTGAAATGATTGATGTGGATGCAAATACCGGAGGTTACAACCTGACGATTGCCTTTTCCACAGGGCATCTGGCAGGTAAAAACGCTGCAGGAGGGAACTGATGTTATATATCTCCGATCTGGATGGTACATTGCTTGACAGCAAAGGAATGCTTACGAATTTCACAATAAAGACCGTCAGGGAATTCATTGATGACGGAGGTCTTTTCACAATTGCAAGTGCCCGGTCGATATTCACTGCAGGTGATTTCATAAGGCAGCTTGGAATCAGGATTCCGGTAATACTTAGGAACGGTGCATTCATTTACGAACCTGAATCAGGGAAAGTGATTGAGAGCAGGCTTATGTCACATGGGGAACTTTATGATGTAATGGAGTTCTTTCTTGAAAGGGATGTTCATCCCATACTGCATCATATAGAAAACGGAGAATTCAGGGTCGATTATACAGGTATTCATAACTATGGAGAAGAACACTATTTTGAAACAAGAAAAAGGGAAGGTGACAAAAGACTACGAATCATAGACGGATACGACAGGACTGTTTGTGAACAGTGCATTTCAATATGCATAATTGATGAAAATGAGAAACTTAAAAAGATGCACAGGGAGCTTACCGATGGACCCGGAAGGGAATTCATAGTTCACAGATACATAGACAATTATTCAAATCATACCTGGCTTGAGGTAAACCACAGGCTTGCTGCCAAGGGATTTGCATCTGCAAAGCTGCTTGAACTGACCGGGGAGAAGGAGTACACGGCTTTCGGGGACAATATCAATGATGTTGAAATGCTCGACGGCGCAAGTGCTGCATTTATACCTGAAAGATCATATCTTGCCGATTACGGCTACTCATATTCCAGGATTGCTCCGAATGACGAAGACGGGGTAGCACACTTTCTGAAGTCAGCCATGAAGACAAGAATCTGAAATACCAATTTAATTAAAAAATTTTTAGAAAAAGTATTGACATACTATATTAGGTAGCGTATCATGTTCACTATAGTACAACGCAAGGTAGTGAACAATAAATTATAACGGAGGTGCGATTGTGAATATACAATTCAAGAAAGGAGTATTGGAGTTATGTGTCCTGTCAATGCTGTATCATGGTGAAATGTACGGTTATGAACTGACAAGCAAACTGTCAGAAGCCATATCAATATCAGATGGTACGATATATCCGCTTTTACGCAGAATGAAGAATGAGGGCTATGTGTCCACATATCTGTCTGAGTCAAGCGAGGGACCACCGAGGAAATACTATAAGCTGACTGAAAGTGGTACGGTATACAAGGAGAATCTCATAACTGAATGGAAGGCTCTTAGCAAAGGAGTCAATAGGTTAATAGAAGGAGGAACTGATAATGAATAAGAAGACTTTTCTAAATCAGTTGAAGAAGGGGTTGAAGGGAATTCCGAAGGCGGATCTTGATGATATTCTCTACGATTATGAAGAACATATAGATTCTGCATTGGAAACAGGAAAAAGCGAAGAGGAAATAACAAGGGAACTTGGTTCACCGAAGAAGATTGCAAAACAGCACAAGGCTGAATTCTATTTCAACCAGGCTGATGAGAAGAAGACAACAGGCAGTGCTTTCAAGGCTATTATTGCAGGAATAGGATTAAGTGTTTTCAATATAATTTTTGTTTTGCCCCTTATCCTTTCGCTCTATGCAGCGCTGATAGCAGTATTCCTGAGCTTCATAGCAGTAGCTGCATCAGGTTTGGTGGCAATGGTTGCCGGGATAATATTCCTTGGTTTCCTGCCGGCACTGGCGGTTGTATTCGTTGGAATCGGGGTTACATGTCTTGGTATATTGCTTTCTCTTGGGATGGCATGGCTGATCAAGATAGTAACACTTGGTATTGTAAGTTATGGTAAGGCCAATATTGGTATAGTAAGAAGAACGGAGGGAGTATAATGAATAATAAAGGACGCGGACTGATAACAGTCGTAATAATACTGGCAGTAGTATGTATAGTCTTCCTTGCAGCCGGATTTTCACTTCTGGCAGCATGGGGGGGAGCAAGGTTCTGGGAGGAAATACCTGATAGAATCAAGAATGTTGAGGATTTTTCCATCAATCAGACACAGGAAAGCAATATTGATGGAATAGACAAATTTGAGTTTGTTTCCGTTAGCGCTGACATGGACATAATATTTGCAGATACAGACACGGTCACAGTTACTTTGAAGGGAACCTACAGAAGTTCAAGGGGAACAGTGGAGCTAAAGAAGGAGACAATAGGAAACACGGTTAGGATATATGTTGATTATCCTAAACTCAGTGGAATATTCAACTGGAATGAAACAGACTACATAATAACCATGCCCAGGGATATGGGTGACAGGGAAGTGAAATTCTTTACGGTTTCCGGTGACATTGATATACCGGCAGGGTTTGAAGCAAGGAAAATATCCGCCAATTCAACATCCGGAAATGTAAAGGCTGCTGATGTTACATGTGATGATTTCAACTTTGGGAATGTCAGCGGTAAACTTGATCTTACCGGCAGCATATCCGGGGATCTGAGGGTGGATACTGTATCAGGCAATACTGATGTGTATGTAAAAAGTGAAATGGATCTGCTGTATGTGAACAGTGTATCCGGAGACGTTGATGTATATGTTGGTAATGACATTGATTTCAGATTTGATTTCAGTACAGTATCAGGAAGTTTCGACTGTGACTTTCCCGTTTATGAAAGCGGTGGAAGAAATGACAGGAAAGGCTACACGGATGAAAATGCTGACATGCAAATTGATATAAACACAGTCTCAGGTGACCTTAGAATAAGGAATTGACATAAATAACCGGAAAAATGAAAAACGACGGGTGACCGTCGTTTTTCATTGTCATCAAATATATTCAGGAAAGAATTCCCTGTACAATGTCTGAATGGCTTTTTCATGATACTGTTCATCCATTCCAAACATTATGGAAACCTTGGAAGAACCCTGGTTTATCATCTTTAGGGGGATATTGGCTGATGCAAGTGCCTTTGATGCCTTGTAAAGTGTTTCAGGATTACCAAGACACTCTTCACCGACTATCATGACAAGAGCCTGACCATGTGTGATTGTTATGTCATCAACATCCAGTTCCTGTTTAATTGTTGCAATGACCCTTGTCTCGCGTTCGGGAGTGAGGTGATGGGTGCGGATGATTACTGAAATATCATCGATACCGGAAGGGGAGTGCTCGTAAGGGATTCCTTCTTTTTCAAGTATCTGGAAAACCTTTCTGCCGAAACCTATCTCGCGGTTCATGAGATACCTTCTGATATAAATGCTTGAAAAACCCGAAGAGCCTGCGATGCCGGTAACCGGATTCCTGCCTTCGGTCTGAATGTGGGCATGTATTGTTGTTCCAGGTGAAGACGGGTTGTTTGTGTTCTTTATATTCACAGGAATGTCCCTGTAATAAACAGGTGTAAGGGCCTCTTCATGGAATACTGAAAATCCGGCGTATGAAAGTTCCCTCATTTCCTTGTAGGTAAGATCCTTTATGGGAGCAGGGTTGCTTACGAGATTCGGGTTTACGGCAAATATGGAATCAACATCAGTGAAATTTTCATATATGTCTGCTTTTACAGCTGCAGCAAGTATTGAACCGCTTACATCAGAACCACCGCGGGGCAGGGTAACAATGTCGCCGTTCTTTGAGTAGCCGAAGTATCCCGGTACAATCTTTATGACATCAGGATCATATAAATCAGCAAGATTATCATAGGATTCAGGAAGTACATGGGCATTTCCGTATTCTTCGGAAAGGACCAGACCGGCATCACCTGGGTTTACATAAATTGCATTATGACCAAGGGACTTCATATATTCAGCAATCAGCTTTGCGCAGTTGTCTTCGCCGGATGCTTTTAACGAATCCTTGAACTCACCGGTGTTTGAAGTATCCATCAGGCATCGCTCAGTCAGGTCACGTTCAATTACTTTTACAATATCATCCCCAAGGCCCAGGTCCATTGCGATCGAAGAATAGCGGTCCATGACCATATCATAATCGTACTGTGGGTCATAGCCTGCGATGTATGAATCGGCAAGGGCTATTAAAAGATCTGTGACCTTTATGTCATTACGATTACGCTTGCCGGGAGCAGATACCACGACAAGCTTTCTGTCCGGATCCGACAGTATAATGTCACAAACTTTTTTAATCTGGGTTGCGTCTGCAAGGCTGCTGCCTCCGAATTTAGATACTTTAATCATCGTCTGCCTTTCAAAATATATTATGAAACATATTATACTACATCAGCCCGGTAGACAATAATTAATGCAATTTTTAATTATATTTGTTGGAAACGGTTGGATATCGTAGGGAAATGTTATATTTCTAAGGCGATATATCAAATTATTTGACAAAGTATAAATCAGGGAATATAGTAACTGTATAGAAACCAATGAGAAAGTTCCATATATATATAGATAGGAACTGAGTTTTGCGGAATGTTAGTACAATATAAATGTATTAAGGGCAAACCTGTCGAGAGGCAGGGACGCAAAGCTTGGAGTCCTGAGAAGGATAGTTCGGCTGCTACAAATACTTTGGGCAGTTTTTTTATTGTATTTGACATGTTTGATTCATTTCAAAAGAAAAAGTCACAAAGTTGTTAATACAAATTAATAAAGGGTATTTTGTAATCAAAGGCAAACCCGTCGCGAGGCGGGGACGCAAAGCCAGAAGTCCCAAGTGGATAGTTCGGTTGCTACTAGAAAGTATATATGTAGCAACCGTTTTATATATTACAGAAGATGAAACCAGGGCAAACCCTCCGTAAGGCGGGGACGCAAAGCCAGGAGTCCCAAGTCGGATCGTCCGGTTGCATAGTTAAGGAATGTTAGAGAGATAAACGATTTTTAGGAGGGTAAGATTATGAATATTAAGAAAGGATTAGCTGTTGTTCTAACACTGGTACTTCTACTTACAGTAGCAGGCCCGGGACAATTTGTTACATCAGCAGGTCCAAATACTTCGGTTCATTTATTTTTAGATGGACCGGCTACAACTGTCACTGTATGGATGAAAATTAATGACGGAACAGTTACAGAATACCCAATGTCTCCACAGGGAGGCCATTGGACAACATCAGACTTTGCAAGTGACAGCACGGCATCTGTGTTAAAATTTGTCATAGATGACGTGGAATATTATTGGAACTATGGCGTAGACCCGGATCCAGAGATTGTTGCTGGTGTAGAGGGTGTTGGTACAGGTACAAATAAGTATGAGATTAATCTCAGAGTAACATATACTGTTACTGAGATTCTACGTCAGTACTTTATAAACCACCCTCAAAGCATTGATAAATATACGTTCCTTCAAAATTCAGCTTTCACCCATTGGGTGAAAGAAAA
>Ga0209203_1001111_pt1 | contig 20386 bp, 21 predicted proteins | sample AD_UKC109_MetaG_FD_184423 | JGI IMG/M metagenome (GOLD analysis project Ga0209203, IMG submission 184423) | Active sludge microbial communities of municipal wastewater-treating anaerobic digesters from Hong Kong - AD_UKC109_MetaG (SPAdes)... | ecosystem: Engineered > Bioreactor > Anaerobic >... | reverse complement strand
CGGGTACCGGCTGGTCTTCTGTCGGAGGTTCATACTCGGATATATCCTTTAACTCAATCGCTCTTTTCGGTAAGGAGTGGGGAACGAATAACCTCAATGCCGTCATGGATGATTTCTTTATCAGAAAAGTCGTTCAGAACGGTCCTACTCCAGGTGACTGGGAGGCGTTTGTGGTTGGAGTTTGCCTTGAAGAATCCTAAGATTCGCGATAATCCGCTGGAACATCTAAAAACGCTTTTTAAGAAATGAAGGAACGTATAATTACTTTGCTCAACGAATATTGGTTTTCATCTCGATTAATGGCGTTTGTGGCTTTTGATGAGGTCAGTTAAAATGGATTGTATTAAAGTGAATCTTTTGAACATATTCTTCCAATCCCATACCGTAACACTTCATATTTTAATTATGATATCTAAATGTATTACCAGAAAACAAAAACAATTCATTCATCTTATGAATGAAAACCGGTGTTTGAAACCACATGATAGATAACCAATCATCATACGAGTTGGTAATTAAACCAAAATATGGCTTTCTCAATATAAACTGGCAGGAGATAAAAGAATATAAAGAATTATTATACTTCCTTGCCCTTCGTGAGATTAAGATCCGCTACAAACAGACGGTCATGGGTGCAGGCTGGGCAGTTCTCCAGCCATTTTTTACGATGATCGTTTTTACCCTCATATTTGGAGGGCTGGCACAGATGCCATCTGACGGGATACCCTATCCAATTTTTTCATATTCAGGCTTATTGCTCTGGACATATTTTTCAAATTCAGTAACACAGTCGAGCAATAGTCTTGTCGGAAATGCACCCTTGCTTTCAAAAGTGTACTTACCAAGACTTTTTATCCCTACTGCCCCATGCATTGCCGGAATTGTTGATTATTTGATTGCGATAAGCATCCTCGTCCTGATGATGGTCTATTATGTATTTATCCCCAACATTACGATTCTCCTACTCCCTGCAATCGTATTTCTGACATTTCTGCTTGCATGCGGCCTTGGATACTGGCTTTCATCAATCTGCGTGAAATATCGTGATGTAAAATTTGTTATGCCATTTTTCATTCAACTCTTAATGTTTGTATCTCCTGTCATCTATCCGGCAGATATCGTTGGAGGAAATCTCAGGTGGTTATTAGATCTAAATCCTATGACGGGCCTCATTAATGCGCATCGTGCCTGTTTACTCGGCCATATGCCCATAGATTGGTATGGTCTTGGAATATCTACCATAATTACTGTTGTTTTGTTTATCACAGGAGTCCTTTACCTGAAGAATACAGAGAAATATTTTGCGGATCTGGTGTAAATGACAATGGGAACCAGCAACAAGGAAACAATCATCGAGGTCAAGAACATCTCAAAACAGTATAATATCGGGATGGACCGGACCTACAAGACCTTCGCGGAGAGTTTCACCAATGTACTCAAATCCCCCATCAAGAGCCTGCGGAGTATTGGATACCAGCACGACACATTCTGCGCACTCAAGGACATCAACTTCAATGTAAACCGGGGTGAGGTGGTGGGCATCATCGGCAGGAACGGCGCCGGCAAGAGCACCCTCCTCAAGATCCTCTCCCGTATTACAACTCCTACTGAAGGCGAAATCCGCCTAAAGGGCCGCGTTGGCTCGCTACTCGAGGTCGGCACCGGCTTCCACCCCGAGCTCACCGGCCGGGAGAACATCTACTTTAATGGTGCAATCCTTGGCATGAAAAAGAAGGAGATCGATGATAAGTTCGACGAGATCGTGACGTTCTCAGGTGTGGATAAATTCTTGGACACGCCGGTGAAACGGTACTCCAGCGGGATGCAGGTGCGGTTAGCGTTCTCGGTGGCGGCGAATCTCGAACCGGAGATTTTACTTGTTGATGAAGTGCTTGCAGTTGGAGATGCATCTTTCCAGAAAAAGTGTCTTGGCAAAATGGGTGAAGTTGCCGAAGGAGGAAGGACCGTTCTTTTTGTTAGTCATAATATGGGAGCCATAACCAATTTGTGTACTAGGTGCTTAGCCATAGAATCCGGCTCGGTGCATATGAATGGTGAAACAGAAGAAGTCGTTTCATCTTATTTGGAAAAGATATTGCCTAAAGAATCATTTGAAAAAGACCTCTCCAATATTGCTCGAAGAACAGGTGTTGGAAAAAAATTAAAAATTACTGGTATAAAAATTCATCATAATGGGGAATCTTTGCGCTTTAAAGATCCCTTAGTTTTCGATTTAGTAATTGAATCATATGAAGATCTTGAGAATACCATTTTTGGAATTGGTATCAATACTATCCAAGGACAGCGATTGATTACAGTTGAAAGTGAGGATTATCAAATACCGGTGACGAAAGATCGGAAAATTGAAATTAAAGTTAATATCCCAAATCCCGGACTCCCTCCTTCAAAGTATTTACTATCTGTGGGTGCACGTTCAGGAGGAAATTATTCAATAGATTCTGTGCCTGAAGCAATGGTTTTTGAAATTTCACCTCGTGCGAATGAATTGATCCTTGAACAAAGATCGCATCTGGGAATTAGGCCAGATGCGGAATGGATTTTCCAAAAACTCTAAAAAAACGTGATCCAGATGACCAGTGCAATAGAAACGCAAAATAGTACCGAAGAGTTGCCCATTGTAAGCATCATTATTCCATCATATAATCAAGGAGAATTTATTGAAAGAACGTTATTAAGTGTTATTAAACAAAGTTACCCCAATATCGAAATAATTGTTGCTGACGGCGGATCGAAAGATCAAACGGTAAAAATACTGGAACGATATTCAAGGGAGTATTCAAATATTACTTGGTTTAGCGAGAAGGATGAAGGTTATGCAGATGCCGTTAATAAGGGATTAAAACTCGCAAAAGGTTCAATCATTGGAATCCAAAGTAGTGATGATTATTATAATAAAGATGCAATAAATGAAGTTGTAACTCTTTTTCAGCTTCATCCAGAAACAAAAATAATATCAGGAAGAAGAATCTGCCTAAATATTGAGACTAAAGAGATTGGAAGATTATCTGGTAGAAAATCTCGCTGGTTTAATCATTGGGATTATTTTGAATGGAGATTCTTGCCCCCCCAAGATAGCACATTTGTAAAGAAGTCTGCAATCGCTGTTGTCGGAGGACTAAAAAAAGAAGTGGATTGGGCAGCAGATACTGATTTGTGGATGAGAATCCTATCACAGTATCCCGGATTAATAATTAATCGGATTTGGTCTTTTCGGCAATATCATGATTTACAAAGAGATTCGATGTCAAAAGAGAGATTCGGTAACGATTGTCGCAAATCAGTCGAATTATGGTTGAATTCGAGTCAATTCCCAAAAAAGCTGTTACCCTATGCTAATCGAATTAAAAGTTTTGGTATTTTAAGACAAGCAGATTATTATTATAAATCAAATAACAAACAAAAAACCCGAGAACTTATATTGGAAGGATTGAAGTTGAATCCAAGTTTAGTATTTATTGGCCCGTGCCAAAAATATTGTCAAGAATTAAACATAACACCCCAAAAAACCTCTAAATATCATATATGCTCTTTCTTTAAAAAATTGCCTGTTATCGGCGTTTTTGGAAAAATCATCTTTAATTGCTCTAAAAATGGATTATTGAGTGAGAATCAATTTCCCGAATATATAGATCTTCCATTTGATTACGAATCAAACGAGAATCCATATTGGTATAAACTATGAAAAAATTCATTGAAAAGAAGTTTTTAACAATTTGAGTTATAATTGAAGTAATTAATTGGGTGTCAAGCATGAAAAATAATTCCATCGTTTTCACAACAATTTACACTCCTCATGTTTTAAGGGATTTGCTGGAAAATTTACAACAATATAATCATTTAGAAAGCACCATCTGCTGGGTTGTAGGTGATAATAAGACCCCAAAAGCATGTCAGGATTTGTGCAAAGAGATTTCAGATTCAGGATTAGAAACCATTTTTTTGGATATCCCAACACAGGATAAATGGGGAGACAAATATCCAGATTTTTACAAACTGATTCCGTATAATAATGAATCGAGGCGTAATATCGGCTATCTTCGCGCATTAGAACAGGGATGTACCCGGTTGATATCAATGGATGATGATAATTTTCCTACATCCGATGATTTGATCGGAGGACATCAGATAACCGGAAAAAAATGGAAGGGAAGTTTAATTCATGAAAATTCTGGCTATCATAATGTATGCGAGTACCTTGAGATTCACCCTTCAAGAGATATATATCCACGAGGATTTCCATTCGGATTACGAGGAGCAAAAAACGAGAATATGAATTCAGATGCTCCTTTAAATGCAATAATCGGTATCAATGAGGGTCTTTGGTTAAAAGAACCAGATATTGATGCAACAACATGGTTGAATGGAAGAGTTGAAGCAAAAAAATATACTGGTCCGGATTACTTTGCTCTTGATCAGAATACATGGAGCCCAATAAATACTCAAAATACAAGCGTAATCAGAGATTTAATACCAGCTTATCTCTGCATACCTATGGCACATCCGGTTCCAGGCGGAAAAATCGAGCGATACGGTGATATTTGGGGTGGCTATTTCACCCAGGCAGTGATGCGAGGAACACAGTATCATGTTGCTTTTGGAAGGCCAATCGTCGAACACCGGAGAAATCCGCATAAATATGTCGATGATCTTCGTCATGAATTCTGGGGAATGGTCCTCACAGACTGGTTGCTAGATAATTTGAGGAACAATTTCTATCCAGAAAGTACCGAAATTTCAGAAAGAGTTAAAGAATTATCTGCATTTATACGGGAACAATCACATAAATCACTCCCAGACTGGTGTCCAACAGAAGTGAAAAAATTCTTTGAAAGGACATCTAAAAATTTATACGTATGGTCTGATGTGTGTCAAAATGTCTCATAGGGTGTCAATATGGTAGATATATTTGAGAAATTCTTCAATTATACACCAGATTTCCCATCAAAAATTATCAGAGATTATCACAACGTATCGGAAACGTATTTATATCAAGGGCTAATTTCACAAATCACGCATATAATAATAAGTCAATTGACCGACTATCTACAACCAATTACCAAAAATGAACAAAACCGTCTTAAAATTAAAAATATTTATGAGGGAGAAAGGGCGTTCATCATTGGAAATGGACCAAGTTTAAATAAAATTGATCTTAATAAACTAAAATCCGAGGTAACAATTGCTTCAAACAGCATATTTCTTCTTTTCAATGAAACAGATTTTCGCCCCACCTTCTACACCGTCGAAGACACTTTGGTTGCCGAAGACAGATCTAAAGAAATCAATAAATTACATGGAATGTATAAGATTTTCCCAATTGATTTAAAAAAATACTTAATTCCCGATGAAAATACAATTTACATCAATTTTCAACGTAATTATAAAAATTTCCCGAAATTTTCCTCGAATTTTGCTAAAAGAGTTTACTGGGGTGGGACAGTTACTTTCCTGAACCTGCAACTCGCATATTATCTCGGATCCCGGGAAGTTTACCTTGTAGGAATCGATCACAATTACAAACAACCATCCCCTGCAGATAAAATTGAGGGTAACGTGATTACGTCACAAACAGCTGATATTAATCATTTTGATCCAGAATATTTTGGCCCAGGGTATCGTTGGCATGATCCAAAGGTAGACCGAATGGAACAGGCTTATATCGAGGCCAAGAGATTTTATGAATCTCACGGAGGAAAAATATATAATGCAACGGTCGGGGGAAAATTAGAGGTTTTTCCACGAATTGACTTCAATAAATTGTTTTAATGTAATGTATAAATTGTATAAATATGTGAAAAAGAAGACAAAATATTGGTTTCTTTCAAGTTAACAATTATCTTCTCCTTTATCTATATAATAATGCAATGAATCCTATCAATATCGCCATCATTGGATGTGGAGCAGTGGCCGAACGAGGTCATATTCCGGCGATAATTAATAATCCTAATGCCAATATATCGGTCCTGGTCGATAAAAACCTCCCCAGAGCACAGAAAATTGCCAGTAAATTTGATATATCAAATATTGAAGATGATTTTTCAAAGATCATGGATGATGTTGATGCGGCTATAATTGCACTTCCCCATTTTCTTCACGCACCAGTGAGTATTGAATTTTTAAAAAATGGCATCCATGTCCTTATTGAAAAGCCAATGGCCCTGAACACTGCCGAATGCGATGAGATGATTCGGGCGGCAGATGAAGGAGATGCAATATTGATGGTAGGGTTGATGAGGAGATTTCTTCCATCCCATGTATTTGTTAAATATGCGATGGACAAGGAACTCATTGGAAAAATCAAATCGTTTGATATTCAGGAGGGAAACGTATACAACTGGCCAGTTGCGTCAGATTTCTTCTTTAAGAAAGATAAAGCAGGGGGTGGTGTATTAATGGACACGGGCGCTCATACAATTGATTCGATGTTGTGGTGGCTTGGAGAAGTAAAAAAATTCCAGTACTTTGACGATAATTTCGGTGGCGTTGAAGCCGATTGTCACATTGACCTTACAATGGAGTCTGGTGCTATTGGGACTGTAGAATTAAGCAGGACACGTAATTTGAGAAACACTGCGATCATTGAAGGAGAAAAAGGAATAATCGAGGTACATCTTCGCCAGAATATGGCAAGTATCTATCTCAAGGAAGATGATATTGGATTATCTGGGAATTGTTATTCCAATACCACATCAAGTCTGTCGCAATATCAATTTACAGACCTTTTCCGTTATCAGCTGGATAATTGGATATCGGCGATTAAGCGTGAACAAAAGCCAATTGTAACACCTGAAAAGGCCCGATTATCGATATCATTCATCGAGTCGTGTTATTTAAACAGAAAAAATATAGAATTGCCGTGGCTTAAATAAGAAAAGGGATTAAATATGGATTTATTTGGAAAAAAAGTCCTTGTTACGGGCGGAACAGGTTTTATTGGTGGACGTCTGGTCGAAAAACTGTGCCTTGAGCACCATGCCGATGTACGTGTTTTGGTTCGAAATTTTAGCAATGCTTCCAGAATAGCCCGTTTCAACCTTGAAATGATAAAGGGCGACACTACTGTTTTTGATGATGTCAATAGAGCCATACAACATTGTGATGTCGTCCTTCATTGTGCATACGACTTCTCGGCTTCTAATGTTGAAAGGGAAAAAAACACAATCAAATCAACAGAAAATATTGCAAAAGCTGTAATGAGAAATAATTCCCGCTTGGTACATGTAAGCACGGTTGATGTATATGGTAGACCTTTGGAAGGAGAAATTACAGAAAAAACTCCAAAAAATCCTACAAATGATATTTACACACAAACAAAATATATCGCTGAAAAAGTATTTCTCGAGTATCACAATAAACAAAATCTACCGGTTACAGTGATCCAACCCACAATAGTATATGGACCCTACTCAAGACCATGGACACATACACCTGTCCAGCAATTAAAAAATGGCCGGGTTGCCTTGGTAAACGGAGGAGAGGGCTGTTGTAATGCCGTATATATAGATGATGTTATCGACTCAATATGCACGGCTGCAGTAATTGACGAAGCAATTGGAGAATGCTTTTTAATTTCTGGAAAAGAACCAATTACATGGGGTAGATTTTATCAGGGGTATGAAGATATTTTAGATGTAAATTCGACTATCTCAATGTCGATTTCTGAGATTTCTGACCTTGAAAAGCTAAAAATAACAAAGGGAAAATCAAATATTAAAGAAATTAAGTCATTATTCCTAGATGAATACATTCAAAGAAGTCTAATGAAAATCCCGATAGTGAAATCTGCATATGATTTTTCTGTAAAACACCTACCAAGACCAGTGAAAGAAAAAATAAAAATAAGTATTCAAACGAATTCGGAAAAAATTTCTAATATGGAAAAAAGTTCAGATTTAATTATGCCAGACGAAAATAAATTAAAACTTTTTCAATCCATTGCTACAGTATCTATCGTAAAAGCTCGCAAAATATTAAATTATGAACCAAAATATTCATTTAATAAAGGAATGGAATTAACATCAAAATATTTGGATTGGGCAAATATGATACCATCTTCATGAAAATAATAAAATAGAAATAAAAAGAAATTGGCTTTAATGAATATTCGGCCATTAGCAATTCAAACGTGCCTAAATCATATATCAAACATTTATTCCAATGTCCCTTTGAATATTATAGAAATTGGATGTATGTTTAAAGAGGACGAAGGCCTTTCGACATTAATTATTGCAGAATTTATTTCATCAAGAAGCTGCGGAGGAAAATTAGTCAGTATAGATTATGACAAAAATCATATCGAATCATCCAAAAAAATAATTAGGTCACATGATCCGGCATTACTTGAAAATATTGATTTTTTTCAGGGAAATACTCTCGATATTCTTCCAAATTTATTTAAAGGAAAAGAAGAATTTCATTTTTTTTTAATTGATGGCGGAGCTCAACCCGAAACATGTCTCGTAGAATTTGAATATGCAATGGATAATTTAGCTGATGATGGGTTGATTCTCATTGATGATTCAAGGGAGTTGCCTCCCTCGAAATTATATTGGCTTCCACGTCCTTTAGGAAAAGCGACTCTCATTTTGCCAATGCTGATAATAAACAATTATATGAAAAACCGTGAGGATGTTTGTGAAAATAACCAATATTTGGGTAAAGATGAAAGACTGCCAAAGGCATATTTCATTGAACAAATGAATCAGGTAGATTATTCGATCTTTGAAGATATCCCTTTCAAATTACTCGGCAACTGCGGCCAAATGTTACTTGTCGGTCGTAACAACGAAGTATTGATCGAATTGTATAATAGTATGGAAAATCGAATAAAATCCGATCTTAACAAATCCTCAATTCTTCAAAAAATTTTTCATCTCAAAAATCCCTAACGAAACCAATAATAATCCATTTTTTTTCATTATGGTTTTCTGTAGAGAGAACCCTCAAATATTTATTACCCTAATAAAATAATGGATGCATTCAATCCATAAAAATGTGCAAATATCTGGAATAATCTGTACATATAACATTCCTGATACTTTTTACTTAGCACTTGAAAGTCTGACAAATCAAAATTTTTCAAAAAACGACTATGAAATTATTATTGTAGACCACACGATTTCGGATAAAATACCCTCATCAATTCGCGAAATTATCGATCAAAATGACTGTGAAATACGATACATTCCAGAATCGAAAAAAGGGCTATCAGCAGCTCGAAATACAGGAATAGAGCATTCAAACGCGGAAATCATTGCATTCATTGATGATGATGCAATCGCTGATCCAGATTGGCTTTCATCGATTCTTGAAATCTACGAGAAAGAACCAGATGCCTGGGCCGTAGGCGGGAAAGTAAAACCTCTCTGGGATGTGGATCCTCCGGATTGGTTTGATGACACGATGCTACGAAGCCTGAGTATTGTGGATTGGGGTAATGAAATCCGTCCATTAATCTGGCCAGAACGGTTAATCGGCACCAACTTTTCGTTTAGAAGGGAAGTTTTTGAAAAAATTGGGTTCTTTGATACTCAATTGGGGCGGAAGGGGTCTCTTCTTCTTGGTAATGAAGATACTGAAATACAGGAAAGGATTCATGAGTTAGGCAAATATGTATACTTCACCCCCCACGCAATTGTTCACCACCATATTCCACCAGAGAGATTAACGAAAAAATACTTTTTTGATCGCAGCTATGGTGGAGGGCGGTCAGAAGCAATATTATCTCATCGTGATGATAAAAAATTTTCAATCTTCAAAGTCCTGATGGGTAGAAGCGTGCAAATCGGGAAATTTTTTGCTCTGCAACTTATAACTGTATTTGATGAAAAAAAGAGGTTAAATTTATGGCGAAATCTCTGGTACCACATAGGCTACATACATCAATCGGCGATATTAATCTTCTCAATTAAAAGCAAAAAGGATAAAATATGAAATCTGATAATCCCAGCTGTTCCATCATCATCCGTTGCTATAACGAAGAAGAACATATCGGGCGTCTTCTTTCCGGTATAATGCATCAAACTATAAAAGACTTCGAAATTATTCTTGTAGATTCCGGATCGACCGATGCAACTCTCTCCATCGCCTCACGCTACCCTGTAAAAATGGTCTATATTTCCCCCGAAGAATTTTCCTTCGGCCGTGCATTAAACAAAGGCTGTGAGGCCGCAGAGGGAGAATTTCTCGTTTTTATCAGTGCGCATTGCTGGCCGGTATACGAAGATTGGCTTGAAACATTGACTAAACCCTTTCAAGATTCGGATGTCGCACTTGTGTACGGCAAACAGCGGGGAAATGAGATCACGAAATTCACCGAACACCAGATCTTCTTATCCTGGTTCCCGGATATTTCCAATCTGGATCAAAAAACACCATTCTGCAACAACGCCAATTGCGCAATACGAAAAAAAGTCTGGGAAAAAATACCCTACAACGAAGAACTGACAGGGTTGGAGGATCTGGACTGGGCAAAACGTGCTCTTGAAGCTGGATATAAGATTGCATATTCATCGGAAGCAGAAATTATACATGTGCATGAAGAAACTCCCCGACGAATATACAACCGATATCGTCGGGAAGCAATTGCGCTGAAGAAGATCTATCCCAATGAGCACTTCACTATTCTAGATTTCATTCGCTCATATTTGACAAATATATCTGCCGATTGCCTGAAAGCAGCTAAAGAACACGTATTTATGCAAAATATTAAGGGCATTACCATATTCAGGCTTATGCAGTTCGGGGGGGCGTATAAAGGTTTCAGGGAGAGGGATCATATCTCAAAGACATTGAAAAGGACCTTTTATTACCCAAAAAGTCTGAAGAAATCGTTACGGCCTGATCCAAAGCAATTCAGGGGTGGATACATCGACTACAGTCATCTCGAGAGCGTCAACAACAATGAGGAAAATCATTGATATCTCCATGCCATTGAATCCCGAGATAGTCCAGTGGCCAGGGAGCACTGAATTCTCGGTAAAATGGACAAACCGGATTCGATATGGAGATCCCGTGAATAATTCGAGTATTAACCTGGATACCCATTGTGGCACCCACATAGATGCTCCTCTGCATCACATTGATGACGGCGAAAGCATTGATAAAATTCCTCTCGAAATGCTAATCGGACCTGTGTATGTAATAGATGTTCGAGGCGAGCCTCTCATTACCAGGAAAATTGCCGAGCAACTGGATATTCCCGGCGGTACAAAAAGAATTCTCTTTAAAACAGAAAACTCACGAAACCAAAATCGAAGAACATTCGATGAGAATTACGTTGCCATATCACCTGATGCTGCCGAATGGATGGTGAAATCGCGTATTGAACTGGTTGGCATTGATTATCTTTCGATTCAACGATACAATTCATCTGATCAAACACACAATATACTTCTAAAAGCAGATGTAGGTATTCTTGAAGGTATTGATCTGCGTAACGTTGAAGAAGGATGGTATACTCTTGTCTGCCTGCCTCTTCGTTTGATTGGCCTGGAGGGTGCGCCGGCACGAGCGATATTAATCAGTGAACCGGAGGACTTAGAAAATGAATGAAAAGATTGTGGCTCTTGTCCCGATGAGGCATCATAGTGAGCGTATTCCCGGGAAAAACTACCGTTCTTTTTCGGGAAGACCGCTCTTCCATTATATTGTTGAAAATCTCATTCGATGTCCATACATTGATGAAATAGTCATAGATACAGATAGCCCAAGAATAAAGGAAGATGCAGCGGTTAATTTTCCTTCAGTTATGTTGCTGGACCGTCCGGAACATCTCCGGGATCCCTCGATCCCAATGAATGATGTATTATTGCACGATGTCATACAGATCGATGCCGATTTTTACCTGCAAACGCATTCCACAAATCCCCTGCTCCGTTCAAATACCATCACACATGCAATAGAAGCCTTCCTGAAAAATTACCCTTCATACGATTCTCTTTTTTCGGTTACAAAGATTCAAACAAGACTCTGGGACGGCCTGACCCGCCCGATCAACCATAATCCATCAATTCTTCTCCGTACACAGGATCTTCCTCCGTTATTTGAAGAGAATTCCTGTATGTATATTTTTTCCAGAGAGGTCCTTGAAGAAAGACATAACCGTATCGGTGAACGCCCGCTGATGTTTGAAATCGATCCCATCGAAGCATGGGATATTGACGAGGAATCCGATTATACAATCGCTGAAGTTCTTTACAAGGAGCGTGAAAAGATTTTATGAAATGGAAAGTTTTGATCACCTGTCCTCACCTCCAGCGGACGATTGATCCCTATAGAGAATATTTCAAAGAGAGAAATATTGAAATACACCTGCCTAAGATTAGCCAGAAGTATTCTGAAGGGGAACTTTCAGAAATTATCCATGACTACGACGGAATGATCGCAGGCGACGATGAAATCACCGCAAATGTGCTCAAAAATGCAAAAAAACTGAGAGTAATTTCGAAATGGGGGGTGGGTATTGATGGCATCGACGTCGAAGCAGCAAAAAAAATAGGAATTGCAGTCTATAACACTCCGAATGTATTCGGAGATGAAGTGGCCGACGTTGTCATGGGATACATCATCCTTTTAGCTAGAAAACTGCACCTCGTTGACCAGGAAGTCAGGAAAGGAAAGTGGGATGATGCACAGATACGGGGCATTTCTCTTAAGGGAAAAACAATCGGCATTATAGGAGTCGGAAATATCGGGAGGGCTGTTGCAGAGAGAGCACGGGCAGCGGGAATGGGGATCCTCGGCTATGATATTTATCCCATTGATGAGTCATTTTTACAGAGAACAGCGATGAAGCAAGTTCAAATTGAGGAAATACTGAAATCTTCTGACTTCATTTCACTTAATTGTAATCTTACTTCCTCGAATTATCATATGATTGGAAAAAAAGAATTTCAACAGATGAAAGAAAGGGTTTATCTTATAAATACATCAAGAGGACCTCTTATCGATCAGGAAGCATTGATTACTGCGCTGAAGGAAGGAAAGATAGCAGGAGCTGCGCTTGACGTATTTGAAAACGAACCTCTCCCAATGGATAGTCCACTTAGATCTATCAACACCTGTATCCTTGGGGCCCATAACAGCTCCAATACACTTGATGCGATTATGCGAGTCAATGAATTGGCAATCAGCAATCTGCTGAAGGGATTACAATGAGCGAAGTTGTGAACAATGTTGTAGTAATTACAGGGGCATCAAGCGGCATTGGACAGGCAACGGCAAAATTATTTTCAAAAGAAGGATGGAAGGTAATCGGAATTTCCAGGAGACAGTATGAAAATAGGGATATTGATCTCCAGATTCAAGCAGATATTTCCAAACCCGAACAAATCAAGGAAATATTTGTGAAAATAAAAACATTTACTGACCATATCGATGCTTTGATAAACAACGCTGCAATCCAGGTATGCAAACCTTTTACTGAGATGGACGTAAAAGAATGGGATTTGATTTTTCACACGAATGTTCGATCTGTCTTTTTATGCTCGAAATACGCTTTTCCCTTGCTCAAAAAAAGACAGGGCTCGATAGTGAACGTCGGTTCTGTTCACGCAATTGCAACATCGGATAGTATTGCTGCATATGCGGCGAGTAAAGGTGCAATTCTTGCATTGACGAGGGCTCTGGCAATCGAATGCGGTAAAGACAACATTCGGGTAAATGCAGTATCCCCCGGTGCGGTTGATACGCCAATGTTGCATTCGGGATTAGAGAGAGGTCATATATCGAATAGTACTCTGGAAGATAAACTCATCGGACTATCAAAAAGGCATATTGTCGGGCGAATTGGAAGACCCGATGAAATTGCTCAAGCGATACTGTTTTTATCGGACCATAATCGGTCCTCGTTTATCACCGGCCAGTCGATAATCGTAGATGGCGGTGCCCTAGCAAAACTCAGCACTGAGTAAGGGAGTGACGAAATGATAAACAAATATTTTCAGAAATTTTTATATCATGCATCATATCAATTTCGCAGACTTGTCGCTGAAATAGCATGGGCTCTTGACCCAGTTCATTGGATGAGCGCCAGGAAAATAAAAAAATTAAAAGATAAACACAAGGGAGAACGCTGTTTCATTATTGGGAATGGACCCAGTTTAAATAGAATGGATCTATCTCTCCTGAAAAATGAGACGACGATTGGCCTCAACAGGATATATCTCCTGTTCGAACGAATGGGTTTTCCCACAACATATCTGGTTTGTGTAAATAAATTAGTGCTTGAACAATGGAGAAATGATTTCAACTCGCTTCCGATAACAAAATTCATCAGCAGAAAAGCAAGGGATTACATAGATTTTTCAGAAAATACGATATTTATTGACACATTATATACAGGAAATCTGGATTTCTCCACAAATATCAGTAATAAAATTCACGAAGGCTCAACAGTCACATATGTCGCAATGCAAATCGCATATAACCTTGGCTTTGAAACCGTGATCTTAATTGGCGTCGACCATAATTTCCAAACAAAAGGTGAACCGCATAAAACACTAATTTCAGATAAACCCGATGCAAATCATTTCGATCCAAATTATTTTGGAAAAGGATTCAAATGGCAATTACCTGATCTTGTAACATCAGAAAAAGCATATGGATTAGCAAAAAAACATTTTGAGGCTGATGAAAGAAAAATTCTTGACGCAACTGTCAATGGTAAATTAGAAATATTCGAAAAAATCGATTATTATTCGCTCTTCGAATAAAAATATAGTTATTTCCCTTCATATTGAATAGGACACATTTATCCCACCATCAATTAATGAAATCCAAGAAAATAAATACCAATCAATTTCAATGATTGTTTCGTGTTGAATGGTTGTAATTATTGCAAATAAAAGTGGTCAAATGGGTAACAGAATAATTGTATTTGCCCATTTCATTGTAAATGCCCGCGAATATGGCTATAGTGTTTTCAACCCGTCCTTTGATGAGTATGCAGATTATTTTAAAGGGAGTTATTCCCATGTTTTAATCCGCTATCCTAGAAAAATGAATTTTTTGAAAAAAATTAGTCCATCACTGGTCAAAATACTGCGAAAATTGATTTTTACCAATATTAATCTAACTACAATATTTCTGAAAAAAATACATCTCAAGGAAACTCAATTCCATGAATTAATCCACTTAAATAATGATGAACAGCAATTTGAATTAAATAACACAATATATCAAGATTTAGTTGTATTAAAAAAGTTCGTACTTATATCTGGCTGGCATTTCAGAGATATCCATAATTTCTCAGAAAATAAAGAACTGATTAGGGATTATTTTGAGCCTGTTGAGGAATATAAACAAAAAATTAATGACTTTATAAAAAGAATTCGAACCAATTGCGATATTTTAATTGGTGTTCATATCAGAAGGGGGGATTATCAAAATTGGATGGGTGGAAAATATTTTTTTCAGGATGCTGTTTATTCAGGATATATGAAAAAATTGGAGAGTCTATTCCCCAATTGCAAGGTAAAATTTTTGATTTGTTCCAATGAAAAAATCAATGAAATTTCCTTTTCCAATTTTAATATCTCGTTGGGGTTAAACCATGAGTTATTAGATTTATATTCACTTGCACAATGTGATTTCCTCATCGGACCTCCAAGTACTTTTACGAATTGGGCATCAATTTATGGTAATGTCCCCTTGTATAAGATCAGAGATTCGGATTCGAATATCACGCTGGAAGACTTAGAAGTGATTCAATATTGATTGTTTAAGAAATAACCAGTTGCGCGTTTCATTCGGATGAACATGACCGGGACATACTTCAGCGTAATGAAACAAATGAGCCTTATTTTTCCAGATAGCAAAATCCATTTCCTTATATGCTCAAATGATGATATAAAATTGGAAAATTTTGAAGGATTTCATGTTATTCGAGGTCTTGGACATGAGCTTGAAGATATGTATTCGCTTGCATATTGTGATTACATTATAGGTCCTCCAAGCACCTACACGGGGTGGGCTTCATTTTATGGAAAAACTCCATTATACAGTATAGAAAGTATCGAAAATACGATTTCATTAAAAAAATTCCGACTGGTTACCAGTTGAAATACCCGGATGAGTAAGGATGTCGAATCAAATCCAAAAAATATCAATAATCACCGTTACCCTTAATTCGGAAAAAACAATTGACAAAACAGTTGAAAGCGTTATATATCAAACGTACCAGAATATCGAATATATTATTATTGATGGTGAATCTACGGACAATACACACGATATCCTAAAAAATTATCATGAAGATATTGATGTATTAATAATTGAGAAGGATGAGGGAATTTACGACGCGATGAATAAAGGAGTAAAAATTGCATCAGGCGATTTTATTTACTTTCTACATAGTGGGGATCTTCTCTACGATGTAACTGTTATCGAAAGAATCATGGAAAAGATCAACAATGAAAATGAATATGATATTTTTTATGGAGATTTTATCTATTATAATGATGAAGGGGAAGAATTCCATTCAGAATATCGAAAAGATAGAACAGAAATACTATTTCGGGGCATCAATCACCAATCCATGATTACCAAAGCTTCTGTTTTTAGGAAAAATGGACTTTTCAATGTGAATAAAAAGATATATTCAGATTTTGAATGGCTCATTAAGGCTGTATTTGAAAATAACTCTCAAATATTGTATTTACAATTACCGATAGCATATTATCTCAAAGGTGGGGAAAGCGAAATAAAAGGAAAAAAGTATGGGTATGAAAGGAGCCAGGTTATATATCAATATGCTTCTTATAGGGAGATTTTCTATTTTGCAATAAAATACCCATTGGACTTTTATTATTTTCTTAAAGATATTATATCAAGAAAAACCAGATGAAATAAGTTGAATGAGATGAAAGCCGTCCCAATAATATCAATAATCATTCCACTTTATAATAAAGGGCCTTATATTCGGAGAGCTCTTGAGTCAATCCTTCTCCAAAGAATTCAGAATTATGAGGTAATTATTATTGACGGCGGTTCAACTGATGAAAGTCTTGATGTAATAAAAGAATATATGGATGATAATCGCTTCCGTCTCATTCATCAAAAAGATAGAGGGGTTTCTTCAGCCCGAAATATTGGGATTAACAACGCAAGATCCGAATTGGTTGCATTTTTAGATGCTGATGACGAATGGCTTCCTATCCATTTGGAAACGATTCTTTCATTGCGTCAAAAATACCCGTACGCTGGCGCGTATACCACATCTTACATATTTTTTGAAGAGCATGGAAAAATAATCAAACCACGTTACAGAGAAATTCCCCCTGCTCCATGGGAAGGGATTATTCCAAATTATTTCCGATCGGCTCTCGGAGATGCTCCGATATGGACCTCGGTCGTTTGCATTCCAAAAGCCATACTAATTGAAGTTGGTTGTTTTAATCCAGATTCGTGTTTTGGTGAGGATTTGGACCTTTGGGGACGAATAGCATTGAAATATCCAATTGCATTCTCATCAAAATTAGGTGGAATATACCATAAAGAATGTGAAAATCGAATTTGTACAAAGGCTTGTAAAATTCAGGACCATCCTTTTTGCGAGTCTGTTCGTAAGGCATTTGAAACGAATAAAATTCCTGTTGAATGCAGGACTGATATAATAAACTGTGCCGCAATGTATGAAATCGCTTGTGGCATACATAATATTTCAGCGGGATTCAAGAATGAAGGGAGAAGAATTCTTAAAAGAAATATGACTGGAGCTTTTCATTTTGAGAGGATAATACTCCTCGTTCTTTCATATTTACCAGAATCACTGTTTAATCGTATTGTATCATTAAAAACCGGCAAATCTCAATAATAGTCTATACAACCTCGTCTGGCAAATGATATTGTTTAAAGTGCGGATGTATTCCGATAGACCCTGTAAATAACCCCATTCCTACAACAGCAGGATCAAGACATTCAATTACCCAATTTTGATATTTGCGGTAAAAGGGAATCCTAATCAAAGCAAAAAATGCATAAAATAAAACCCCTCCCAATAATACGAATGGAAGGTAAAGTCTCTTCAAGGGGGTAAGCGTACCGAAGCGATAGGATAACGAGGATTGTCCAACCATAAATCTTCTCTTTAAAATATATCGGATATTCATTCTTTCTGGTGGCACCAGATGATAAACAATTAAATCGGGAGAGTAATAGAAAATTTTCTCTTTGCCAGATTTCTTCCAGATTTTATCGAATAGAACGGTCTCTTCGCCAAGATTTAATTGCTCACCCCTTACACCATGTTCGGTGTCAAAACCGTTAAATTCCTCAAGTACTTTTTTCAAGAAAATCATATTTGAACCATAAAAATATTCATTCTGCTTTAGGAAACAAGCTTCATCGCCCCAGGAATGTATTTCATATTCATCTAAAAACCAATCTGGTTTTTCTGATAAATAGAATGGATAAATTGGGCCTCCAATAATCAATGGAAGTGGTTCTACATTCTGAATGATCCAATGAATTCTGTTAATCCATTCTTTACCTGCACGTGCGTCGTCGTCGATATATGCGATATATTCTCCTTTTGCTTCCTGATAACCCCGGTTTCTTGCATGAGATAACCCCTGGTTGGGCTCAAAAATGTAACGAAGATTCTGAATTTCCTCAAATTGATCTACAATTTTTTTTGTGTCATCAGTCGATCTGTTATCGACTATAATTATTTCAAAAATCTCTTTATCCGCAGTTTGTTTTGTTAAACTCTCAATTGCGCCTTTTAATATTGTTGATCGATTATAAGTACAAATAATGGCAGATATTATTATTTTAGGCATTTTCATTTCCCCAAAAAAATTTTTCAAAAATAAACATTATTATTTGTTAAATCTTTCTAATATTAATTATGAAAATTATTTATCTCATAATTGCCCATAAAAATCCGAAACAGGTTATCAAACTCGTCAATAAAATAAATACTGGAAATGTTTGTATTTTAATTCATTTCGGAAAAGATGCAGATGATAAATCCTTTGAACTGCTGGTATCAGAATTTGAAGGTGAAAAGAACATTTTTTTCATAAAAAGATATGAATCGTTCTGGGGCAGGGGTATTATTGAACCTATTCTTGAAGGAATAAACGTTATTGCACAGAAAAATTTACAGTTTGATTTCATCGTTCTATTGAGTGGTCAAGATTACCCTATAAAAAATAGAGGGGAGATATCAAATTTTTTTAGGAATAATCGAGGAAAATCATTTGTCTCATATGTACAATTGCCTGAACCTACATGGGATAAAGGGGTAAATTATCGTTGGGAACGTTTTTTTTACACGTCGTTTAATCCTAGAAAAAATTTTTCTTCAAAAATAAAATTTTATTTCATGAATTTTGTCTATAATAGATTGATCCTTATATTATATGGAAAAAGAAAGTTTCCTACAGAATTTATTCCCTATGGTGGTTCAGCCTGGTGGTGCCTTTCTAAAGATGCTATTCAATATATCTATAACTTTGTAAAAGAAAATGAGGAATTCGTAGAATTTTTTGATTATGTATTCCTACCTGATGAGATTTTTTTCCAAACTATTTTACTTAATTCACCCTTGAAAGAAAATATTGTTAACCAGTCTTTGACATATGACAATTGGATAGCAGGTGGATCTCACCCAAAAATCTTATGTACTGAAGATTTTGATGCTTTAATGACAATAGATGCACTTTTCGCCCGAAAATTCGATGCTAAAGAATGTCAAGAAATCTTGGATATGATAGATAGATACCATAATGAATAATTCATCTGTATTTCTAATTGGTAATAAATATTAAAAATCACTAATATATTTCATAATGACCCACCAAACCGGCTGCTTGATCTGCGGAGGCGACCTGGAGTACCTTGACGGACCCGAGGAGATCCGGTGCATGTATTGTGGTGAACTCTTTCCAACACCACGCGCTGCGAACGGGGTCATTACGTCTGCGAACGGTGTCACCGCCTCGGCGGGGAGGATATCATCGAGCTCTCCTCCATCCGGATCACGGAGGTGGATCCCTTCGAAATGGCGATTGCCCTCATGAAACCGACACTCGGCATTAATTTTTGAGCGAGTAATATTTTTCCACCGGCGGCCCGAGCAAGTGAATGATATCACCTAATTCAGGAGTATAATTGAGAATTTGGCAAATCCGCCTGTTATCAACAATTTCATCGATCTGTCTGACCCTCCGGAAAAGGAAATACAACCACTTCGCGCTGGGTTTTCTAGTCGGCTTCTTATACTGGTCCCTAATCGTTGCATTCTTCGTGGCCAATGTATTCCTGAACTGCCATTCAGTGATTGAATAGACCATGAGACAGAGCACCATGATCATTGCAAGCGCGGCAATCCGGTTCTCATTCTCGAGATACACTTCGG
>Ga0209203_1001110_pt1 | contig 20398 bp, 19 predicted proteins | sample AD_UKC109_MetaG_FD_184423 | JGI IMG/M metagenome (GOLD analysis project Ga0209203, IMG submission 184423) | Active sludge microbial communities of municipal wastewater-treating anaerobic digesters from Hong Kong - AD_UKC109_MetaG (SPAdes)... | ecosystem: Engineered > Bioreactor > Anaerobic >... | reverse complement strand
CAGTGCAGGCAACAGCACTTTCGCGGGCAGCAGCGAGATAAGAATCGTTCTTTGTGCGATGGTAGCACTGGCTCAGCAGCTTTGTGCCCAGCAGTGAGGCATTATAGACCGTGTTATTACCGTTCAGAGGAGAGTAAGAAAAAAGAAAACCTTTTTCTTTATTGGTACGCTGAAGGTCATTCAATACAAAGTCGGCTGATGACAATGCAACCGACAGGTACTCTTCGCGACCTGTAACATCGTATGCATCAAAAATTGCCGATGCGCAGAAGGAAGTAACTACTACATTAGGAGTGCCTTCCGGGAAGAGAAATAGTCTCCGTGCCTGCCAGTCGAAGTTATAGCCCCATGCTGAACCATGCCTGCATTTGTCAGAACGAAGGGAGATGAGCCGGTCGGCCAGGTTATGAATGATCTGTAAAAGCTCCTGCCCGGACCCATGTTGATTCTTGGCGTTGAGAGCCTGGTGTCTGAAGAGATTACAGTAACCTGAAATAAGTAAGGCTATGCCCTTTGGATTATAACCTTTCGGAACAAGGAATATCCTCCGAAGATTGACCGGGTTTCTTTTAAAAAGCTGAATCCAGACAAGCCTGGCAAGGTCACTTTTTTTCACTAAAGGCAGCCTTTTGAAGACAACTGAATTAAGACCGTCATACGGGTCCCACCCCTGAAACTCTTCCAGTCGGCAGTACTTATCAAGCAAGCCGATAGAATCTTCTGCAGCTTTAATACCGATACTATCCCTTGTCAAGGTTGTTAGAAAATGGTGTAGCTTATACCTTCACTGGCAAGCCAGTTCTGATCGACTCAAGTACAGCAAACGATGCCTTTGTGACCGCAGCTATCTCTTCAAATGTGATAAGAGCTTTCCCTTCATGAATGCTCCTCAGGAATCCTTCAACCATCTGCTTCTGGCCTTTATCCTGGTTAAAGAGTGACTTCTTCGCTTTCTTTCTTCCGAAAATCTCAGCCCTCTTAAAATTGTCGATCACTCCGGAGACACCTGATCTGAAAACTTCAACATATTCCTTCGGCATCGATTTCGGACCGTTTGCGTAATAAGCCACAACACCGGTTGAGCCGTTTTCAAATGAGATATTGATATTGACCGTATCATTTTTTGCTTCCGGGTCGGGTAGTGCAGTTGCATAGACACTGACCGGCAGGCTTCCGTTCAGCCATGTCAGGTAGTCTATAAAATGACATGCCTCCCCGATGATCCTTCCGCCACCGAGTTCCATATCCTGAATCCATGTATCAGCAGGAATTCTACCGGCATTCACGCGGTATACCATGGTCATGGGGCCGGCACCGATTTGTTTCCTGAGAAAGACCGAAAGTGGACTGAACCTGCGGTTAAAACCGACGCAGAGCTGTTTACCTGGTATGACCGCTTTTATCGCCGTAATCTTTTCAAGTTCTTCTCTTGTCAGGCAGAGAGGCTTTTCAACAAAGACATGCTTCCCTGCTGACAGAGACTTAATTACGTACTCTGCATGCGAATCGTGCCGTGTGGCAATGAAGACTGTATTTACTGAGTCTGATTTAATGATGTCATCCTCGTTAGAGGTACAGTATTCAAAATGGAATCTCTCTGCAACCCTTTTGGATGTTGTTCCGGTATTTGTCAGGACACCCTTGCGGGTAATGTTATTCCATACAGGCAGGTTTGGGAGAAGGTTTCCCTGAGCATAGCTGCCTGCGCCTATGAATGCAATATTTATTTCTTTTTCAGGTGCCGGTTGAGATACAATGATCTTCTTATCCTTTTCAACAGGCTTGTTCGTATCATACTTTATTAAAATGCCCAGATACGGTTCTGTCATATTGACTATCATGTCGTATGCTTTGGGAGCATCGACAAGGTCGAACTCATGGGTTGTCAGGTAGTTAATATCAATTTTGCTGTCAGCAAGGAGTTGCTGAAAGGCTTCCATGTTTCGTTTTTCTGTCCAGCGGACATACGCAGGAGGGTAGTCAATACCCTTCTCTTCATAATTGAAATCGTATCTTCCGGGGCCGTATGAACACGACATCTTAAGCTCGAGTTCCTTGCGATACCAAAAAGGATCACGGTCAAAGGATGGAGGTACGGCACCCAGGATAACAACCTTTCCCTTTTTTCTGGCTATGGCGCCTGCAAAATTGATCGGGTCTGTGCTTTCCGTTGCTGCAGCAATGATAACTGCATCAACACCCAGTCCACCTGTAAAGTCTGATATGCTGTCTTCAATTCCTGGCGTGTTCCGGAGCATGGCCAGGTCCGAACAATAAGCTGCAGCAGTTTCAACAGCCGAGGCATTTATATCAATGCCAACAACCCTTACCCCGGAGGCTTTAAGGATTAGACATGTTAGCTGGCCAAGGAGACCCAGTCCTATCACTGCACAACTCTCACCTAGCCGAAGGTCAGCTTGGCGGACCGATTGAATTGCGATGGCGCCAAGAGTATTGTATGCGGCGTTTTTCAGGTCTGATTCATGATCAAGTTTCACGCAAAGGTTGACCGGTACAGCTATGATTTCAGCATGATTTGCATAACCAACCCCTGCACATGCAACATAATCACCTGTTTTAAATGCAGCCACATTATCTCCCACACCGATAACTTCACCTGCAGAAGAATAGCCGAGAGGGGAATATGCTTCGAGTTTTTTTGTTACAGCACGATAAGCCTGAACTGGTCCCTGCTGTGATATTACTTCCAATACCTGGTTTACTTGTTGGGGCTTTTCCTTCGCCTTTCCGATAAGAGATTTTCTGGCAGAGTTAACTGTATTTCCCTCCGTTCCTGCGCTGATAAGTGAATAGTGATTTTTTACCAATACCATTTCTTTGCTTGTAACCGGATCAGGAACCTCTGATACTGTCATTTCACCAGAACGTAATATTTGTGTTAACTGTAACATGTAAATACCTCTTATTTCTCTATGTTTTGAATAAGCAGTTTATGCTTTCCCCGGATAGTTTTTTCAATTTTTTCAACGACCTGAATTTGTACAACCAGAGAGTTTGTTTTTACTGAGTTTATTAATCTATTCTTAAATGACTCTATATCTTCTCCTGAGATCTCTTTTAGGGGTACAATATGTACCGTTATTATGCCTGGTTCATTTTGAATGATTTGCATTTCCTTTATCATGGCGAACTCTTCATGATGTTGCCCAAAAATCAAGGCAGTTAATGACACTGATGTATTATCCTTCAACACGATATAATCTTTCCCTCTACCAAGAATTTTAGAGAGGCTTACACCTTTGAAGCCGCATGAACATTCCTTCCTGGGAGACAAAACTCCAATATCTCCGGTATCGTAACGAATCAAAGGCATTACCCTGTTATCAAAACCAGTTGCAATTATTCGACCTTCAATTCCGGGCTTTTCTATTCTTTGATCTTTCTCATCTACCAGTTCAATAAAACCATAGAACGGATAGAAATGATAATCACCTGATATTTCACACTTTGCCCCATGGATTAAACACTCCGAATGTCCATACCACGTTACAATCTTTGTTTCAAAAAAGCCCTTGAAATATTGTTCGTCTTCATCGAATAAGTTTTCTGAGCCAAGAAAAATCGCCTGAATATTAATATCAGCCTTATCGCTTTTGAGATATAGTTGAAGTTCTTTTGTAAATGTCAGTAAAGATGAAGGATACGCATGTATAAATTTGGGATTGAACTTGTGGATCTGTTTATGTATTTCCCTGATTGAATTCTGGTTCAGGTTATAACATGAAACTACCAATCTATTACCAATTGCCTGAAATTCAAAGTCTGAATTATCTTGTAAAGGCTTTCCACGTAACTCTAGTACTTTATCTCCATATTTATATCCGTAATTACCCCAAAACCAATGAAAATGTGCCGCTTCTTTTGGTCTTGTTATTCCTTTTTCGATAAAAAAGGTAAATGGAGTACCGCTAGAACCTCCGGTATTTGAAATTATTTTTTTTCTTATCTGAGAAAGATTGACAAAATCATTTCCTCTATTGGTAATTATTTTCTTACTAATTATTGGAAATTCTATTAAATCATCCAATATCCAGAATTTTGAAAAATGTTTGTAAAAAGTAACTGAGTTTATTGCATTATTAACCTGATCTGATAACAACTTATTGACCAATAATTTCTTCCCTTCTTCATCGGTTTTTTGAAAGAGGATAATTCTTTCCCTATACTTTAGATAAAACGAACCATATCTGACTTTTAAAGGAAGTATAGCATATAATGTACCAATTAAATTTCGGAAAAACGATGGCAGTTTATTAAACAATTTCAAAAACGGGTACAAGATATCTTCAAAACATATCATAATAAAATTTTGTCTTTTAAGTACAATAAATAGTGATTCGCAGCGGCTCTGGGATTTATAAAAAATCTTAAAAGAAGAGAATAAAATTCACGAACTAATAATGATATATATTTCCCCCTTTTATAAAGTGATTTATTTCCTATTGTTGTATTTAGTTTATTAAAATAATTGATTTCCTTTTTTGTAGGGCTAATAACCATGCGAGGTATATTCTTGTTATCTAGCAAATAATAATATACTTTATAATCTACTATTGATTCCTGATCAAGCTCAATATTAAAACAGATCGAATATTCACGTTTTTTGTTTTTTATATACCCAAACTCTTCTTTTGGTGAATAAATAAAACTTCCCAGGCCATATGCAATGACACCATTTTTATAGTTTTCTACTCCCTGTATAATATGGCTGTGAGTTCCAATAACTGCAGTAGCTCCAGCATCTATTATTTCATGCGCCTTTTTTATATCAGTTGGATTAGGTACATCTACCAATTCTGACCCCCAATGAGGATAAACAATTATATGGCTGTATTGACTCTTGTTAGTAGTAATAAAATTAGTTAGCTTTGATATATCCAGTTCATCCGGGCCATATCCGTCATTTTTACCTTTTGACCAACGTCCTTTTCCAATACAGCCAATAAGTAAAATTTTAATATTATTTTTTTGAATTTCAGCCGGATTATAATTCTCATTACATCCAAAACCAAAATAGTAGATGTTTTTTTTTTGAAGAAGATGAATATTTCTTTCAATTCCTTCGACTCCAAAATCCATAATGTGATTATTGGCCAAGCTCAAATAATCAAACTTCTCAAGATTACATTTATCCAAGAATGTTAAAGAAGGGAAGTATTTTATTTGGACATCAAAATAGTTTTTGTTGAAAGTGTTGTCATACCCAATAAACTCAAAATTTGCAATATTAAAATCAGATTTAGGTAAATGAATTTCACTAACAGGCTCAACATTATTGTCTTCATAACTTTTAAACAGGCCAATATCCCCCAAAAAATTAAGGTTTACAGACATCATAGAAAATGTTTTCAATTTTATTCATAGCTAAATCGATATCGTATTTCATAGCCTTTTCCTTGTTCCTTTGAGCCATTGAGACTCGTAATTGTCCATCGCTAATTAAGGTCAATAATTTATTTTTTAAATCTTCGCTATCTTTAATGTTTATATACAGACAATTTTCATTATCCGTAAAAATACTTTCGTTAATTCCAACTTTCGTTGTGATTATAGGCAACGAAGCCGCCATAGCTTCTAATAAAGTAACAGGAAATACTTCATGGTGAGAAGGGTAAATGAAAATATCACCTTTTGAGAAGAAATTAATTTTCTCCTCATTAAAGATTGGCGGATAAATGATTAAATTTTTGTTTAAATGATATTCCAGAACTTCATTCTCCTTAAAAGTTAATTGGGATTTATTTATTGAACCAGCTAAATAAAACATTACATTTGGATGATATTTTAAAAAAAAAGGTAAAATATTTATAATTTCATTTATACCTTTGTCTATACTCAACCTACCAAGAAATAGAATATTCATTTTATTTTCATTGTTTTCAGTTGACTTGAATGCATTAACATTAATGAAATTCTCAATAGAGTAAGATTTCTTTATATTACTATCTTTTAAAAGACCTTTAAATTCATTTAGAATATGCACCGAAATAAAAATACAAGCATCCACTTTACCCACCAAATTATTTATTAGTAACCTGTTTGCCCATTTATTATTATTAAAAGGAAAATTGCGTTTCTTCCTCTTTATACTTGCATGTAAGTGGATAACCACTTTTTGTTTTTTTAGCTTCAAATAATATATAAGGGAAAGTTCTCTTAGATAGCTAATACTACCATTTACCTGTATAAAGTAAACATTAGGTTTACTTGTTAGGGTTAAACTAATTTGGTTTAAAAGAGTAAGTATATTTTTATCCTTTGATACATTTATTTTACCAATAATTTGAAAACTTGAATTATCAAAAAAATAATTATATATATCATTGTTGAGGACTGATATTCCTCCATGTGGAGGTGGAAATGGACCAATAAAAACAAGATTAATCATTTTTCTTTAGTAACAAACAATTATGCTACGCTGATTATTAGTTAGTTGCCAAAATTTTATTCAACATTATTTTAGTTGATCATCATCAATACGTGTTTTTTATTACTCCATTAGCGCAGGATATTCACCGGAGCCAAAACTGGTGCCTGGAAAATCCAGCGTAAAATTAAGCTGAGGATTTCTTCCCGCTTCAGCCTCATCCATTTCTTCATATTGTATGCCGTTGCTGCCAGTAATGTATTAATCTGGTCTCCGGCGCTGCCACTGAGATAGCACCTCAGCATCCGGTGATCCTGTTTCAGGTGTGATATCAGGCTCTCTATGCCGGCCCTTGACCGGCAGCGCTCCTCTCTATTCTTCTTAAGGTAATAACTCTCTCGCTTGATGTTCTTCGGCATCACGATGTCCACTCCCCTTATTCCGCCATTGATCTGATAGCCCTTGTCAACGATGGCTTTCTTGATCCTGCCTCCCGTATGTTCCTTCACCTGCTGATGTTGTGCCTTTAATGTGTATCCGTCATATGCATTACCTACTATTGCCATGGCGCCAACTATTATTCCTGAACCACGGATATAGGCAAATGAACTCTTGTTTGCAAATTCATCCTGCTTATGCTCTTTCCCTTTTGATATGAACAGTACCTCAGGCTCATGGAGGATGCTTTAGAATTTGTTCTTGTCATCTCTCTGCTGGATCAGGACCCTGTATAAAACATCCAATTCTTCCTTGTATGACATGGGTATCCGATTAAGCTGACCTAATAGGTCTAGGTAGAGCTTGAAGGCTATCCCAGAAACCTTCATCTGGCCTTTGATGTGCTTTCTCATGTTCTTTGGCTTCCGTGCAAACCGTGCAGCTGCTGCTTCAGTTTCTGGATCTCAAAAGTATAGGTCCGCTTCAAGGTAATACCCTCCTTCCTGGTTATACGATTGAAGTGATAGATTACTTTTTCCGTAAGCTTACGGCCTGTGGGGAACGCGATGTTTTTCTCCTGTACCGTTGTGTCCACTCTTACCTCTTTTACCTCTTTGCGGACATGATTATTACCGAACAGATCGATGCTCTGATTGAAGATCTTCTTCATCCCTTCTTCGCCAATACGCCCAGCGCAAGTGAACAAAATCGCCGGTATCAAACGCGTATTTGTATTGAAAGTATAGCTCACCGCAAAAGTGCTGACAATACGGACCGTCTATATCCCTCTCCATTACTGTCTCATCACCATGATTATATATCTGCTTGAGCAATAGTAGTCTTACTATTTCCCGGATAGAAATCGATGGTCTCTCTACTGTTCCATAAAGGGGAACGAACTCCTTCTCCAGGGAAGCCCAGTCAATCTCCTTTGCCAATAGGCTAAGCTCATGCTCAGGATTCATGAAATTCAGAAGTACCCTTTTGAACATCTCCAACCGAGGTTGTATGGGCAATCTCTTTAACATGATTTACGGGGTTTTGATCCAATTTAATCAAAACCTAAACAAAATTCAAGACTCAAATGAACATATGTTATTGACAATCAATTTACTAGATATCAGTAAGAGTCAGCTAGTTAACAGGTGCTTATTATTTTCAACATAATCAAAAGCTGTAACTCAAATAGGAAAACATTACCCCCCTGAAAAAATACAAACAGCAAAAACGAAAAGAAAGAGGCTAACCCTAAACTGTAAAGCAATGAATGTTTATTTTGCTTGATTGTTTTATAAATCATTCCTAAGAATAGAAAATAAAAAATAAAGCCTAATAGCCCATTATGAACAAGTGCATCCACAAATCCGTTATGAGACATTTTTCGCAATTTAATTTTCTCATACATTTCATCTGTAGAATATTTGACACCCATTCCAAATATTTTTGTCAAAATATCAGTTTCCCAGTAGCTTTGTAGATTAACTAGAGAAAGTGTAAGTCGTCCTGAGCTAATTTGGTCAATTGATAATTCTTGATTTTGACGATAAATATTCTGTTGAGTAAGTCTGCCCTTCAGTACAGAATCATTAGTAAAAAGATATGTGGAGATTATGATTAAAATTCCAATTAAGGGAATTAATTTATAGGAACGTCTGATTCCGTATTCGAGGTAAACAAGTATTAAAAACCCTATAAAAAACATTACGTATCCGGTTCTGACGTATGTTTGGTATAGGGCAAAAAAACCGATTGCAGTAAGCAGGATATTGTATATGGAGAAGCGTTGATTCTTAATGACAAAAAATATTTTAACCAATAGTGCCTGTGATGTTATAATTGCAGCCCCATGCGCATTCTGAAAAATTCCAACGTAGCCGTTGATGCTTTCCAATCCATAATTTTCTAATTCATAACCCCTGCCCAAGGGCTGAATAAGATTTGCAAGAAAAGGTATTGAACTTATTATTACAAAATCTGATAAAAAAGATAAAAATTTTATAAGCTTTTGAGGCTCGTAATTTTTTACGTTCAGGTAATTATAAATTATTGGGATAGAAATACCTTTTACAGTCATCAAAAAACCATCTGCCAAATAACCAAAATATATGACACCTGTTGTCAGTAAATATTTTATGTAATAGAAGAAGGAATACTGAGTAATTTTATCCCTTTTAATTTTAAATCTTACACTAAACAACAGATAAAACAACATTGGTATTTTCCATAGGTGTGCAAATTTTATCGGACCAATATAAACTGGCTCTAGATAAAAAATAAAAAAAAGAAGGATTCCAATTACGATTTGTTTAAATCTCATACAATCCCAAAAATTCTAGAATAATAGTTATTTACCACTGTCTCCCATGAATACCGTTCTTTAAAATATTTCTGATTCAATTTTCCCAGATGGCTTAATTGTTCATGATCCATCTTATGCATCAATTCTATTTCATCCAGCATACTTTTAATATCCCGAACAACTCTAACACTTTGAGGATTATAGTTGGAAAAACCAGATAATGATTCGGTTGTGCCAATTACTGGTAATTGAGCCGCCATGGCCTGTAGAATTTTATTTTTCATGCCACTGCCGCTTTCTAAGGGAGAAATAAATATTCTCGCTTTTCCTAAATATTCATCCACACTATTTACTTCGCCGGTAATAATAATATTTTTAGGATATTTTTCTGCAAAATCTTTCATTTTCCTACTCGGATTCCTTCCGACAAAACAGAGTTTTATTTTTGGAAACTTCATTATTAATTTTTCCGAATTTTCATATAAAAAATGTTCTGCAGCTTCATGGTTGGGTTTATAATTAAAATTCCCACTAAAAATCAAATCATATTCCTTTTGGGGGGACAAAACAGTTCGCTCTGCATTATAACCAATAGGTACCTGGATGCCTTTGTTACGGGCTCTTTTTTTTGAGAAAGCTAGATCCAATTCACTCACAAAAATTATGTTCTTAAACCAAGGAAAAAGTATTCTCTCTTCAACGATATATTTCCAATGAAAAAAAAAAGATTTTAAATCACTTCGTTTACTGTAGTAAAAAGTAGGAGAATCGGCCGAATATAATATTTTTGTGCCCGAAAAAAGCTTTTGGTAATACCCTGCATTAAAATCGCAAAAGAAAATAGTATTGCATTCTTTAAATTTTTTGTACTTCATAGGAATAACTGGAAAAAGATATTTAGAAGTGGGCCCTTTAAAAACTAACTCATCAACATACTTGCCAAATTCTTTTTCTGTTTCATCATGGTTTTGTTTTACAAAAGCGATATAACGAATAGAAACTGGGTATAACTCTTTCAGGGTTTGAATAATATGAAAAATATTTTCTGTAAAACCATTTTTATCCGGAGGGTAGGGAATAAAGGTAGATACAAATGTGAGTTTATGCATGTGTGATTAGCTTTTCAAATTCATTGGTTATATCGTTGTGATGACTTAGGACTTTTTTATTAATATCATCAAAATCTGTTGAAAGTATACTAGGTAAATTTGGTTGAGAATTGAGGTTAAGCATTAAGTTCTCAAATTTTAAAAACTCAATTATTGATTGAATTTTGGGAACTTCCTCAATCTTTAAAATGTAAGATGGTATACCTAATATCAAGGACCCTAGAAAGGCATGCAATCTACATGCAAAATTGAAATCAAGTTTACTTTGAAATTTCTTTAATTCCTCGACATTATTGAAACTTTTAAACTCAGCTCTAAAGCCACTATTTATCAATTCTTTTTGAAGAGCTACACAAATATTGGAGTCATCCTGGTTGTTTTTTTGACCAACGGACGTACTATAAATATATAGGATCGGATTCTTCTCAAAAACTGCTGCGAGTTTTAAAAAATAATCCCGAATTTTTTTATTTACAATATCATTTACATTTCGCGGATTCAGCCCTATCGATATTACTTTCTTAGTTAGAACAATTTTCCGGGGTGGAGGTAAAAATGCAACATCAGGCTTTAATTCCACTCTTGAATACCAGTCAATATTTTTATATGAGGAATAATCTCTGACTGAGACATATTTTACGTTTAGCCAAAATTTACGGAGTAGCCATCTTTTTATTCTCTTATCTATTTTAGAAATACCTATAGGAAAAATTATTACTTCGGTATTTAAAAGGCTTGCTAAAGTAAAAATTAAAGTGTAATAATAGATATTGGAATCTGAAACAAGCTGACCGCCGGTTAATATGAACTGTTTAGATTTGCATAGTACAGAAATAAGTGAAAAATATTTTTTAGGGGTAACGGTTTTAAATTTAACGCCATTCCCAAACTGAATCATAGGAACATTACGGCATAGGAAATATACATTACAGTTCTCTACTTCTTCGGTTATTTTGTCAAGAATGTTTTGTAACAATAATTCATCTCCCAAATTATTATTCCCATAGTAGCCAGAAAAGAAGAAATTACTTTTCATATAGCTTTATTATTTTTGCTGGGCAACCAGCAATAATAACATTTGATTGAAAACTTTTTGTGACGACACTATTGGCTCCAATTACTACATTATTGCCTATTGTAATGCCCTGGTTAATAAATACATTAGCACCAATCCAGCAGTTTTCACCAATAATAACATCTCCGTTTTTTAAACCAATTTCATAATTCCCAGCTATTACGTCCATTGGGTTTCTATTTGATGTATATATTCTAACATTATGGCTGATACTGCAATTATCTGAAATTACAATTTTCTGACCTTTTACCGCTGCCAATGCTGTACGATTACCCACATAACTATTCTTCCCAATAATAATTTCCCCATCTCCATAAAATTCAATGTCAATTCCATTAAATTTAAAAGACGGATCAATATTGTATTTTAACCGATATGTTTTGTATCTTATTTTAAAATAACATAACCTTAAATAATTTAAAAAGCCATATAATTTATTAATTACTAAAAACTTAAAATTTGTCATTTTTAAAACTTATTGATTTTAAATTAAAAACCTCCTTTATTTGCAGTGAGGAATATAGTTGAAAACCAAGCATCTTTAAAAAATCCTGAAATAAAAAAGATATTGCTACTCCCAAAATCCCATACACTGGGATCAACCAATGAATGAACCCTAAGAACACAATAGATGATATTATTTCAATTATTGAGACTTGTTTCGTTTTGTTTGCATGAAAAAGAGAAATCATAGGAAGGAAGGAAACCACTTTGAATAAAAAGCCAAAGAAAAATATTTGTATTAAAGGTATGGCTGTCAAGTATTCTGTGGTTGTAAAAATTAGCACCACAAAACGTGCTAATACTATTCCACTAATAATTATAACTATGAAACCCAAGATTATTCTTGTATTTACCTTAGTGATTTCAAATAATTCATTCCCCCTTAATTTGTTATAAATAAATGGAACATAGGTTAATGTAATTGCTTGAAATAAAAACTGTGGTATAAGCAACCCAAGATTCCTGCCGATTTGATAGATCCCCATTTCGTTTAAAGAGACTTTATGCGATAATAAAGAGATAGTGTACACCATGAAAGCTGAAGCACTAAGAGAGGAAATAGATAAAGGAGTTCCAAACCTTATTGCACTAAACCAATACTTGATGTTTGGCAGATTTTTACTTTTAAAAAGGATATAAAAGAAAATGAAAAAATAGGGTATAAAATTGCCAAGCAGTTTCCCTATTACCCCTAATTTAAATATAGTAATCAATACAATAGAAAGTAGAACGCTTGAAACAACATAAATAACAGATAAACTAATGAATTTCTTTGACAGATTTAAGACCCGTAACTGGCTTTGAAAAGCTGCATAGCTAACAGAAAATCCTGCAGTGCATAATGAAATTAGCAGATAAGGATAAAAATCAACATTCTCAAAAAGTCTTATTTCAAAAATGGAATATATTAACGTTAATAATATGGTTAAGATTAGCGACCATAAAAAAGAAAACAAAATGACACTGAACAAGTAATTATTCCTTTCTTCTTCAGAATACTCTATGTACTGTTTTAAAACCGATTGATGTGTTCCTAGACGAAAAGCGGCTGTAGAAAAATTCTGCACAGAATTACTGGCACTTAGAATCCCATAATCAGCTTGCGTAAGTAACCGGGTAAATATAGGTAATGTTATTGCATTTATGCCTTGAACAATAAAAGTAGAACTGGCAAAAAGTAAAGAGTTTTTGTAGCGCAAGTAATTTCTTCTTAGATGGATTTTGATGCTTGACATTTTATTTGGCTAAAATTCCTTTAATCGCCTCCATACCTTCAGGAAAATTATATTGCTTCGAAAACCATAAAAACTGTTCGTCCTTTTTGTGTTTCCAAAATGATTGATCATCCAACAATTTCGTGATTGCTTTAAAATCAGATTCGTTATTTATTGGAATTACCGGGCTATTGGTGAACTCATTCGTTTTATTTGGAAACAAATAGTATTCTCCACGGAACGAGATTACAGGAATTTCATATAAAAAACAATCGTAATAAAGTGTAGTATCAAACCCGAATGCAACTTTAATTTTATCCCAGGGGATATCAGCATTTATTATTTTTATTTTCGGGTTTGCAAATGAACCTATTTCTCTTTTTGTTAGTTTTTCCTCACTTTCTATTAATCCGGGGTGAAATCTATAATAGACATCCTCATTAAACTTACTTATTAAGTTTAGAAATTGTGATATTACTTCTCTTCTAATTGCTATGCTTGCCGGGTTAACATTTGTACAGGTATCCAAAAATAGAATTCCTTTCTTGTTATTATTTTCTGTTATTGGTTTTGGATTTGCTATCAAACCGCCTTTTATTAGGTTCAATGATTTTAAATTAGAACGTTGATATATTTGTAATTCATTATCAGTTTTATAAAACATATTGTCAGTAGAAATAAATTGATGTTCTTTAGACATTGAAGTTGTAGTAGGACGTATCGCAAAGGTTTCCTTAAAATTGTCTTTATAGAAATTTTGAATGACCTGATGAAAGCCTTCGACAGGATGAAAGGAGAAATATTTATCAAAAGCCGTTTGTTTGAATAAAGCATTAACTGTTAAATCACGTCGGACTAATGAAAGTATATTCCAATAATTTTTTCTGAAATCTGATAATTGATTTGTTTTAAGGGAATGCAAAAATAGATTATATAGTTCCCGAAATAATCTTAATGGATAATTTTTAAAATGGAGTAACTTATAATCGTCTACTGAAACAACACTTGGATCATATATCTCCTCTCCAATTATTAAATAAGAAAATGACACATTTTCTGTAAGTGCATCTACAAACCTTTTGTATTTATTATTAGGCACATAAAATAGTACTTGATATCTCCTCTTAATCTTTAGTCGATTTTTTTTAACCCCATTAAAAACTAGTTTAATAAGTAAGTAGACTGTACCTCCAACTATCAAAAACCAAGAGGATTTTCTTCTATATTTATTGATATGGGGTGTGTGCAATTTAACAGGGAATATTGTTATTATGCCCTGTTCAATACCTTTATCTTTTAATAATTGTACTGAGCAAAGTGACATGTTACTAATCTTTATAAAGGTCATTAACTAATCGAACTTTATAAGTCCTATTTTTCAATGAATCAGTAAGGTTTTAAATTTCATCGACCTTGGGTAGGTTAATAAATCCAAGATACAATAAATAGCATTCTAGTCTTCCCCATGACTTGATAGCCACCTGATAAGAATAACAGATAAATGTCCCAAAATTTATTTTGACAAAATCCTTTTCAATTAATTTCCAATCGATTCGCTGAGCCAACTCTACCAACTCATGCTTCATATTTATCACATTCACCAACGGGATCCGGAAGACATTCAACTGGGGATTCTCCTCTGCTTTACCTATCATTTTGCATGCTTTTTAACGAATCTACCAAAAACCTGCAATATGATAAACATTAATAGCAACTTATATCGTTAGTCGTCAACATTATAGACACTGTATAAGGGTCGACTTACTATCCACTCCATGTGCCTATTGAACTAAATTAATTGCTTTAATAACTCTAGCAGGGTTGCCGGCAGCAACGACATTTCTCGGAATACTTTTCGTAACAATACTCCCGGCCCCAACCACAGTATTCCTTCCGATAATAACACCTGGAAGTATTGTAACATTTGCTCCGATCCAACTACCTTCTTCTACAACAATTTGTTTAGAATCCAAGTGACCCTGATCAATTATTGGAATAGTGGGGTTCATGTATCTATGATTGGTCACATAAAAATGAACACAGGAACCAACTAAAACATCATCCTCAATAATAATCCCAGCTCCATTTTCTCTCGGGTCTGCAAAAAGCATAGATCCAGGTCTGATTACTACTCTTCTCCCGATTTTAATTTTGGAGCAAGCAATCTCGTATGCTCCAGGTCTGAATTCGGCTGAATCAGCAAACTCGGCGAATTTCTTTTTACATAGCTGAATGGCTAATGGTTTTAAGTACAGTCGCCAGTGAGTAAAAGGCAGATCAGGCCCAAGCCTGTCAGAGTTAATATCAAAGTGCCTTTTCTGGAAAATATAGTTCAGTAATCCCATATGCTACTCAAATTGAAGTCCAACCCCCATCGATTATAAGATTCTGACCTGTAATATATTTGGCCTCATCTGACAATAAAAACGAAACAGCCGGCGCAATGTCTTCAGGATTTCCCATCCTTTTCATAGGAACTTTCTCCTCATATTTTTTTACAAAGGATAGGGGTTGATTATCGAAGATCCCTCCGGGTGATACACAATTTATACGGATATTATCTTTCCCATAGTAGGACGCAAGGTAACGAGTAAAATTAATAATCCCTCCCTTAATCGCAGCATAAGCAGCAGGTGAGGTACCCCCGTAATCTTCATATAAAGTGAAATCATTGCCAACAACTCCGTAGATTGAAGCAATGTTTACAATTGAACCTTTCTTTTGCTTATGCATGTATCTTAATGCCTTTTGACAGACAATAAAACAACTATTCATCTGCATATCAACATTCAACCGCCATGATGCCGGATTTATACTTTCAAATTTAGTGCCCCAGTCTGGCGTCCTCGGGTACGCACAATTAACGAGGCCGTCAATTCGTCCATATTTGGATATGATGCTTTCAATGGCATTATTTATAGACTTATCATCCGTTATATCAGCTTTGAAAGACCCTCTTTCTAAATCGGTTTCAGCATTCAGATCAACATTTACATAGAACCCTCCTTTATTTTGGATGTTCTCTAATATTGCCCTCCCAATTAGTCCGGAACCACCCGTTACTACAACAATCTTATCCTTAAGAGTCATTGGAGACAAATTTTTAAAACCTCATGCGCCTCACCTATAGAATTAATTATTTTCTGATCCTTATTTCCCTTTAAAATGCTATTTATGAAATATTCCATCTGGGATAAATAAGTATCTTTTATTCTTCGATCAGAAGCATAAACGGTGGAATCACCCAAAGATATGGTATTATTAAGCAGGTCCACCAGGTATGTTCCTTGATCACACACAAGTTCTATGGTGCGCTTCGGATCTCTCCTGAAGTAGTTCAACAATATACTTACCGAAAACTTTCCATAAGTAAGAAGATAATTTGCGTAGTCGGGTGCAAGTATGTCAAGTGACGACTCGGAGCTTTTAAAAGATCTTACTGAAAGAGGATTACCGAAAAGCCAATACGTAAAATCAATTTCATGAATAAGATCCAGGTGTACTCCCCCCCCCCTGGCTGGATCTACACTATAAGATCGCCGATAATCCACCCCAGGCCTCCAATCTGGCAGATATGAGCCACAATAGATATTTACCTCATTAATAGTTAAATCTTTTATTAATATATTTTTTAAATATACCAGAGAATCCAAAAATCTTAGATTACATGCTACATAGGTCTTAATTCCCATGGTGATCACCTTGTTGATAACATCAAAATGATCTAAAGTGTCAGAAAGAGGCTTTTCAATAAATAGAGGGCAATTAAATGCTAAAAGTGACCTAATTGTTTCAATATGCTTAAAAGTAGGGTTGGATATAATTGCAAAATCATACGGACCAAATGCATGAGCTTCACTAACAGTAAAAACAGAAGATACTTCTTCTTTCCCTTGTGTACTTAATCCACTTCGCAGGGCTATGATTTCAGCATCAGGCTCTATTCTAATTATAGCCTGATAGTGCTTCCTGGCAATTGATCCAAAACCAACAATTAAAACTTTCATTGCCAGGTAAAGTCAAGTTTTTTGTTATCAATCAAATACGCCAAAAATTCAAAATCAATGGGAGAGTCAAGATCAAAACACATATGTTGAATAACCCATATGAGACTCATGTTAGTAATTGCTGATTGCTTTGCTTCAGTAAAAAATTTTCTTCTATAAATATAAAATGATGCATTTAACTCAAAGACTTCAGGGGCTTCCTGTCTTGATTTATACATAACGTCATTCTTAACGAGCCGACAATATCCCGTTTTTTCCAATTCTATCATATTGAAATAAGGATTACGTCTTGCATGACTTACGCTGAATATATTATATGCATCTGAATCCCCTTCAAGCCTTATTAATGCACTTCGAATATCCTCGATCGTTCGTAGCGGAGAAGTAATATCGAGATCAATTATATAATCATATGTCTTGCGATGAGCTTTTTCTTCATGATTTAGCAAATCCCGAATTACCTCAATCTTACCTGCATTATCTGTAGCAAGATTTGCTGGACGAATATACTCAGTAGATAAACCATACTGCTCAACAATATCTTTAATGGCCCAACTGTCAGTGCTTAATCCAATGTCAGTCTGGTAAACAGAGTTGAACTGCTTCGCGGCCCTCACTGTATAATAAATTAATGGTTTTCCGTTTAGCAACTTGATATTCTTTCCCGGAATGCCCTTCGATCCTCCTCTTGCACAAATAGTAATGAGAATTTCCATCAAAACTTAATATTATTGATATCCTTCTGAGCCTTTAAGTAATCTTCGTGTCGTCCAATATCCAGCCAGTATCCTGCGAGAGGATAAGAAGACACATTTCGGCCTGCTTTTAAAAGTACCTCGATTAAATCTGTCGCATTAAAATGTTTGTGCCGGGGAATAAAATTGACTATTTCCTTTCTCATCAAATAAATGCCGCCATTAGAATAATAAGTATATGTTGGCTTCTCACGGAAGTTCTTTACACTGCCATTGTCTGTTTCAAGGACAGCGTAGGGTATATCAACTGCATATGGAATTGTAACTACTGATATATCAGCATTGTTTTTTAAAAAATCCAGGAAGAAATGTTCGTAATCGATATTTGTCAGAATGTCTGAATTTGTCACGAGAATGTATTCATGACCAAAATCATTAATCATCGAAATAGCTCCGATTGTCCCCAGAGGCTCTTCTTCGTAAACATAACTCATACTTATGTTTCTGTCCCTGCCGTCACCTCCCCACTTTTCTATTTGCTCTCCGAGATACTTAACACATATCCAGAAATCATCAATCCCAAATAGTCTTAATCGCTCAAGTGTATGCTCAATTATTGGTTTACCAGCAATTTCTAAAAGTGGCTTTGGAACCTTGTCGGTCAATGGACTTAATCTCTTCCCTCGTCCTCCAGCCATAAGAACCGCATCGACAGGAAGATATGACTTTATCTCTCTGAAATTTATGACATTAACAACTCTGTCCTGATTATCAAGAATGGGTATTATTCTAAAGTTATTTTCCCTGAACTCAATCACACTTGATAAGTCATGATCACCCTTTCTTATAGAGCGAGGATTAGGTTGAAGTATCTCATCAACCTTTTGGTCGATAGTAACCCCTTTTAGTAAGCCCCTTCTCACATCACCATCTGTAAGAGAGCCTATAAGTTTGTTGTCGTCGGTAACTACAAAAATGATAGCATCCTTGGCCAATCCATCCAGCCTGGCTAATGCCTCCCTGATAGTTGATCCCCGTTTTAATAAGTGCCTTCTGAATGTATTCAACTTATTCCTGGTTTAAGTTAAATTCTTCTTTGATTATCTTAATGATCGTAGAGGCTGCATTTCCTGAGCCATAGATAGGTTTTTGCCTAATTGAATCAGCCTTTTCGATACTTTTTACACTTCTAATAATCTCATCAGTTAAAATAGGAACAGAGTATATATTTGATGTAATTATTCTTCCTTTCTGTCTATCTCCCAGATTTATAACTTGTTTTGAGAAATATGACGCCTCAACAAATCCGCTTGAAGTGTTGCCAAGCATAAATGAGCAGTGTTTCATTGCAGACAAATAGCCTAATGAACCAAACGACTCAACGGTTATCATGTTTTTAATTTGAGACTTTGCTTTTATTAATTCATTTCTGATCAATATGCCCATTGTATCTGCGTTTGGCATAGTGGCAATAATCTGATAATGTTTCAGTATTTTCAGGGCATTTAATATTTCGGATATATATGTCTTATTCTTTTCGTAATTAACGGTTTCAGGATGAAACGTGAATAGGATGGTAGGCTTATTTAGATCAATATTATACAATTCTTTAAACTCATGCACACTTAATAGCTTCAGCTGTTTCAGATTGTCTATGCTTAATGCTCCAACATTATAAACATGATCGTTCTCTCCTGCTATTTCACTAACTCGTTTCTGATAAATCTCATGAGCAGTAAAATGATACTTAGAGAAGCAAGTTATAGAGTGCCGGAAAGAGTTGTCAATAGCACCCAGGGTTGTTTCTCCACCATGAATATGGGCTACAGTGATGTTAAAAGGAGCCGTGGCTGCCACAGCACTAAACATTTCATACCGATCGCCCAGAGCAAACAGAAGATGGTAATGGTTGTTGTTGAAAAAGTCAGAAAAAACATTCATTGTAGCAGCCATTGATTTAACTATATCTGCGGGGAAATCTCCATTACTCATTGTATCTGGCACAGTAACAACCCTGAATCCATCCTTATAAATATAGTCTACAGTATGCCCAAACCTTTCCAATAAATGTGCTCCAAATGCAATAACTTCCATTTCGAAAAACGAATCATCCTCCAACATCTTGAGGAGAGGCTGATAAATTCCGTAATCGGCACGTGAACTTGTTAATACACCAACTTTCATTTTTGCAGATGGTCCCAGGTAAGTAATGTGTCAGCTTCAATAGTCTTTACCAGGACTTTGCCGATTACTCTATCAATGTCCATTGGTGAAATGCCAGTACCAGGTCTTTTCATTATCAGATGTTCTGCTGTAAGTACAGTACCTGCATTAATTTTTTTATTGGAGTGAATACTCTTTCGAGTAATTTGAATATTAGGCTTTTCAGATTCACTTGGCTCTTTTATTCCACTTCCTATTAGTGCTAATTCAACATTTCGAATTGCCAGGACCATCGCCTTAAGTTCTTCTGGCTCTAATGAAGCCCGATGATCGGGTCCTGGCAAATTGCGATCAAGCGTAAAATGTTTTTCTATTACGGTTGCTCCCAAGGCAACTGCGGCAATTGGTATCTCAATGCCAAGAGTATGGTCAGAATATCCTACTTTAACGCCCAATTCGTTTTTGATCGTAAGCATAGCCCTTAAATTCACGTCTTCCATGGGAGT
>Ga0209203_1001107_pt1 | contig 20410 bp, 21 predicted proteins | sample AD_UKC109_MetaG_FD_184423 | JGI IMG/M metagenome (GOLD analysis project Ga0209203, IMG submission 184423) | Active sludge microbial communities of municipal wastewater-treating anaerobic digesters from Hong Kong - AD_UKC109_MetaG (SPAdes)... | ecosystem: Engineered > Bioreactor > Anaerobic >... | reverse complement strand
TCATTGAGGCGCGCTTACTTTTGCGCACAGGGCGATTGGAAGAAGGGCTTCGCTTGCTTGAAAAACTTGAGGCTGGTATCTCCGAACAAAGGATGGCAAGACCACAACGGTTTCACCGCGAAGCAACACTCCTGCTATCACTTTATTATGCCTTGATGGGTGATTACGTCAACGCACGGCAGTATGCCAAAAAGGGACTGCAGGTCTCACGGCAGTTGCAAGCAAATTACGTGGAGGCAGTCGCAAAGATGCGTTTGGGGCATGCCTTGCAGCTGGACCTGACCCAGGGATTGGATGCCCAAGGGGGGCAGGAAATTCGGAAATTGTACGAGTTTGCAATTGAGAACGTAGACATTGTGCGGATTCACGTGGAGCCGCTGTGGGGTTTGTGCCGGTTGTTGGGTTATGCCGGCAACCTCGATGATGCAAAGCGCATCGGGGATCAAGCTTTGTTGATAGCTGGTAATGCTGGGGATGAGTGGATTGGACTGCTGGTGAGGATCTCATTGGGTGCCGCACTGGCGATGGGAGGAGAATTCGAAGGAGCGAGTAATATCCTTTCGGTTGCGGATTCGCTGGCAAAGAAACTGAATGATACCCTGGCGAGTGCAGCAGCTTACCTCTGGGAAGCATACACAGCGGATAAACTTGGATACAAAAGTTCCGCGCTACTTTTCCTTGAGCAAGGGTTGCAATTGGTGCAGGAGCACCGATATCAGTTTCTGCTTACCAAGGGGTCTTTGCTCGGACCGGACGATCCATTTACTTTTTATCCTTTGTTACTGCGCGCGCGAGAGATGGGGTTGGCACCGGAGTTGATAACCCCAATCCTCAACAATCTCCCGGTCAGCCTGGGTAGTTATCATCCTGGTTACACCTTGAGTTTGAATCTTCTTGGCGGGTTTGAAGCACGAAAGGGAAAACACCTGATACCAGCGGAGCATTGGAAACGGGATAAAGCCCGCCAACTGCTGCAGGCTCTGGCCGTCAATTCAGGGAAGGGGATGAACAAAGAGCATCTGGCGGTTCTGTTTTGGCCAGAAGCGGATGAGTCCACTGCTGCCAACAACTTCAAGGTGACCCTTAGCGCTCTAAACCAAACCCTCGAGCCAAACCGCCCACCCAAGGAAGCCGCGCAGTTTGTTGTTCGTAACGGCGAGCAGTACCAACTGAACCAGCAAATGAGATTAAACCTTGATACTGATCGATTCGAAAAGCTTGCCTTGAGTTCGCAAATGGAAGATAAAGAACGGGCGCTGGCAATTTACAAAGGCAGAATGCTGGAAGGGGAGCAATTGCAGGAAGCCTTTATGCCAGAGGTGCAGTATTACCACCGCCTGTACCTGGACTGCCTCAGCAAGGTGATTGAGGCGGCGATCGCGGGAAAAGATTATGACAAAGGGCTTGAGTTGAGCAATCGCCTGGTCAGGCAGGAACCGCTGCTGGAAGTGGGGTATCAGTACCAAATGCGGATCTATCATGCCTTGGGGAATGCCAGCATGGTGCGCAAGGTCCACAACCAGGCGATGGATGTGGTTCGCAAAATGTATGGAACAGAGTCAGATGATCTGCGAACCTTGTTCCAGGAATTGAATGGTTAATCAAGAACCCCTCGTTCGGACATTGAACCCACATAAAAACGCAATTTCGGTTGGATTTGTTACCAATTTGTAACCCCAATCTAATAAACTATTGATACTGGGTATTTCCGTTATTATTTTGTGCTTAAAAATTGAATAAAGGAGACTGGAATGCGTTTGCAAGATAAGGTTTGTATCATCACTGGTGGTGCCGCGGGAATCGGCAAGGCGACGGCTGAGAAATTCGCCGCCGAAGGCGCGAAAGTAGTGATCTGCGATGTAAATGAGGAGGCTGGCAATGCACTGGCTGAACAATTAGGCAATGATGCCAGTTTTTGGAAAGTCAACGTGGTCAATCGGCAGGAGGTCCAGGTTTGGATTGACGCGGTTGCCGCAAAATACGGCAGGATTGACGTCTTGATCAACAATGCCGGCATCACGCGCGACAGCCAGTTCGTTAAGTTTAAGGAAGGCGAAGTGGTTGGTCAGATGAGCGAAGAGGCTTTCGACGCTGTCATCGCGGTCAACCTGAAGGGCGTCTTTAACTGCACCCAGGCTGTGGTGCCTTACATGATTAAGCAAGGCGGCGGCGCAATCGTGAGCGCCTCCAGCGTGGTGGGGTTGTATGGTAATTTTGGTCAGACCAACTATGCCGCAACCAAATTTGCGGTGATCGGCATGACCAAAACCTGGGCAAGAGAATTGGGCAAATACCAGATCCGCGTCAACGCGGTTGCTCCCGGCTTCATCCTGACCGAAATGGTCCAGAAGATGCCCGAGAATGTGCTTGCCGGAATGGCATCAAATACCCCCTTGAAACGTCTTGGAAAACCCGAAGAAATTGCCAACGTTTACGCCTGGTTGGCAAGTGATGAGGCTTCTTACATTCACGGGGCGGTCATCAGCGTGGACGGCGGCATTGTTTTAGGTACATAGTTGAACCTTCATAATCTATGAAGAGCAACTATTAACTGAAAGGAAAGAAAACATGACTCGTTACGCAACGATTTTAGGAACCGGGATGTACCTTCCCGAAATTGAGATTACCAACGAAATCTTTGCTCAATGGATGGGTGAGGTCAGCCCAAAACTGGCAGAGGTTGTTTTCAAGTTTGAGAATAACAGCGGCATCAAAACCCGCTTTTATGCCCCGGATGACTGGGCGACATCGGACCTGGCTACAGAGGCAGGCAAAGCGGCTATAGCAGACGCTGGTTTGACCCCTGAGGATATCGACCTGGTGATTGTGGGCACTGATTGTCCGGATTACATCACACCGGCAACTTCAGTAGTAACGCAATACAAACTTGGCTGCGTCAATGCCGGCACCTGGGATGTTGGATGCGCCTGCGCATCTTTCCCTACCTCATTGGCACAGGCGGGCGGCTTGATTGCCACTAACCCGCATTTAAAATACATTCTCGTTATCGGTGCTTATATGATGCACAAACTTTCCGACTATAAGCACGATGTTGCTGCCTTTTTCTACGGAGATGGGGCGGGCGCAGCAGTTGTTGGCGCCTCTGACAAACCCGGTTATGTCTCCTGTTCGATCAAAGCGGATGGCTCTTACCATAAGAACTGGGGGATTTACTCCGGCGGGACCTACGAACCAGCCACAGTCGAGAGCGTTGAAGCTGGCCGTACCAAGGTAAAGCTGATTACACCCTTCCCAGCGACTGTTAATCTCGAAGGCTGGCCTGCTCGCGTGCGCGAATGCGCGGCTAATGGCGGATTCGAAGTGAGCGAGATTGACCACATCATCTTCACCCAGGTGAACGTGAACAGCATCAAGCAGGTAATGGAAGAACTCGGACTGCCTGTTGAAAAGGCGCATTACGTGATGGATAAATGGGGCTATATGGGCTCCGCGTGTCTGCCGGTGGCTTTCCATGACGCGATCAAACTGGGCAAGATTACTTCTGGTATGCGCGTAGTATTTTGCGGTTCTGGTGTCGGTTATAACCAGGCTGCAACCTGTTTCATCATGCCTTAATGGAGGCTGGGTCGTGAGCTGGCAAGAAGAATATAAACAAAAAACAATAACTATTTCTGAAGCAATTAGCAAAGTCAGCTCCGGTATGACTATCCAGATTGGCATTGCAGCCTCTGAACCCGTTGGTTTGCTGGAGGAGCTGGCAAGGCAGGCCGACCGGTTGTGGAATATCACCACCTGGACTTGTTTACCCATGCGTCCTTACGACATCTTCATGAAACCGGAGATGGAAGGACGCTTTTTCAACGATAACTGGTTTTATGGCGCACCTGACCGGGCTGTGCACGGAGAGGGGAGGGTTTCGTACACGCCCAACAACCTGCACCAAGCCGGCATTGATAAGCTGGTGGGGAACGGTGGACGGCTCGACATGATGCTCGGTACCTGCACACCACCGAACGCGGAAGGTCTGATCTCCCTCTCGATGGGCGCAGTTGTGGAACGCGAAATGATCGACGCGGCAGACCTGGTAATCATGGAAGTAAATGAAAACCTGCCCTGGACAGATGGCGATGTGGTCATCCCGATTTCGCTGGTGGATCACTTCGTGAAATACAATAGCCCGCTGGTACAGGTTCCTTCCGCTGAGCCAAACGAAACTGATGAGCTCATCGGACGCCACGTGGCGGAGTTCATTGAAGATGGCTGCACCATCCAGCTTGGCATCGGCGGCACGCCGACAGCCCTGGCGGAGTTCATCAGTGACCGCCGCAATCTTGGCGTCCACTCGGAACTACTTGTCGACGGCATTTACAAGCTCTGGAAAACCGGCGCTGCAGATAACAGCCGCAAGACCCTGCATCCTGGCAAGTTTGTGGCGACGTTCGCGATAGGCACGCAGCCCCTTTACGATTTCATGAACGACAGCCCGGACGTGCTGCTCTTGCGGGGAAGTTACGTGAATAACCCTTACGTCATCGCCCAAAACTACAAGATGATCAGCATCAATACCGCCATCCAGGTGGATGTGCTTGGGCAGGTTTGTTCTCAAAGCCTCGGCACGCGCCAGTTCAGCGGCACAGGCGGTCAGCTCGACACGCACCGGGGAGCGCAAATGTCGCAAGGCGGCAAAGGCATCATCGCTCTGCGTTCCACGGCAAAGAACGGCACCATCTCGACCATTGTGCCGACCCTGGCGCCAGGCGCGGGCGTAACAGTCCCAAGCCAGGATGTGGACACGATCGTGACCGAGTACGGCAGTGCTCAACTGCGCGGTTTGTCGGTGAAGAAGCGCATGGAAGCCCTGATCAGGATCGCGCATCCTGATTTCCGGGAGTCGATTCGGGAAGAGTGCCACCGACTGGGCATTGTACCCGACAAACAATTCTTTTAACAGGAGTTTAGATGGATAAATCATTACTTGGCAAATGGACCCAGACTGACGATCAGTCTTACCCCGGTTTGTTCTTCCTGTTTCTTGCGGACGGCAATTTTGAAGCACGTTATGACGCCTTGGGGATTGTCTCAAGCGGCACCTGGCAGGCAGATGGGGGTCTGATTGATATGGATCAGCAGAAACACACCTTTGGTTTAGTCGGGAAATACGAAGGCCGCTATGAGATAGAAAACAATTTGCTCAGGATGAGCCTGGTAGCGGCTGGCGAGCATGCCAGACCGACAGACCTCCGGGGAGCCGTAACTTATTTAAAGGAAGAAGAATAGGTATGGCAAAGAAATTATCGCGCGGCGTTGCGGTTGTTGGCGTAGGGATGAGCAAATTTGGCGTATTCCCGGAGAAAACCTCGCGGGATCTGTTCGTGGAAGCTTTTCAAGAGCTTCGGCAAAGCGTTCAGAAGGGTTTTGACCCTAAAGATATCGAAGCTTTCTACATGGGCAACTTTAGCTCTGATCATTTTGAGAATCAAGCTCACCTGGCGCCGATAGTGGCCAGTTGGATAGGGATCTCACCGGTGGAAAGCACCCGCATTGAGGATGCCTGCGCCAGCAGTGGTGTGGCTTTGCGGCAAGGTGTGCTGGCAATCGCCTCGGGAAATGTGGATATAGTGCTGGTGGGCGGCTTGGAAAAGATGACCGATCTACCGATAGCCAAGGTGACTGATGCCCTGGCACTGGCAGCCGACTCGCTGTTTGAGATACCGGCTGGTTTCACCTTCCCGGGTTTTTATGCCGCAATGGCAACCGCCTACATTGATCAATACAAAGCCGACCCCGATGCGCTATTGCGTGTAGGCATTAAGAACCACGACAACGGAGCTTTGAACGATAAAGCCCAGTTCAACCAGACAATTAAAAACGTAATGGCCGGCAAGCAGCGCAAAGCCGAGCAAAAAGGTTTGCCAATTCCCCAGTGGGAAGACGAAATGGCGTTCCTCAAGGATCCGAAAGCGAACCCGATGATCGCCTGGCCGTTGCGCCTGTTTGATTGCTCGCCTGTATCGGATGGGGCTGCAGCCGTGCTTTTGGTGAGCGAGGAGTTGGCTGCGAAATTCACGGATGAACCAATCTTTGTCGTGGGTTCGGGTCAGGCAAGCGATGGTGCTTTGGCTGAGAGGGCTTCTCTGAGTGAAATCCCCGCAGCAGCGAAAGCGGCAGAACGTGCCTATGAGATGGCGGGCTTGACGCCAGACGACATCGATTTCGCGGATGTGCACGACTGCTTTACGATCGCTGAAATCATGGCGACTGAAGATCTGGGTTTTTTCCCTCGCGGAGAAGGTTGGAAGGCGGCAATGGATGGCCGAACCGCACGCGATGGCAGCCACCCGATCAATACCAGCGGCGGCTTGAAGTCCAAGGGTCATCCTGTTGGCGCCTCTGGAGCAGGGCAGGTGGTGGAAATTTGGAAGCAGATGCATGGTTTGGCTGGGGAACGCCAGCTGCGAGGTAACCTCAAGCATGCTCTGACCCACAATGTGGGCGGAACCGGGCAGACCTGCGTGGTGCACATTTTTGAGAAGAGGAATTAAGATGACAGACCAGGCCTTGCATTCCAAAGCTTTTAACCAGGCAATTGAAGAAGACGTCTTGATCGGTTCTCACTGCCTTGCCTGCGGTCATATCTCGATTCCCCAACGACAAATTTGCCCCAAGTGCCATTCCGATCAGGCGGAACGTATCCAGACGAATGGGAAAGGTACGCTGGCGGCGTTTACTGTGATTTACGTTCCCCCCACAAGTATGGCGGATGCCGGCTACAACGCCAAAAACCCTTATTGTGTCGGGATTGTGGCCTTTGGGGAAGGTCCGCGTATCAGCGCACAGATCGTTGGTCTGGACCTGGGCGACCCGTCAAGCATCAAGATCGGCATGCCCCTCAAGCAAACCTTCGTCGTTCGTGGTGAAGGCGAAGCTGCCAAAAAATTCCTTGCATTTGAGCCTGCGCAGGAGATCTGAAAATGCCCAGGATTGCCGTCAACGACATCAACCTCTACTATGAGCTTCATGGACCCGAAGATGGGGAAGTGATCGTGCTTTCCAATGGTATTATGATGAGCACGTCCAGCTGGTTTTTCCAGACGCAGGCGCTTGCCAGGCACTTCCGGGTTTTGTTGTATGATTGTAGAGGGATGTGGCAGTCCGATCATCCTGAAGGTCCTTACTCGATGGAATTACATGCCGACGATCTGGCGGGTTTGCTGGACGTGCTCGGAATTGAAAAGGCACACATCGCGGGCATTTCGTACGGTTCAGAAGTAAGCCTGGTTTTTGCCCTGCGGTATCCTGAGAAAACCAAAAGCCTGATGGTGATTGATGGGGTGTCCGAGGTGCCGCTGATGTTGAAACTGCAATCTTATCCGTGGAAGCTTGCAGGAGAACGCAACGATGCCGATTTGCTCTTCCACACTTCGGTTTTCCTGAATTTTGGAGAGGAGTATCTGAAGAAAAATGAGGCTCTGCTGCCTGCGGCGCACGCAAATTTCGCCAAACTGAACCTGGAATCTTTTGTGAAACTGATGGACGCCTTTACTTTTTACGATATCACCGATCAATTAGGTCAGATAACCTGCCCGACCTTGATCGTTGTGGGGGAGGAAGACCAGATCAAAGGTCGGAAAATGGCTGAAATGATGGTGGCGCGCATTCCTCAGGCTGAATATGTGGTTGTCCCCGGTGCAGGGCACGCGCTCTGCCTGGATAAACCCGAACCACTCAACACACTGCTCCTGGGCTTTGTGTTGAAGCATAGTGGACGGGAATTACTTAATTGAGAAAGTCTGCGACAAAAATTGTCGCTGGCAATCATTAAACGACTAATTACAAGGAGAAAAAATGAAAAAGTCGATATTTTTTGTAGTAGCCATGTTGCTTGTCGCAAGCATGGTCCTGGGCGCCTGCGCCCAACCCACTGAAGCTCCGGTCATCACCGAACCCCCTGTGGCAACCGAAGAACCCGTGGTAACTGAAGAGCCTGTGGCAACCGAAGAACCCGCTACGGGTCTGACCTGCGCCGAACCCATCAAAGTCGGTCTAATCACTGACATCACCGGGCCTCTGGCGATCTACGGTGCCATGATCCAGCGTTCGTTCATGCTCGGTATGGAATACGCGACTGGTTCTGAAGGATCAGCTGGTCCGGTCTTCAGTTTTGCTGAAGCCCAGGAAAGCACCTTCAAGATTGACAACTGCGAAATCCAGGTTTTCGTGCGTGATGATGCTGGCGTTCCTGAAAACACCACCACTATTGCGAATGAACTGATTGACATCCAGGATGTTGATATCCTGGTCGGCACTGCTTCATCCGGCGCAACCGCTGTTCTGCAGGGGATCGCCCTTGCCAATGAAATTCCGCTGATTGTTGCGCCTGCTGCAGCCAACGACATCACCGGCAAGGATTTCAACGAGTTCACCTTCCGTACCTCCCGCAATAACTACCAGGATGCCATCAATGAGTGTAAAGCTCTGACCTCCAAATACACATCCTTCATCCAGATCGCCGCTGATTACGCCTTCGGGCGCGGCTCAGCTGAGGCTTTCCGCGATGCCTGCACCCTGGACGGTGGCACATTTGTTGCCGATGATATTTTCGCTCCTGCCACCACCACCGAATTCACTCCTTACATGGAGCAGATCGCTGCCTCCGGCGCAGAAGCCTACATTGTTTCCTGGGCTGGCGCGGGCTTCATCTCCCTCGTCCAGGCGGCCAAGGACCAGGGCGTCACTGACACCATGGAACTCGGTACAACTTTCATCGATAACGCCTTAACCCCGGTCTTCTACGGCAATGCTGTTGGCACTACTGCTGGAATTCTTTACCACTGGTCTGCCCCCAAGAACGCCGCCAATGATTTCCTCGTGGCTGAAGCCAGCGGTCGCTATGGCGTATATCCTGACCTCTTCGATGCTGACGGTATGAATGCCGCTATTATGATCATCGAGACCCTCAAGAAGACCAATGGCGATGTAACCCCCGCGACTTTAGTTGCCGCTATGGAAGGTCTTGAGTTCGAAGGCCCCAAGGGCACCATCTACATCCGCCCCGAAGACCATGTTGCCATCCAGGATATGTATATTCTCAAGCTCGAGAATGTCACCGATCCCACCGGAAATTACTACTCTTACGTCGACACCACCCGCCCCGAGCCTCCCTGCTTGCTTCCGGAAGCGCTCCAGAACCGCTGTGGTGATCTGCCGATCGGCAGTTTGTCCGGCAACTAGTTAGTTTACTTTATTTGTGTCCCTGGAGGTCTTGCGGGCTTCCAGGGACACTAGTGAATCCCAGCATCATCCGCAAACCAAGTAAAGAATTGAGACGTTATGACGGTACGAGAGACTATCATTGAAACGAAGAACCTGACCAAGTATTTTGGCGCTCTTGCAGCGGTGAACGACGTCAGCATCAAGATTGAAGCCGGTACTTTACACGCGATTATTGGGCCAAACGGCGCAGGTAAGACTACCTTTTTTAACCTGTTGAGTGGAAATCTAAAGCCGACCAGCGGCAAGGTGTTCTATAAAGGCATAGATCTGACGGGAAAGCCAATTCACCGCATGATCCATCTTGGGATGGGTCGATCATTTCAGATCACCAACATCTTCCCCAACCTGACGGTGTATGAGAACATCCGCCTGGCTTCGCAGGCGATGGAGGATAAGAACTTTCACCTCCTGATGGATACCGCAAAAATGGCTCGCTGTGAAGAACGCACCGCCGAAGTTGTCGAAAAGGTTGGCTTGAAAAGCCAGGCATTGCTGCCCGCCAGGGTACTCTCGCATGGAGATCAGCGTAAGCTGGAACTTGGCATGATCCTGGCGCCAGATCCGGAGCTGCTGCTCCTGGATGAACCCACAGCAGGCATGGCCACCGACCAGGTGCCGGAGCTGATCACCCTGATACAGGAAGTCCAACAATCCGGAACAAAAACCGTCATCCTGGTGGAACATAACATGAACGTAGTGATGAGTGTATCCGACAGGATCACGGTCATGCACCAGGGAATGGTGCTCGCGGAAGGCACCCCGGCTGAAATCGCAGCAAATCATGAAGTGCAAACCGCTTACCTGGGAGGGCTCTATGAACTTAACTTATAGGAGCATTCCCTTGCTGCAAGTTAAAAGAAATCATTGGGAATGGAGATAGCATGAGCAATATTCTCGAGGTTCAACACATCCATTCCTTTATCAACCAGTATCACATCCTGCAGGACGTCGATTTTTTGGTTCCCGGGGGCTCCATCACAGCGCTTCTTGGTCGTAATGGCGCTGGCAAGACGACGACTTTGAAATCCATTTTGGGATTGGCATCTGTACGCCAGGGAAAAATCATTTTTGACGGCAAGGAGGTCCAGGGCAAGCCGCCCTTTGAAGTCGCCGCGCTTGGCATTGGGTTTGTTCCAGAACATCGCGCGATCTTCAGAGACTTGTCGGTTGAGGAAAACCTGAAAATCGCCGAGCGGAACAAAGGCGATCTGGATAGAAAGCGCGCCTTTATTTTTGATCTCTTCCCTGACCTGAAGAAATTCCTCAACCTGAGAGGTACTGAGCTTTCCGGCGGGCAACAGCAAATGCTGGCGATAGCCAGAGCCTTGGTGGCTGATAACAGCCTGCTCCTGATCGACGAGCCCAGTGAGGGCTTGGCTCCAGTTATCATTGAACACATGATTAACGTCATTCGCCAGTTATCCGAGCAAAGCACGGTGGTATTGGTTGAACAAAATTTCCTCGTGGCGAGTAAATTGGCTGAATACTTCGTGATCATCGAAGAAGGAAAGTCTGTTGCCTCCGGGCTGATGAAAGACCTGGAAGCAGACAAAGCCATGATCCATCGTTACCTTGGGGCTGCATAGGTCTGACTATGAAAACGAATTTACGCAATAACTACAAAGCAATCCTCTTGCTCAGCATTATCGCAGGATTCCTGTTTGTGGCTGCCAGGGGTATGTCTGGCAAGGATGTGCTTATCACGGTCCTAAGAGGCTTTTCTGTCGGCTCGGTAACTTTCCTGGTGGCAGCCGGCTTCTCGCTAATTTTTGGTTTGCTGGATGTGCTCAACCTTGCCCAGGGTACGCTCTACATGATTGGCGCCTACGTGGGCTGGACTGTGTACGTGCGCCCTGACACCTTTATCGATGTTCTGACCCCGGTTCTCTTGATCCTTGCCGGTTTCTCGTTGTCAGCCCTCTGGGGTCGCGTGGCGGGGTTGGTCAAATTAGCGCAGGGACCCCGAAAAATTAGCGCCTGGATTTTGATTCTTGCAGGTTTTGGGTTGCTTGCACTGGTACTGACACGCTATCCCATTGCAATTTGGGACCTGAACAATTATTCTCAGAGCCCGATCACTTACTCTTACATGGCTGACCAAGGCTTGCGGATCATCCCGGCTGAGGCTACATTTGTAGAAATCTCCCCATTCCTGGCACTTGCAGGTCTTTTGTTAAGCAGCGCGATTTCAGCCTTTGGCATCGCCCTGTTAAACCGGGAGGAGGGTCGTTCGCAGGCGATCAACTGGCGCAAGATCTTAGTTCCTGCATTTCTATTACTTGTGGGCATCCTGGCCGTGGTGTTTAATGCTCAGCTCACAAGCTGGTTGTACGCTATGAGCACCAACTGGCTCTTTGTTATTGCCATTTTGATTGCGATATTGAGTGGGGTAGGCTTGGGGGCGTTGATGGAGACCACCCTGATTCGTCCGCTTTATAACCGCCCAATTTACCAACTCATGCTAACACTTGGACTTGGAACGATCGGTGTCCAGATTGTGCAGGCTGTTTGGGGACGTCCTGAATTTGTCTGGCCAAAACCCGAATTTTTCACTGGCAGCGGCGGAGCTTGTCCCGCTACCAATCTCACGGATTTACTTGAGAACCAATGCTCTACCATCATGCTTTTAGGCGGTCGGGTGAGAGTTTATGATGAAATCTTTATTCCGATTGTCGGCGTCATTGTGCTGATTTTAGTCTGGATCCTGCTTAAACGCTCGCGCATCGGTATGATTATTCGAGCTGGTGTGCAAGACCGGCAAATGGTCGAAGCGCTTGGTATCAATGTTCGGCGGGTATTCACCCTGGTATTTGCTCTGGGTGTTGGTCTGGCGGCGTTTGGCGGCGCACTGGCAGCTCCATCGGCAGGTCTGACCCCTGTAATGGGAGAGAGGCTGCTTCTGAGCGCGCTGATTGCCCTGGCAATTGGCGGCCTTACAAGCTTCCCGGGCGCGGCATTGGGTTCACTATTGGTGGGCTTGATCCAACAGTTCATGATCAAATACGGTCAAATTGGCATTCCCCTGCCTTTTACGGATGCCGTGTTTAAACCTTCCCCGCCGCTTGTGCCCGCTTCCACGGTGTTGCTGATGGTGGTTGTTTTACTGATTTTGCCGCACGGCTTGTTGGGAACCAAGGAGTAGTAATGAAAAATAACTCTAGTTTTCTCACAAAGAACCGCGGTATTCTGATTTTCTTTGCAGTCATGTTGCTCACGCCGTTTTTGGTTGGACTGCTTGAGGGCTCAACGCCGGCAATGATTTGGGGCAACCAGGGGAGTTTGTCGAAATTTATTGAGGGTTTGGGAATTGAGATTTTCATCCTGGCTCTTTTTGCCCTTAGTTTTGACCTGCTGTTCGGCATCACAGGTTTGTTATCTTTTGGTCATTCCATGTTCTTTGCTGTCGCGGCTTACCTGACTGGAATCGCGCTGAAGACCCTGACCATGCCATTTTGGGGAGTTGTTTTGTTGGTATTGTTCGCGGCGATTATCCAGGCGCTGCTTTTCAGCCTGGTGCTGCCGCGGGTTAAGGGCATCACTTTTACCCTGGTCAGCCTGGGATTGGCATCAGTTTTTCACATCATTGTCATGTCCAGTGACATGATCAATCTGACTGGCGCGGATGTGGGCTTGCAGGGTGTGCTTGTGCCGGCATTTCTCAGCCCGGTGACGGAGCGTCTGCGTTTCTACGCCATCGCCCTGACATTGTTGGTCGCGACTTATCTTTTCTACCGTCGGTTCGTTGCCTCCCCAACTGGCAGGGTCTGTGTTGCTATTCGTGAGAACGAAGGACGCGCGAAGATGCTTGGCTACAACACGACCATGTTCAAAGTTGTGGCAATGATCATTTCTTCGCTCACCGCAGCAACAGCGGGAATGCTGCACGCGCTTTACCAGCCGATCATCAGTCCAGCTGTGGCCGATCTTGGGTACACCGTCACAGGTCTTCTGATCGTGCTGATCGGCGGTGTAGGGACTCTCAGCGGCGCGATCGTTGGCGCGTTTGCGCTGCGCCTGCTGGATTTCACCCTGAGGAGGTTCATCGGTGAATCGGCCAGCTTTATTACCGGCGCAATCTACGTCATCTTTGTGCTTTTTGTCCCTTACGGGATTGTTGGGACGATTCGCTTGCGCCAGTTACGAACCAAACCGGGCTGGCAACGGCTTTGGGGACTGCTGAAGCCTAAGAGTTAAGTCAGCTTTGACAACAATAAGCCCGGGATCACCCGGGCTTATTGTTATTTTGCCCAATCGAACCAGATTGGGTTGGTAACCAGCGCGGGCATCGGAGGCAGAAAGCTGAAGAAGGTTCGCCAGACCTCCAAACGCCAGTACCCGGGGCTTGTCACTGGCAGCGAGGTCTCAAAATTTCCCTTTTCGGGGGCGGTGAAGATGTCCTGGGTGCTTTCCCGCGTGACGAGTCGGATGACGTCGCCTTTCTCCAGCGCTACCCCCTTCAGGGAGGCTTGCAAGCCTTCCCGCCAGGCAAGGCTGGAGCCATAGGTCTGCCCATCCACATCCAGCAGCAGCTGAAGTTTGGTAGGGCTGAAGGTGAAATAACTTCTGCCCGCTTTGACGGCCTTTAGGATGTCGGAATCGCTGTTGGAATCAGCCAGAACATAGGCGCAGGGGCTTGCCAGGCGCTGGAAGAAGGTGTCTTCGTGATAATCGCTGCCGCAGATGGCCACCTGCTTGCGGCCAGCCTTGAGCATCCCATCCCATCGGGCGATTGCTTCCAGGTTGGCGGGGCGTATCGGTCCATTCCAGACTTCGATCAGGTCGTAATCCAGCAAGTCCAGATCATAGCGAAAACCAAAATTTGCTTCATACGGGTGATTGATGCTGATCAGAGCGCCAATTTGGCGGGCTTCCCTAAAAATTGCCTGCACTTCTTCCAAGGAATTGGCAATAAAACTTCCCTGGTAGGGCTGCTCAAGCCCCAGGAGGTTGCTGTGACCCTTGTAGTGCGTCCACTCCTGCCCAGGAATGATCGTAAGCTCCTCCACTTTTGGAAAAGACGCGCGTTTGACCGGCTGATTGTGGTCTGTGACGGCAATGAAATCCAGCCCATGGATGCGGGCGTGTCTTGCCAGATGTTCCAGTGGCAAGCTGCCGTCCGAAGCCAGGGTGTGGACATGCAGGTCGCCGCAGAGCCAGCGAGGAACCTTGGGAGTGAATTCAAGCTTGATGCTCACATCAACCCCTTCCGGGGCGATCACATACGCGCCAAGAATGATTTGCCAGCTTCCCGGGCTAAGTGGGTGCGGTTGGTAGCCAGGTGTCGCGCTGATTTCGGAGACCATGATCTCCGAGCGACTTGAGCCGCTGGCACCTACCTGTGTACCGTCCGGCGCGATCAGGCCAATGTCTACGATGTTTAATCGACTGGTTTTGGCAAATTCGCCTCCAGTCACAGCTATAGGTTCACTGGAGTGGGTCTGATATGCATAGCTCATGTCCAGGCGGGCAGTACTGTCGGGCATCTCAAATGGCAACAGGAGGTAGAGCCCTTGTTCGGCAGGTGTGATGTGGCGCTGGAGGTTCATCTCGTTCATCTGGCATCCTTAAGCAAAGTTGATGGATTGATTGTAAGCTGTTTTGATGCTTGGGGGAATTAATTCCAGAAATTCCTAAAAGATCAATCGAGCTTGGTAGGTTATTCACAATGCCCTTATTCAGGTGATTGAATAAAAACACGAAGGGCTGACCCAACGTTGCAGGGGCAGCCCTCCTTCTATTAAAAAGGGTTTCTTCTCTTTTAGGCTGGCTTAGAACTTATGGCATGCACTCGCCTGTGACCGGGTCAGCATCGCCGATAACGAGACCAGCGCCAAAGCTCGAGCCAAAGATCGGGCTGAGATCACCAAGGTTAAGTCCGAAAGCCTTGTCAATCACGCTCAAGCCACCTTGATATAGGGTCGCCTGCGGAAGTGCCTGGCCATTGACTGCCAAATCGATTACGCCCTTGTTCCAGCACAGCTTGAGATTCCCGATATTTGCCGCATCCAGCAGCTGTAACGTCTCAGGAGTGAGCGACATGCCTGTGGGGAAGCCTTCCACGCTCAACTCACCGTTCTTTTTTACCTGCACTTGGACAAGCGTCGCGAGCTCAATCCTCAGTGGCTTACTGAGTTCCTTGGATTTGCTCAGGGTGATCTCTATGTCGGCTTTGTCGAGCCAGGCTTCAGCCCGCTCAATGTCAAGTTCACCAAGTTCAATGTAGGCGTCCAAAAGCGAATAGAGAATCTCTCGTGAGGGTTCATCCCATGCGAGAGAGATCAATTGCTGATCGTCCGTGTAGACGTCGATTGCGTCATTCTGGATCTTCAGGGTGGCATTATCGAGCATGCTCAGCACTTGCCAGATTTGGTCCTGGAATTGAGGCGCGCCTACCTGGCGCAACTCTTCCGCTGAGAAACCACCCATGCTGTAGGTCTTGGTTCCGGGATCATAGGTGATATCTATGTGAACCAGGTTGGTTGGGTCTTCTTGTTTGATGATCTCAGCGGTTGCCATCGGGGGTCGCTGCATCATCACAATGCCGAGGACCAGGATTACTGCCAAAAGCAGTTTTATAAAAGTGGGTGTTTTGTTCATGTCTATTTCCTCTATTTCGTTGCTAAATGATTACTGAGTGATGCTCCTAAGGTAAAGCAGTTACTAAGACAGATAATTGAAAACGGATAACATGGTAGTAATAGGCGATGACCCAATTGATCAACTTCCGCGAAAAAGACGAACTTTCAGGGATATCTCCATCGCCTTGCACGATTCTTTGCGCAATAAGCAGCCTCTCACCCAGATCGAGAGTGTTTTCAAATGTATCCGGCGTATAGTTCAGTGCGACCACTGATTGATCCGATGAAGTAATCTCCACCACACCAGAAGTATTGAGTGTCAGTTTGAGCTGATCCGCTCCATCGGATGTTACGATGGCATGAAGTGGCTGACCGGGTGAAACTTTATAGGGGATTGTTGGCAGGGGGATTACAGGTCTGCCCAAGGCGAAGTAAATGCCATAAAGCAGAAGGACAATAACTAAGGATATCAATATTACTCGCCAGAATCGGGGCATTAACTTATCCTCTTCCGAAGCGACTGGTAGATTTCTCTATTTTCTTCTCCTCTGATATTGTAAGCGAAAAATTGAAATTAACCAACCCTTGTAGGGTGTTCTTCGGTGTTGTTAACAAGACCATACCGTTACACATCAAAGTCACGCGATACATTGACAAATCTTGATATGAGGTTTATAGTTGCATAAATCAAAAATATTTTATGTGAGGCAAGAGTGGAAAGCGACTATCAGAGCCAGGCACGTGTGTTCAAGGCTTTTTGCGACGAAACCCGTTTGAGGGTGCTCGAGATGCTGCGCGGCGGCGAAAAGTGCGCTTGCAAATTGCTGGAAAATCTCGAATGTGGGCAATCCGGACTTTCTTACCATATGAAAGTCCTGCTTGAATCAGGGATTGTCACCAGCCGACAGGAAGGCAAATGGACCTACTACCGCATTTGCCCCGAGGGCGCTCCCGCGGCTGTTTTGCTCGTCCAACAACTTACCGCCATTTCCGGTGATCCGGCTCAGTGCGATTGCTGCGAAAACTGAGCCTCTGCCTGAAAAAAAACTCACTCTTAGAAAGCAAACTTCATGACAACTTCCATTTGGGACTTTATTCAAAATCAAATCCTGGGAATGCAGTGGCTGAACGCCGTGGTGGGGAGGCTGCTTACGTCTTTTGGTCTCGACACAACCAATCGCTGGGTTGGCAGCCTGCAGTTCTTCATCTATGACGTCATCAAGATCACCCTCTTGCTGTGCGTCCTGATCTTCTTTATCAGCTACATCCAAAGCTTCTTCCCTCCGGAACGCAGTAAAAAAATTCTTAGCAGATTTCACGGACTGGGTGCCAACACCATCGCTGCCTTACTTGGTACGGTCACCCCGTTTTGCTCCTGTTCCTCCGTTCCGCTTTTTATTGGTTTCACTTCCGCCGGTCTGCCCTTGGGGGTCACGTTCTCCTTCCTAATTTCGTCTCCGATGGTCGATCTTGGCTCCCTGGTGCTCCTGACCAGCATCTTTGGTATAAGAATAGCCGTGCTCTATGTCATCCTCGGACTGGTGGTTGCCATTCTGGGGGGGACCCTTATAGAGAAATTGCACATGGAACCCCACATTGAAAAGTTTGTCCTGCGGGCGGGCAATGTGGATATCGAATCCCCTGACCTGAGCATGCAAGACCGTTTGATCTACGCCAAAGAACAGATGGTTTCGACGTTCAAAAAGGTGTTTCCCTACATATTAATAGGCGTTGGCATCGGCGCGTTCATCCACAACTGGATCCCCGAAAACTGGGTGGTCTCTTTGCTTGGGCGTAATAATCCCTTTGGCGTTCTCCTGGCTACGCTCTTGGGTTTGCCCTTTTACGCCGACATCTTCGGCACCATCCCGATCGCCGAGGCTCTGCTCTCCAAGGGGGCGCAGTTGGGTACTGTGTTAGCCTTCATGATGTCGGTCACCACGCTCTCCATCCCATCATTGGTCATGCTGCGCAAAGCGATCAAGCCCAAACTTTTGGCATTGTTCATCGCAATTTGCGTCATTGGGATCATCCTTGTGGGTTATCTGTTCAACGCTATTCAACCATTCATTTGATAAGAGAGAATCCATGCCGCTTGATCTGAGCCCTTTGAAAAAATACCGACCTGCGAGAATTGAGGGCATGAAGCCCAGACCCGTGCTGGTGGAGTACCTCTACCTGGACCTGCAAGTTTGCGATCGCTGCATCGGCACCGAACAGGTGCTGGAAGAGGTTCTTACCAAGCTCTCTCCCGCGCTGCAGCTTGCCGGCTATGAGCTGAAATATCACAAGACAAAAATGGAAACAGCAGAACTTGCCCGACAGTATCGGTTTGAGTCTTCCCCCACCGTCCGTGTGAACGGGCAAGATATTTGTTTCAATGTACAGGAGAATCCCTGCGACTGCTGCAGTGACATCAGCGGATCCATCGTGGATTGCCGAATCTTCGAATATGAAGGCCAAAGCTACGAAGTACCTCCCCAGGAGATGCTCGCTGAAGCGATCTTGAAGGCGGTTTTCGGGTCACCAGGCATACCCTGTTGCGCTGAAAATGCGTATGAACTGCCCAAAAACCTGGAAGTTTTCTACGAAGGAAAGAATAACAAATCCGGCTGTGACTGCGCGAGCAGTTGTTGCTGAAATCATTAAGAAAGGAATTGATCATGGTTTTGTCCAATTTTAGAAAGAAGAAAAGAGAAGGTTCAGAGTGCTGTGGTCCAATTGACGAGGTCAGCTTTATTAGCGCTGAAAGCGCCAAAGCGGAAGGCGCGAGCGTCAAGGTGCTGGGAAGCGGCTGCGCCAAGTGTAACCAGCTCGAAGCTGCGACTGTGGCAGCCTTGCAACAGCTTGGCATGGATACTACCATCGATCACGTCAGAGATTTTGCGCAGATCGCATCCTACGGCGTCATGTCCACACCCGCTCTGGTCGTGGATGGTAAGGTCGTCTCATACGGCAAAGTGCTCAAGACCGAAGAAGTGGTAGCTATATTAAAGAAGATCAGAGGCTAACTTATGGCGCAGAAAAAGTCTGCTGGCATAGGTTTTTTTGAAAAGTACCTGACGGTCTGGGTGCTGCTCTGTATGGCAGCTGGCATCCTGATCAGCAAGTATCTGCCCGGCGTCCCGAATTTCCTTGGCAAGATCCAGTACGCGAACCAAAACATTCCCATCGCCATCCTGATCTGGATCATGATCTATCCGATGATGATGAAAATTGATTTTCAGTCCATCAAAAACGTGCGCAAAAACCCGCTCGGATTGGTGATCTCGACGGGCAGCAGCTGGTTAATCAAGCCACTGCTGATGTTTGGCCTGGCATCGCTTTTCTTTTATGTTATTTTCAAAACGTTCATCCCCACCGAACTGGCGCGCGATTACGTGACTGGCGCGGTCCTGTTGGGTGTGGCTCCCTGTACCGCGATGGTGTTCGTGTGGAGCAACCTCACCAAGGGCGACCCTGCCCACACTTTGGTGCAGGTCTCGGTGAACGACTTGCTGATCATCATCCTTTTTGTCCCGTGGGTTACCTTCTTGCTGGGCATCAACAAAGTCCAAATCCCCTGGAATACCCTGATTTTTTCCATCGTTCTTTTCGTGGTCATCCCTCTTACCGCTGGGGCGATCACCCGGGCAGTGTTGATCAAGCGCAAGGGCTTGGAATTCTTCAATGAAGTTTGTTCCCAAATTTGACAGCATCACCACAGTAGGCTTGCTGCTGACGCTAGTCATCATCTTCACCTTCCAGGGGAACGTGATCCTGAGGTCACCTTTCAACGTGCTTCTGATCGCGGTTCCGTTGGTGCTGCAAAACATCATCTCTGCCGCATTCTCCTACCAGTTATGCCGCGTCGCCAAACTGCCGCACAACATTGCCGCGCCTGCTTCCCTGATCGCCGCCTCGGACTTCTTCGAGCTGGCTGTAGCAGTTGCTATCACCCTCTTCGGACCGGATTCTCCGGTCGTGCTGGTCTGCACAGTCGGCGTGCTGACCGAGGTGCCAGTGATGTTGATGTTGACGCGCTATATCAATCGTACCGGGCACTGGTTCCCGGAAAAAGCTGGCTGAAAATCAAATCGCCAGGATAAATTTTTCTATCTGCTTTTGCCAGAAGATCCACTCGTGACCGCCGGGTTCCTCCTCATAATGCAGCGGCACGCCAGCCTGTGATGCCGCGTGCACGAATAATCGGTTGAGCGGTAGCAGGTCGTCCTCCAACCCGCAAGCAGCGTAGAGCCGGGGCAGGGGGGCGGAGCTCGCGGCGGCATTCTTCAGCCAGGTCATGGGATCGTGCAAACTGCCCGAAAGTTTATCCAGTCCGCCGAAAAGCAGGTCAAACTCTTGCATAAGCGCCGGGTTTTCCACTTTGTCTGGCGGAGCCAGCAGCGCGTTCATCGCCAGCACGCCCGAAAGGCTACAGGCAGCAGAGTAGAGGTCGGGGCGCAGGAAAGCCGCCTTAAACGCACCATAACCTCCCATTGAGAGGCCGGCGACAAAGGTGTTCTCGCGCGCGCTGGAGATGCGGAAGGTCGCCGCGAGCCAGGCGGGCAGCTCTTCGGTGATGTAGCTGAAGTAGGCCTGTCCGTTTGCCATGTTTG
>Ga0209203_1001104_pt1 | contig 20423 bp, 17 predicted proteins | sample AD_UKC109_MetaG_FD_184423 | JGI IMG/M metagenome (GOLD analysis project Ga0209203, IMG submission 184423) | Active sludge microbial communities of municipal wastewater-treating anaerobic digesters from Hong Kong - AD_UKC109_MetaG (SPAdes)... | ecosystem: Engineered > Bioreactor > Anaerobic >... | reverse complement strand
CGATTATATTCTGAGCAACACTCCTGGCAACACAGTTTCAAATCTCAGCAGCACAGCAGCACTTCGTGATGTTACACAAAAACATGGCGGAAAGTATTCTGCATCAGCAGTTGGCGAGGTAAACGTAGTTGCCAAAATGAAGGAAACAAACGCAGTTATTGGTGGCGAAGGGAATGGTGGTGTTATTTACCCCGCACTTCACTACGGTCGCGATGCGCTGGTTGGAATTGCTCTTTTCCTTACCCATTTGGCAAAAAGTGGCAAAAAGTGCTCTGAACTGAGAGCATTGTACCCAAACTATTTTATCTCAAAAAATAAGATTGAACTTAAAGCAGGGGTAAATCCTGATACTGTTCTCGAAAAGTTGAAAGTAAAACACTCAAATCAACAGGTTAATACGGTGGATGGATTGCGAATCGATTTTGAGGGTGAGTGGGTGCACATGCGGAAATCGAATACCGAGCCCATTATCAGAATCTATGCCGAGAGTAGCTCCGCCGAGAAGGCCACATTACTGGCAACTAAAATGATTGGAGAAATAGAGGAGCTCCTGTAGTATTTCCAAATTTATTTCTTGTCTTTTTAAACTCATAGCTGGGTTTACAGTCATATTAGTGCAATTTATTAAGACCATTATAGTTATTTAAGCATGAAAAATAAAAGGGTTATCATTATTGTTTCTTTGGCTGCAGTAGTAGTGCTGCTTGTGCTAATATTCGGTTCGTCGAGCCAACAGAAGGTTGCCCCTCAAACCGTTAAGGTTGAGCAGGGACCTTTCGAAGTGGTTGTGAATGTTACTGGTGAACTTCAGGCAAAGAACAAGGAGGATATTATGGCGCCGGCTGAGTTGCGCCAAAGCAGAAGCTTCAGGTTCTCAGAAATAAAAATTCAGGATTTGGTTGCCGAAGGTACAATTGTTGACTCCGGTCAGTACGTTGCTACGCTCGACAGAAGTGCACTTAGCAACAGGTTAAAGGAAATAGAGGATGAACTGGAGAAAAGTCAGCAGCAGTACCTAAAAACCCAGCTCGATACAACGCTCCTTCTACGTGGGTTGCGCGATGAGCTCATTAACCTGAAGTTTGAGCTGGAAGAACGACAAATCGTTCTCGACCAGTCGAAGTACGAACCACCAGCCACACAGCGTCAGGCGCAGATAAACCTCGAAAGGGCACAACGCGCCTACGAACAGGCTCAGAATAACTATACTATAAAGAAAGACCAATCGGTTGCCTCCATGCGCGAGGTGGCCATTAATCTTTCACGTCAGGAACGTGAAAGGCAGGATATGCTCGATGTTCTTAGCAAGTTCGTTATAAAGGCACCCAAACCCGGAATGGTAATTTACCACCGTGAGTGGAGCGGACAGAAGCGGAAAGTGGGCTCCAGCGTTAGCCCTTGGGATTTAACGGTTGCCATTCTTCCCGACCTCTCGATTATGATTTCAAAAACCTACGTGAATGAAATCGACGTGAGTAAGGTGAAGGTCAATCAACCCGTAAGAACTGGCGTGGATGCTTTCCCCGAGAAAAAGTACACGGGTGTAGTTACCGAAGTGGCCAATATTGGCGAGCAACTCCCAAATACCGATGCAAAAGTTTTTGAGGTTACCATCAAGGTGAACGAGTACGATCCAATCCTTCGCCCTTCCATGACAACCAGCAACCAAATTGTTACCCAATCGTTCGATAACGTGCTATACTTGCCGCTTGAGGCAATACATGCCAACGACAGCTTAAGTTTTGTTTACCTAACCAAAGGAAAGAAGCAAATTATTATTACCTCAGAGCAGAACGAAAACTTCATTATAGTTGAGAAAGGCCTTAAGTTCGGCGATGAGGTTTACCTTAGTACACCCGAGAACGCCGAAAAATTTTCCTATACCGGCGAAGAGCTAATCCCCGAAATCAAGCAGCGTGAGGCTGAACGAAAGCGAAAGGAGGAGGAGAAAAAGGCTGCCGACGCAAAGCAGAATAGCATGCGGAAGAATGGCGGAAGCTTTCAGCTAACCTCCGAGCAGCTCGAAAAAATAAAAACCTCGGGGGTAAAGGTTGAGGTTCAACAAAAACCTGCGGCCGAAGCAAGCACCGATACCACCAAGCGAGCGCGGAAAAAGAGGGGAGACAGGCCTGCTAAACCTCAGGAAAAACAGTAGCAATAAGCAAAATTTAGCATGTATAAACGGTATATACACGATGTTGTTATCGCCATTGAGTCAATTTTGGCCAATAAGTTAAAGTCCATACTTACGGCACTTGGCATTATATTCGGGGTTGCTGCGGTAATTAGCATGCTTGCCATTGGAAACGGAGCCCAGAAGGAGATTCTCGACCAGATTAAGATGGTGGGCGTAAACAACATTGTTATCAATCCAATTTTTGAGGAAACCGACGAAACCTCCGAGAATGGTGAAAACGGCGAATCTCAGAAACGTAAATTCTCTCCGGGATTAACGCTGCTCGATGTGGAAGCCATCAGCGAGATAGTTCCTTCCGTGCAGCGGATTAGCCCCGAAATTAGTCTGAACTCCTTTGTGCAGTTCGAGGCCCTTCGGATGCCTGCGAAAATTATGGGAGTTTCAACCGACTACTTCGAACTCTTCACTCTTCCCTTGGAAGAGGGTGCTTTTTTTACTGAAAATCAGGCAGAACACGGTATTCCCGTTTGCATAATTGGGGCGAACATAAAAAATAAATTCTTCAGCACCGTTAATCCCATTGGACAGTACCTAAAGTTCGGCGATGTTTGGCTGCAGGTAATTGGGGTTCTGCAAAAAACCGATGTTACTATAACCGGTTTCGAGAGCGCCGGGGTAAATGTGTACAACGACAATGTTTACATTCCGGTGAAAACCATGCTGATGCGATACAAGAACCGTGCGTTGGTGAATTCCCGCAAAATTGAATCGGGAACCATTCGCTTTGGACGAGGTTTCATAAGTTTTGGAGGCTCCACGGAATCGCAGGCTCCTCAAAACTACCATCAGCTCGACCGAATTATTGTGCAGGTTAAGGAAACAGAGCAAATTAACAGCACAACCGATATTTTAAGCAGAATGCTTATCCGTCGCCATGCCGATGTGAAGGATTTTGAGATTACGGTTCCCGAGCTGCTTCTTAAGCAGCAACAGCGAACCAAGGATATTTTCAACATTGTGCTGGGTGCCATTGCCAGCATCTCACTTGTTGTGGGAGGCATTGGAATTATGAATATCATGTTCGCTTCGGTTATGGAACGCATAAAGGAAATTGGAACCCGACTGGCTATTGGTGCAAAAAAAGCCGATATTATTGCTCAGTTTCTCTCAGAAGCGGTTCTTATAAGCGTTACGGGCGGTTTTATAGGAGTAATCCTTGGCGTAATTCTTTCCATGCTTATTACACATTTTGCAGGAATTCTTACAATAGTTTCACCCATTTCAGTGGTTATTGCGTTTGGTGTTTCGGCAGCGGTAGGTGTAATTTTTGGTCTCTCACCAGCTAAGCGTGCCGCTGAGAAGGACCCGATTGAATCGTTAAGGTACGAGTAGGAAATTATGTCAAAAGTATGATGGCAAATGACAAATGTGTTAAGTTATTTGAAACATATAAAAACATTTAACTTTTGACATCTGACATCTGACATCTGACATCTGACATCTGACATTGTAAAAATATTAAAGAACTTTCAAGGTATGTTTAAACGGATTCAATATATTCTCTTTTTCTTGATTTTTTCGTCAAGCCCAGTTTTTGCACAACTTCCGGTTAACACCTTAACCCTTGACGAGGTGCTTGAAATGGCCCGCGATTATTCGCCTCAGGCAATGCTTGCCAAACATCAGTTTAGGGCAGCGTACTGGGAGCATCGAACCTTCGAGGCCGAGTACTTACCAAGCCTTTCGCTCAACGGGACTCTCCCTAGCTTTCGGCGAGTTATTACTCAAGAGTACGTTGATGGAACCTACAAATACGTTGAGGCGAACACAAATACTCTATCGCTGGGACTAACAATGAACCAGAATATTGGCCTTACCGGAGGACGGGTTTTTGTTCAGTCGAACCTCGAACGGGTCGATATTTTTGGTGAGAACAGCAGCTCAAACTATAAGTCCGATCCGGTGATGATTGGCTTCGAACAGCCAATATTCGGTTTCAACCAGCTAAAATGGAAAAAGAAGATTGAACCACTGAAGTATCTCGAAGCCAAACGTTCGTACCTCGAGGCCATGGAGTTTATTTCAGGCGAGGCGGTTCGGCTTTTCTTCGACCTTATTCTGGCTCAGCAGAACGTGAAAACCGCACAGCTGAACTACAACAATACCGACACCCTCTTTCAGATTGCCCGCGGACGGTACAACATCGGAACCATTGCCGAAAACGAGCTGTTACAAATGGAACTTAGCTTCCTGAACGCAGGAAGCTCCGTGAACGAAGCAGAAATAGACCTTCAACTTAAAAAGTTTCGATTAAAATCGTTCCTGGGTCTCAATGACCAGTATGACCTTGAGCTGGTGGTACCTACCGATTTTCCCAAAATAGAGCTGAAATTCGACGATGTTTTGGAGCATGCACGCTCCAATAATCCACAAATGCTGCAGTACCAGCGAAACCTGATTGAGGCTGATAGAGATGTTGCTCAGGCAAAGGCAAATAGAGGTTTTAGCGCCAGCTTATACGCAACGTATGGGCTAACGCAGCAGGCTCCCGAATTGTTGGACACATATAAGGATCCTTTGGATCAGCAGGGTCTAAGAGTTGGCTTGGCCGTTCCTATTCTCGATTGGGGCTTGGGCAAGGGTCGGGTAAAAATGGCCGAATCGAGCCGTGAGGTGGTGCGAACCAACATTGAACAGTCAATCGTTGATTTTGAGCAGGATGTTTTTCTAAAAGTTATGCAGTTTAACCTTCAGGACGACCAGCTTTTACTCGCGGCTAAGGCCGATACCATAGCCCAAAGCCGGTTTCATGTTACAAAGCAACGCTTCCTTATTGGGAAAATCGATGTGCTTGAGCTGAATATCGCCCAAACCGAGCGCGATAATGCACGCGATAAGTACATATCTGCCATGCGTAACTACTGGCAGTTCTATTTCAACATGCGCAGGCTAACCCTTTTCGATTACGTGGACGATAAACCTCTTGATGTTGATTTTGAGGCGCTTATTGATTAGTCCTTTAGTTTCTACTGGGAATACACGTGTAATTCTTAATGAGAAGGAAGGTTTCTTTTCATATTCTGTTTTAAAACATTCCTTTTAACTTGTTTTTGTGCAAGTTCTTTAGCAGTTTTGAAGACTTTTTTACCCTGTTCGAACACAAAAACGCATATCAATATGAAGGATTCAGAAATTATCATGAACCCTAACGAGTTGGTTCAGTATCTTAGAAAACCCGCTACTGAGTTTACAAAGGACGACATTATTCGGTTTTGCGAGGAGAATGAGATTGAGATGGTTAACTTTAGGTATATTGCCGAAGATGGAAGGCTCAAAACCCTAAACTTTATCATCACCTCAAAGGAGCACCTCGATACAATCCTGTCGCAGGGCGAACGAGTTGACGGAAGCAGCCTTTTCTCGTTTATTGAGGCCGGAAGTAGCGATTTGTACGTTGTTCCACGCTACCAAACAGCTTTTTTAAATCCTTTTACCGAGGTTCCTACCCTTGATATTTTATGCTCGTTCTACAATAACGAAGGTAAACCGCTTGAGAGCGACCCGGGTTACGTGCTTCGTAAGGCAAGCGAGGAGTTTACCCGCCAAACTGGCTACAAGTTTAAGGCTCTGGGCGAACTTGAATACTACGTAATTGGCGAGAAGGATGAACTTTTCCCAAGTGTCGATCAGAAGGGTTACCATTCGAGCGCACCTTTCGCCAAGTATGGCGAAATTCGTACCGAAGCATTGCGGTTACTTGCCAAAACCGGTGCAAAAATAAAGTACGGTCACGCGGAAGTTGGTTGCTTCTCCGACGATGAGTTCTACTACGAACAGCACGAGATAGAGTTTCTTCCAACTCCGGTTGTGCAGGCAGCCGAGCAAATGGTTTTGGCCAAGTGGATTGTTCGCATGCTTTGCAATCAGTACGGATTGGTAGCTAGCTTTGCACCAAAAATTACTGTAGGTAAAGCAGGTAGCGGAATGCACTTCCACATGATGGTGGAGAAGGATGGGAAGAACATTACCGCAAACGCGGATGGAAAGCTAAGCGATGTTTCCAGAAAAATGATTGCGGGAATTCTGCAGTCGGCCGATGCGCTTACTGCCTTTGGTAATACCATACCAACTTCATACCTGCGACTGGTTCCTCATCAGGAAGCTCCCACAAACATCTGCTGGGGCGACAGGAACCGTTCCGTTGTGGTACGTGTACCACTCGGTTGGACTGGTGCAAACAACATGATTCACGATGCTAATCCAACTTGCAATCCCGAAAAAAACAAGAGTGAAAGCAAGCAAACCTTTGAGTTCAGGGTTCCTGATGGTTCAGCAGATATTTACCTTACTCTGGCCGGACTGGTGGTTACCTCGCTGAAGGGCTTAATGACTGACGACTCGTTGGCTGTAGCCGAGAAACTTTATGTTGATGTAAATATTTTTAAACCAGAGTTTAAGGAGAAATTGGCAAGCCTAAAGCAGCTGCCCATGTCGTGCTTCGAATCGGCTGAGGTTCTTGAAGCCAAAAGGGGAGTTTTTGAGGAGAGCAACGTTTTCCCCAAAGGTCTTATCGATAACCGAGTGAAGAAACTGAAAGCGTTTGAGGATAAGGGTTTGAGCGAGAAACTCTTCGGCAAGAATGATGAAATTAAGAAACTTGTTGAGAAGTACATTCATATAGGTTAAGCTATTAATAACTTTCAAAAACGAGGGTGTCTCAAAAGTTAAAAAGGATTAGATTTACTACTCTGTGGAACTCTGTGATTCCTCTTTGATACACTGTGATACAATAAATTATTAGTTCCACAGAGTTTCTCAGTGTCCTTCACAGACTCACACAATGAACTTTTGATACACCCTCTTTTTGTGTTTAAAATAATACCCGTCTAACCGCTTTGAGCGGTCTGACGGGTTTGGTGTTATAGGCCGCTTTTAAGCGATTGGAAGAATTTGTTCAACTTTTTCAACTAAGGAGCCAACCTTTCAATTTGCCACTCATCGTTAAGGAGCGTGTACTGAATTCTGTCGTGCAGCCTGTTTGGTCTGCCCTGCCAAAATTCGAAAAGGTTTGGTTGTAGTGCGTATCCGCCCCAGTTGGGCGGGCGTTGAATGGTTTTTCCTGAAAATTCCTCCTTGAAGTCGGATTGTAAGCTTTCCAGGTACTTACGGTTTGGAATGGGCTGACTTTGGGGCGAAGCCCAGGCACCAATTTTACTGCCTTCGGGGCGAGTTTTAAAGTACCGGTTCGATTCCTCATCGTTTGCCCTTGCTATTTTTCCCTCAATGCGAACCTGCCGTTCCAGCTCTGCCCACCAGAAAACAATTGCTCCGTAGGGGTTTTGAAGTATTTGTTTCCCTTTTTTGCTCTCGTAGTTGGTGAAGAACGAGAAGCCATTTTCCCCAAAATCTTTTAGAAGCAGTAATCTTGCGGATGGTTTGCCTTCGAAAGTGCTTGTTGCCAGCGTCATGGCGTTGGGTTCGCAGCACTCAGCAGCAACTGCATCGTTGAACCACTCCTCGAACTGAAGTAAGGGATTGGGGTTTACTTCCGATTCGTTTAGCTGCTTTAGGTTATACTCCTTGCGGAGGTTCTGGATTTTCGTGCTCATACTCAAAATTATTATTGGCCTCAATAATATCAATACGAGCTCTGTATATACTTGCATTCAGGTCGAACCCTACTATCAGTCCTATGGCATTAAAGTAAATCCATATCATTAAAGCCAGCAGGCTTCCAATGGAGCCGTAAAGGGTGTTGTACTGCCCAAAGTTGTTTACAAAGTACGAAAACCCCAACGACGAAACCAGCATGAATACCGTTGCCATAATTGCTCCGGTGGAAATGAAACGGAACTTGGTTCGCTTGGCCGGAGCCAAATAGTAAAGGAACGATATTGAAAAAAAGAACAGAGCTACAATAACTATCCACTGACTAACAACAATTATGTAGTACGTAAAGTTCATTTTTATCAATTCATAATCAACCAGAAGCGATAGTGCCATTTTTCCAAAGAAAAGTAGAATTATGGCAATTGTTACCAGTAACGGCAATAGAATTGTAAGCAGAAAAGCAACTAAATGCTGGGCAAAAAAACTTCGTGTTTCGAAGGTATGATAGCTAGCGTTGAACGCATCGATAAGCGAGTTTATTCCGTTGTGCGAAAAGAAGAGCGCCGCAAAAAAACCGAAGGAGAGCAATCCTCCGCTTTTGCGTGTAACTACATCAACCAGCGTTGTTTCAATCATGTCGAAGGCGTTTCCTGGGATAAGACCCTTCACCAAGTTGAGCAGCTGCTCCTGAAAGTTCTCAATGGGAATGAATGGTAAAAGTGTGAAAAGAAAAATGATGGTTGGGAATAGCGCAACAAAGAAGCTGAACGCTACTGCTGAAGCACGGGTTGTAACGCTTCCCCTTATCATTCCCTTCACAAAGAATGAAACCACGTAGTAAATTGGAACTCCATCGAACCCGGGAATGGCAATACGTTTTGCTTTTCGCCTAAGGGCGATGAAAACAACGGTGCACTTATGGATAAGGTTTTTGAGGCTCATCCCATTTTTGGAGTATTGGAATTATATTTTCTTCAGGTTCATATCTAGGCTCTTAATCTGGTGCGTAAGCGCACCAACCGAAATGAAGTCGACACCTGTTTCGGCGTAACCCCTTATGGTTTCGAGGGTAATTCCGCCCGATGATTCGGTTTCAAACCTTCCATTCACCAAATCAACCGCTTTGCGGGTTTGCTCCACAGAAAAATTATCGAACATAATTCGGGTAACCCCGCCAACGGAAAGGACTTTCTTTATATCGTCTAAACTTCGGGTTTCAACCTCAATGGGTAAACTTCTACCCGTAGCCTGCAGGTAATCATTCGCTTTCCTAATTGCCTGCTCAATTCCTCCTGCAAAATCAATGTGGTTATCCTTCAGCATTATCATATCGAAAAGTCCCATGCGATGGTTGTGCCCGCCACCAATTTTTACGGCCAACTTGTCGAGAATTCGCATTCCGGGCGTTGTTTTTCGTGTGTCGAGAATTTTTGCATTGGTTCCCTCAACTACCTTAACATACTTTCGGGTTTGGGTGGCAATACCGCTCATGCGCTGCATTACGTTTAGCACAATGCGCTCGGCTTGAAGCAAGCCGTGAACGCTACCCTTTGCCAAAAATCCGAAATCGCCTGGGGAAACTTCATCTCCATCGGAGAGGAGCGGAGTGAATTCTGTTCCGGGTTCAATTCGTTGGTAAATTTTTGAGGCAACTTCAATTCCAGCCACAACTCCCTGCTGCTTGAACATTAGCTTTACGCTTCCGGTAGCATTTTTTGGTATGCACGATAGCGAGGAGTGGTCGCCATCGCCAATGTCTTCAGCTATGGCAAGTTCAATAAGTTTTTCGATATAATCGTTGCTGTTCACTTTGCAGCGTTATTTAGTTTGCAAAATCACCATTCCTGAGAAAACTGATGGTTTTTTCAATCTCCTTGTACATCACCACGTCAACCTCTATGAACGGAACCTCCTTGCGGTAGCTGGCAAGCAGCTCCTCGAGGTAGGGCGAAGTTTTTGCGGGACGGCGGAATTCGATGGCCTGGGCTGCGTTAAACAGCTCAACGGCAAGAATTCGCTCCACGTTATCAACCACTTTCAGCAGCTTGGTAGCTGCGTTTGCGCCCATGCTTACATGGTCTTCCTGTCCGTTCGACGATACGATGCTGTCAACCGATGCTGGCGAACATAGCTGCTTGTTCTGGCTAACCATAGCTGCTGCAGCATACTGAGGAATCATAAAACCTGAGTTTAGGCCGGGGTTGGCAACCAGAAATTCGGGAAGTCCTCTCAAACCAAAAATTAGCTGAGCAACCCTGCGCTCAGAAATATTGCCGAGTTCGGCAAGTGCGATGGCCAAAAAATCGTAAGTGAGGGCCAGCGGTTGGCCATGGAAATTCCCGCCGGAAAGAATCAGATCCTCATCGGGCCAAATGGTTGGGTTATCGGTAACCGAGTTTATTTCGGTAAGCAGTACGTGCGAAACGTAGTTAATGGCATCCTTCGATGCGCCATGAACCTGCGGCATGCAGCGGAAGGAGTAGGGATCCTGCACATGTTTTTTTGGTCGGGAAATTAGCTCGCTGCCTTCCAGTACCTTGCGAATATTTCGTGCGGTTTCGGCTTGCCCCGGATGCGGACGAACATCGTGAAGATTCGGATGGAACGGATCGATTCGGCCATCGAACGCCTCAAGCGAAAGTGCCCCGATAACATCGGCCAGTTTCTGGATTTTGAAGGTTCTGAGCATCGCGTAAACTCCATGTGCGCTCATAAACTGTGTTCCATTCAGCAGCGCCAAGCCTTCCTTCGATTTTAGCTTTATTGGTTCCCAACCAAACTTTTTTAAAACTTCTGCTGCATCGCGCTTTTCTCCTTTGTACCGAACTTCGCCCATCCCAATTAGCGGAAGGAAAAGGTTTGAAAGGGGAGCCAAATCACCGGATGCTCCCAACGATCCACGATCGTAAACGATAGGTAGAACATCGTTGTTGAAGAAGTCGAGAATTCGCTGAACGGTTTCTACTTGTACACCCGAATTCCCCAATGATAGCGCGTGTGCCTTAAGAAGCAGCATCAATCTTACAACTGTTGGCTCAACCTCGTCGCCTGTGCTGCAGGCGTGCGACATAACTAAATTATTCTGAAGTTGCGAAAGTTCATCCCTCGAAATGGTTTTGTTGCAGAGCGAACCGAAACCGGTAGTAATCCCGTAGATTGGCTTCTCCTCGTTCTCCATTTTCTGGTCGAGGTAGCTACGGCATTTCGAAATCAGATTGATGGATTCCTGCGAAAGTTTTAGCTCAGCATTCTCTTCAAGAATAGTCTCAATTGCTTGGTATGATAATGGTTGGGGTGAAATTTGGTGTATGGTTGACATTGTTAACTATGTTTTATTATTGTTTAATTTTACTAAGGTTTACAACTGAAATAAGGTTTTGAAAATCTTTTAAAAATCAAAATCTTAAAGTGAATTTGATAGAAAAGATACAAGATTTTCAATATTAATCGTTTCCTGATTTCCCGAATGCATATTTTTTACCGAAACATTCCCGCTTTGCATTTCCGATTCGCCGATAATAACTACATACGCAATATTCTTCTTGTTGGCGTAGTCGAACTGTTTTTTCATTTTTGCAGAATCGGGGTAAAGTTCCGCTGAAATTCCATTAACACGCAATTCTTGAATAATTGGAAGAGAAAAAGCTGATTCTTTTGAACCAAAATTTGCAAACATCACCCTGCTCGATGCGAGCAAACTCTCGGGGAAAAGGTTTAGGTGAAGCATCACATCGTAAATTCGGTCGGCTCCGAACGAAACCCCAACACCCGATACGTTTTTCAATCCAAAAATTCCAGTTAAATCGTCGTAACGTCCACCGCCGCAGATGCTTCCCATTTCCATATCGTTGGCCTTCACTTCGAAAATTGCTCCGGTGTAGTAGTTCAATCCACGTGCCAGCGACAGGTCAATCTCAACGATTGAAGTAATGTTTTTTGCATTGTTGAGATATTCAAAAATCTCCTCCATCTCAGCAACTCCTTTTAATCCAACCTCTGAGGTTGAAAGTACCTCCTTCAGCTGGTTCAACTTTTCAGCGTTTTCGCCCTTTAGGTTGATAATTGGCTGTAGCATTAGTATCGCATCTGCTGAAACGCCTTTATCGGCAAGTTCTCGGTTAACACCTTCAATACCAATTTTATCAATTTTATCGATGGCAACCGTAATATCAACTATTCGTTCCGATTCGCCAATAACCTCGGCAATTCCGCTTAAAATTTTTCGGTTATTGAGTTTGATGGTTGTGCTAACTCCCAGCTTGCTGAAAACTTCGTTGATGATGAGAACCAGCTCAACTTCGTTTAGCAATGAATTCGAACCGATTACATCCACATCGCACTGGTAAAATTCGCGGTAGCGACCCTTCTGCGGCCTGTCGGCACGCCAAACTGGTTGAATCTGGTAGCGTTTAAATGGGAAAGTAATATCGTTTTGGTACTGAACAACGTAGCGTGCAAACGGAACGGTTAAATCGTACTTCAGTCCCTTTTCGCAGATTTTTACCGAAAGCGGATTCAGATTTTCGCTGTTAATATCATCAGGATTAACTCCTTTCAAAAAATCGCCCGAGTTGAGGATTTTGAATAGCAGCTTATCGCCTTCCTCACCATACTTTCCCAGCAAAGTGCTAAGGTTCTCCATGGCGGGCGTTTCGATGGGTTGGTAGCCGTAGGTTTTAAAAACCGATTTTATGGTATCGAAAATGTAGTTTCGGCGCGACATTTCGATAGGCGAAAAATCGCGCGTTCCTTTAGGTATGCTTGGTTTTGATGAAGACATTTGTAGCCAGATTTAAATTGGCTACAAATATAGAAATTATTTAGGGAAGAAGTTAATTACAAATATGTTCCTTAGCTTTTAAAGAACGAAACCAGCTTGTACATTTTATCAACCTGTTCGGACAATTGAATTGTGTTCGATGCCATGGCTTCAGAGGTTGCTGCATTCTCCTGCACCACATCGTTTAGCTGGCGGAGGGCATTGTTCACCTGCGTTGCAACTCCGGACTGCTCGTTGCCGGCGGCGGCAATTTCCTGAATTAAACTAACCGTTTTGTTAATATCGGGGAGAACGGAAGCCAGCTTCTCGTTGGCCATCTCAACCACTTCGTTTCCTTCGCGCGAGAGGTGAATGATTTCGTCGGCAGCCTGCCGGCTCTTTTCCGCCAGCTTTCGTACCTCAGAGGCTACAACGGCAAAACCTTTCCCATGCTCACCGGCACGGGCGGCTTCTACCGCTGCGTTAAGTGCTAAAATGTTGGTTTGGAATGCAATATCGGTAACCACGTTAATTTTCTCCATAACGTGGTTCATGTACTCAGCTGCCTTAGCAGCAGCACTGCTTCCGCTTTTTACACCCTCAAAGGCTTTAGCAATAGCGGTTTCAGTTTCCTTTGAGCCCTGAGTATTCCTGTCGATTGAGGTTACAATTTCATCCATCGATGATGCAATTTCTTCGGATGTTGAAGCCTGGTGGCTGGCTCCGTCGGATACGGTTTGGGCTGCATCGGAAAGTTCCTCTCCGGCAATCTTAATTTTTTCAGCGCCATCGGTAATTCCTTCAATAATTTCCGATAGATTATTGGCCATGCTCTGCAAGGAATTACAAAGTAATCCAATCTCATCTTTACGTGATAGATTCTCTTCCTTAATTTTTACATTCACGTTCCCATTGGCAATACTTTCAGCAACGGCAACGCCATCCTTAACGCCAACCGATATTTGCTTTGTAATTACTACCGACAGGACTATGGCAATTACAATTGTAAGAAGCAGAAAACCAAGTATTACGGTTATTGTGCTGAAAATGGTTTCCTTTAGGTTGTCAACGCCAGTATTAAGGAAATCGGTGTTAACTTCGGATATTTTTTGCGTCAAATCATCCATTTTTGCTGATAATTCAACCTGCTTTTGGCTAATGTCAATGTACTTTCTTACGCTTGAAGTGTAGCTTTCAAATATTTGTGTTAGTTCGGGGTGGTGTAAATCAATGTACTCTTTGATTTCGTTCTCATTTTGTGGATTCCAACTTTGAGCGATATGTTTATCGGCATTACGAATCGACTTGCTTTCCGATGTGAAAAGATTGTAAAACTTAATAAAAATGCCGATACTGTCTTTGCTCTCAGCATCCTGTTTGCAAACTATGGATAGCTGCTCTCTGCTGTTTTCAATAGTGAGGTAGGTTTCGTTTTTTTCATTTTAGAGGGAAACAAACTCGTTGAATTTCGAACGGTAACTCGTTAGGTGCTTTTCCAATAGCTCTAACTTATCCATCTGGAGAACGGCAAAATCCTCCTCAGAACTCATTACCGCCTTAAGGTTTTTTTCTGATTCGTCGAGGAATTTATGCATTTCCTCCCTGCTCGATTCGGAGGATGTTAGGGCAAATGTTTTCTCGTGTACACGAGCAATATGCTTATTAGAGTCAACATTCCTGCTTATAGCAGTTTCGCTTGCAAAACGGATTCCAAAGAAAAATGTGTTCAACGTTGCCCCAATTATTGCAATTGAAAGCACGATAATTATTAAAAAACTGTACGACAGTTTTTTACCTACGGAGATATTGCTTAGTTTCATAGTCAACAGATTTTTTTTCGCAACACAATTTACGTGTTTTTTAAAAAGTGTTGACTTGAAAACCTACAATAAAATGATGATTTATATCAAGCCTAACTCGTTATGAAATAATTTTTAACGAGAGCGGATATTGGAAACGTTCGCCATTGTTTGACTTGACAGCGGCAACTATTATTACCACAAGGTTTAGAATGCCGAGTACTACTAGGAGGATGATTCCTACTACAATAAGCACAAGTATGCCGGAGATAATCATATAGATGAACATTGATATTTGAAAGTTCAATGCATCCTTACCCTGACGGTCAACTTCTGTGTACTGCTCCCTTTTAATAAGCCAAACAATCAGTGGCCCAAGTAAAAAACCAAAGGGGATAATTAATCCTGCGAGAGCAGAAAGGTGGCACAGCATCGACATGGTGCGCTCCTCGTTGTTGACGTAGCTGATAGTTTCCATAGTATTCATTTTAAAGAGATTATAATTATATTCAATCAATCAATCAATCAATCAATATTGTTACTCAACCAATTTTCTGTACTTAATTCGATGTGGTTCTTCATCTCCAATACGCTTCTTTCGGTTCTCTTCGTATTCAGAGTATGAACCTTCGAAGAAGTAAACCTGCGAGTTTCCTTCAAAGGCAAGAATGTGCGTAGCAATTCTATCGAGAAACCAGCGGTCGTGGCTAATAACAACGGCGCATCCTGCAAAGTTTTCTAACCCTTCTTCCAGAGCACGTAAAGTGTTAACATCAATGTCGTTAGTTGGCTCATCGAGCAGAATTACGTTACCTTCCTCTTTTAGCGCGAGCGCTAGGTGTAACCTGTTGCGTTCTCCGCCTGAAAGAACGTTGCACATCTTCTCCTGATCGGCACCGCTGAAGTTAAACTTGGCTACGTAGGCGCGAGAGTTTACCTGCCGGCCACCTATTAGAATATGTTCTAGCCCAGCTGAGATTACCTCAAACACTGATTTCTCGGGTTCAATGGCTTTGTGCTGCTGGTCAACGTAGGCAATCTTTACCGTTTCACCAACTTTAAAATCGCCTTTGTCGGCATTTTCAAGTCCCATAATTAAGCGGAAGAGCGTGGTTTTTCCGGCTCCGTTTGGTCCAATGACCCCAACTATTCCGTTGGGTGGAAGCTTAAAGTTCAGATCCTCGAAAAGAAGCTTCTCTCCGAAAGCTTTGGCAACTCCGTTAGCTTCAATTACAACTTCTCCAAGCCGTGGTCCGTTGGGGATGAAAAGTTCTAACCGTTCTTCTTTTTGCTTAACATCCTCGTTTAGCAGCTTATCGTATGCCGAGAGACGAGCTTTTCCCTTTGCATGGCGGGCTTTTGGTGACATACGAACCCACTCCAGCTCACGTTCCAGTGTTTTCCGGCGCTTGCTTTCCTGCTTTTCCTCCATGGCCAAACGTTTGGTTTTCTGCTCTAGCCACGATGAGTAGTTTCCTTTCCAAGGAATTCCTTCACCACGGTCGAGTTCAAGAATCCAGCCAGCAACATTGTCGAGGAAGTAGCGATCGTGAGTAATGGCAATTACCGTTCCCTTGTATTGTTGAAGATGTATTTCTAACCACTGTACGCTTTCGGCATCGAGATGGTTTGTTGGCTCGTCGAGAAGTAGCACATCGGGTTCCTGAAGAAGCAGCCTGCAAAGAGCAACTCTTCTACGTTCTCCCCCGGAAAGAACATTCACCTTAGCATCGGGTTCCGGGCAACGAAGAGCGTCCATAGCCCGTTCCAGCTTGGAGTCGAGGTTCCAGCCATCGAGGTGATCAATTTTTTCTGTTAGTTCTCCTTGTCGTTCAATGAGTTTGTTCATCTCATCATCGCTCATGGGCTCAGCAAACTTTGCATTCACCTCTTCGTACTCTTTCAGTAACGAAACCACTTCATGAACGCCTTCCTCAACTACTTCGCGTACGGTTTTTGTTTCGTCAATCAAGGGGTCTTGCTCAAGGTAACCAACGGAGTAACCAGGCGAAAAAACTACTTCCCCTTGAAAGGCCTTATCGATTCCTGCAATTATTTTCAGCAGGGTTGATTTTCCGGAACCGTTTAAGCCAATAATTCCAATTTTTGCTCCGTAGAAAAAGGAGAGGTAAATATTGTTCAGAACTTTTTTGTGGGGAGGAAAGGTTTTGCTGACACCCACCATTGAAAAAATTATCTTTTCGTCGGACATATGTTTTTTTCTGATTTTTGATTATAAAAAACACCGCTGATACCTTTTCGTGAAGGATTCAACGGTGTTGAAGTTAATTAACTGTAATACTATTTGCTAAGTTTTTTTAGGTCTTTTGCTAGTATGCCGTCCCCGTTTTTTTCTGTAATCATATGGTAGTCAAAATAATAGAACTGATCATCGCCAGCTCCTATTATCACTTTATAGCAACGAGCTTGCAGACGGGTTCCTTCTGGTCCAACCTTGTGTAGGAATAATATTTTATCATTTTTCTCTGCAATTGCTTTCTCAATATCCTCCTTTGTAACAATCTTTACAGGGTGCTTGTAGTTTTTGCGTAAGTCGCTCATGCTGCGGGTTCCCTTGTCAATATCATTTTCAAGCAACCATAGCTCCTTGGTTTTGGCATCCTTCGTATTCTTGTTGTAGTAGTCGAAAAGGTTACCCTTTTTTATAAGTTCTGGGTTTTGGTCTAGCATTTTGATGTGATTCTGAGCGAATCGAATCAAACTTTCGAGTTTGTAGGCGTAGCTGTCCTCTGGAACGCTAGAGTAGCTTAGGGGAATAGAACATATATCGGGCAAATCGGTGTGCCGTTTTACTGCAGCACCCAGCACAACGCTTAGAAAATTATAGGTTGCTTCGAGTTTATCCTTACTAAATTTTACCTGTAGTTTTACCAGGAATGATTTCGAAATATCGGTTCTCATTTCCTCAAACTGTGTAGCAGTAATAAACTCGTAGGGAGTAATTGTCCATGAACCTTCCACAGCCTTTTTAATTTTAAAGTTGTACTCCGACATGGGGTTGTCTTCTAGCACAATGTAGGTTGTGGTTTCAAGGAATGTTTTAATGTCCTCGTGGCGTGCAACATACCTGTCGGCAAATGAAGCAATGCTAATTCCCATTATGCAAAAAAATAGAGCTAGTTTCCTCATGATATAGTTTTTTTAGTTTGTGTTTTCCTTATGCAAATTTAAGGGATTTCGTTGATTGAACAGATTTAAGTACTCAATTTTTCTTCTTTTTTGTTTACGTCTTGATAGTGAGGAGTATTTGTTGGTTAACTCAGTGTCGGTATCGAAAAGTTTTTCGAGTTCAATGGGGTCAAATCGGTGCAGCTTACCAGTTCTCATGTCAATAATTACTTCAATGTTTTCATAGGTTTGGAAGTAGTTGTCTTCATTATTTTTCGTTTCATCAATGGATTCAACCATGCTGCGGTACCGAGCTTCAGGAACCTTCTCTGGGATTAGTGAAAGTGTGTTGATTGCTGGTAACAAGTAAAATTTATTTCCAACATTTATGTAAACAGAACAATGATAGCAGTAACCCCAAATGGTTGAGGTTTTAATTTTTTTGTAGTTGGCTATCGAATCGATTGAGTACACATTTCTATGCGATAAGTATGAAATTATTGTATTGTGGTTCTCTGGGTTGCCTTCAGTGGCTATACTCGTAAAAGGGAGGGGGGTGTTGCTTTTAAACTGACTGTATTCCAGATAAATACCTTCGTTAAGTCTGCAGTTTATTTTTGTAATAATCTCAGCCGGGAGACTTTGTCCTGAACAAATAAGTTGGTTACAAAAAAGTATGATAAAAAAACTAAATCTTTGTATCATTATTTTGGAGTGTTTATATATTGGAAAGCAAACCATGTACCACAAAAAATTATGCGAATTAATAAAGTAACCTTTTCGAAATAAATATACAATAATTCAACATATACAGTTAAATTTGCATTCCAAAATAAAAAATTATGGGATTACAATGTGGAATTGTTGGGATTACCAACACAGGAAAAACTACAATTTTCAATTGCATGTCGGCTACCAAAGCGCAAACCGGGAATTTTGCGTTTAGCTCAAATAAATCAAATATTAGCATTATTAACGTTCCCGATGCACGCCTTTACGAATTGGAAAAATTCCAACCAACAGATCGAATAGTTCATACAACAGTTGAAGTTGTTGATATTCCGGGTTTGGCAAAGGGTTCCAGCAAGGGAGAGGGTGTTGGGAACAAGTTTTTGGCCGATATTCGAAACTGTGACGCCCTGATTCATGTGCTTCGGTGTTTCGACGATCCGAACCTTCCTCACGTTGACGGATCCGTGGATCCGGTTCGAGATATTGAGAATGTGAACTTTGAGCTGCAGGTGAAGGATTTAGAGTCGGTTGAGAAAAAGATTCAGCGGCTCGAAAAGGTCGCCAAATCGGGTGATAAGGATGCCAGGCATGGCATTGAGGTGCTCCATGTCTATAAGAACCACCTTGAGTCGTTTCAAAATGCCAGTTCCGCTCCAGTTGCTGAGGATGATAGGAAATATATCGATGATTTGTTTCTGCTTTCAACGAAACCAACTATTTACGTTTGTAATGTCGATGAGTCTTCTGCTATTGAGGGTAATGAATATGTTCAAAACGTTAAGCACTACCTCAAGGAAAGTAATTCAGAAATATTGATAATTGCGGGGAAACTTGAGGCAGAGATTTCTGAGCTGGAGAGCGAGGAGGATCGCCTGGAGTTTTTGAACGAAGTTGGCTTAACTGAACCTGGTGTTAATAAACTTATTAGAGCGGCTTACTCACTACTAAACCTAGAAACTTTTTTTACTGTTGGCCCGAAGGAAATTAGAGCTTGGACAATAAAAAAAGGCATGACAGCCCCTCAGGCCGCTGGGGTAATTCACAGCGATTTAGAGCGTGGTTTTATCCGGGCTGAGGTGATGAAGTACACCGATTTTGTTTCGCTTGGCTCCGAGCAGGCCTGCAAGGAGAAAGGGAAGTTGAGTGTTGAAGGGAAAGGTTACATTGTTGATGATGGCGATATTTTGCACATTCGTTTCAACGTGTAATAATAAATACAAATAATCGCTATTTCAGTAGAATTGAAGGCGGAAGACGGGAGACCGAAGTGATTCCTTATTACTTCGGCCTCCCGTCTTCAAACTTCGGTTTCCCTATAAATCTTTCGCCTCAAGGATTAATTTTAGCGATTCCTTTTTACCCAGCTGCTTATCAATTATTGAGTGCATTAGGTAAATTAGCGGAGTTAGGACAATGGCAAGGAAAATCTTGTAGAGATATTGAATTAGCCCAACCGCAAAAACCTGTGTGAGAGACCAGTTCCCGAGTAGGTAGAATGCAATAAAAAGGATAAGAAAACTATCAACTAGCTGCGATACAACCGTTGAACCCGTTGCTCTTAGCCATAGGAACTTGTGTTGCGTTAAAACTCTTAGGAAGTGGAACGTGTAGGCATCCACCAGCTGCCCTACAAGGAATGCTGTTATCGATCCAATAATTATCCCTAGCCCCTGTCGGAAAATTGAGGAGTATGCAAAATCAATGTTCATTGGACTCCCCGAGGAATCGAAAGCGTTGTTCTGAAGCCAGAAATCGGCGGGAGGAGCCTCTGTTGCAATGTATATCACGAAGAATGAGTAGGCAATCATTCCGGCTCCAATGTAGCTTATGCGTTTTACTCCGCTTCGGCCAAAATACTCGTTAATAACATCAGAAAGAATAAAAACAATGGGCCAAATAAGTACCCCAACACTCATTTCAAGGTTTAGCGTTGAGTTACCAATAAAAGGAAGGTTTAAGGGAGGGATATTTAAAATCTTTTCAACTGACAAAATTTTCGACCCAATTACTTCGGCAATCAATGCGTTTGTGAGAAAGAGGGTTGAAAGTATTATGAATAGCTTGTGTTTTTTTGGAATATTTTCGTGAGCGTGTTCCATTAACATTTTCTTAACCAATGGTAAATCAAAGGTATAAAATTATTTGTTCAATGCAAGTATTTTAAATTCTTTAAAAATATACGTTTCAATTTGTTATTCTCTTAATCCTTTTGCTTTTTTGCAGGTCTAAATGTACTTAGTTCAATACTTTGTTAAAT
>Ga0209203_1001102_pt1 | contig 20442 bp, 20 predicted proteins | sample AD_UKC109_MetaG_FD_184423 | JGI IMG/M metagenome (GOLD analysis project Ga0209203, IMG submission 184423) | Active sludge microbial communities of municipal wastewater-treating anaerobic digesters from Hong Kong - AD_UKC109_MetaG (SPAdes)... | ecosystem: Engineered > Bioreactor > Anaerobic >... | reverse complement strand
GCAGGCGACGATGCTCGCGTGGCTGGATCGGTGCTGCTCACTCGACATCCCGGCACACATCGAAAAATCCGGCAGCGGCCACGGTTGGCACATCTGGGTGTTCTTCGATGCGCCGGTACCCGCTGTCGATGCCCGGCTGCTCGGCCATTTCATCGCGCCCACCGGCCATGTGCTCGCAACCGGCGAAGCAGCCGACGTCCGGATCGGACGCGGCATCGAGTGCTTCCCGAAACAAAACACGGTTAGCGACAAGCCATTCCGCGCCGGAAACATGTTGTGGGCACCGCTTTGGTTCGACGGGAAAGATGGTGGCAACCAGTTTTATCGGATCGCAGAGGGCGGTGGTCTCGAACCTTATTCGCCCGATGGCTTCGAGCGCCTGGCAGTCGCCCGGCTCCAGGAAATCCTCGCGCAGGTGCCCGAGGACATCCGGCGCTTTGTACTGAAAACGAAGGGTGGACTAAAAAAGGCGTCAGCCCCAAAAAGTAGTCCACCTGCCACACCGACCAATTACGGGCCGACCGACGCCGACCTGATCCGCGCGGCGCTCGATCACATCTCACCCGACGTTTCCTACGACGACTGGCTTCGGATCGGCATGGCGCTTCATCACTGGGACCCGCAGGAAGGTCTTGCTCTCTGGGATGCCTGGAGTGCTCGTGGTGAGAAATACGTGGAGGGCGAGCCTCCGCTCAAGTGGGACGGCTTTACATCCGGAGGTGGTGTCACCCTCGGAACGCTGTTCGACATGGCGAAGAAGGCGGGCTGGTCGCCGCCTGAAAAGCAGAGGGCGCCCCTGCCGACCGATGAGGAGATTGCCGCCTTTATGGACGTCGATCCTGCGGCGCTGCCGGTCATGAGTGCTGCCAAGACACTGGAACAAGCGGACGCCCATGATGATCGCCCGCGTCTGCCCACCATCGTCGTCAATAACCGCCAAGGGCCGCCGCTCATCGATGAGGCATGGGCCGCAGTGCGAGCGTCCAACTATCCACCACGTATTTTCCGACGCGAGGGATCGCTCGTTCGCCTCGCGATAACGGATTCGATTCCCAGGATCAGCGCAATGAACTTTGTCGCGGTCTACGGTCATCTTTGGCGCGTGGCCAATTGGGTGGTCGAAGCCAACGATATGCAAAAGGCGACCGACCCGCCGATCAAGGTTGCCAACGACATGATGGAGTATGTCGACGAGTCGTTACCGCAACTCGAAGCGATTGTATCTACTCCAGTATTCGATGCGTCTGGCAATCTCGTTCACTCGCCCGGCTATCATCGAGAGGCCCGGCTCTGGCTGCATCGACCACCGGGATTTGATCCGCCGGACGTTTCGGATCGACCATCGAAAACTCAAATCGCCAAGGCTCGGTCACTCCTGCTCGATGACCTACTTACGGATTTTCCGTTCACAGCGGATTCGGATCGGGCACATGCCGTGGCCGCTCTTCTACTGCCGTTTGTTCGTCGCTTGATCCACGGGCCAACCCCACTGCACCTCGTCGAGGCACCGACTCCAGGAACCGGTAAGACGCTGCTGGCGGAAGCGATCTCGCGCATCGTGCAGGCCAAGCCTGCCGAAGTGACCACCATCGAGAATGACGAGAAGGAGAACTCCAAGAAGATCACGGCGCTCCTCGACATCGCCCCACAGGTGGTGTTGATCGACAACATCCGGGTCGGTTTGAAATCCTCGCAGTTGGCAGCCGTCATCACCTCCGAAACCTGGTGCGACCGCGTGCTCGGTGTCACGCGCATGACGTCGCTGCCGAACAATGCCCTCTGGATCGCCACGGCCAACAATCCGTCGCTTTCTCTGGAGATCGCTCGTCGATGTATTCGCATCAGGATCGATCCGCGTATCGACCGTCCGTGGAAGCGCGAGGGCTTTAAACATGACCCATTGCGCCAATGGGTGGACCGCCACCGAGCCGACCTCGTTCACGCAGTGCTCGTCCTCGTGCGCGCCTGGGTCGCCGCCGGAATGCCGGAATGCGCTCACACCATCGGCTCCTTCGAATCGTGGGCGCGAGTCATCGGGGGCATCCTCGATGTCGCCGAGATACCCGGCTTCCTGTGCAACACCGAAGAGCTTTACGAGGTCGCGGACGCCGAGGGAAACGAGTGGCGCGAGTTTGTCGCCGCCTGGTGGAATCGATTCGGAGCCCGCTGGGTAAATACCAGCGAGTTGTTCGATCTCTCGGTCAACAATGAGTTACTGGCCAACGTTACCGGAGACAAGAGCGCGCGGTCTCAGAAGACCCGGCTCGGTAAGGCCCTCAGCGCCCTGCGCGACCGGCAATTCGACTCTTGGCGGATCAAAGTTCGCCGGGACCGTCACTCTAAGCAGACGGAATATGGACTCGCAATGGTCGCCGAGGACGGTTCCATCACCGGCGCGGTTCTCTCCCTTTTTCCTGAGCAACGTCCCGCATGTCCCGCAAATGTCCCGCAAGAAAATCCTGAGCAAAATCAAGACTTCGCGGGACGTGCGGGACATGCGGGACATAATACCAGCCCCGCTACGCACACGCGCACATGCGCATGCGCATGCGCACGTGAGAAAGGGGTAGACCCCAACGTCCCGCAAGACCCGCACGTCCCGCCGGACTATGAAAACATTGAGAAAATTCTTGCGGGACATTCGTCGCCTCGCAAAACCAATGTCCCGCAGGTCCCGCAAACGGCTTCTTGCGACCTCGCCGACTTCGATCCCCAGGAGGAAGAATCATGAGCGCAGCCCATAACATCGCCCTGCGCGTTGCCACAGACCTTCGCCACATCCAGGTCGAGAATCCCGGCGACCAGCCTCGGGACGTGATTCACGACAACACCGTCTATCGCCTACTCGACGCACCGTACTATGCCTGGCTTCGCTGCCGGATGGATCGCGTCAAGCAAGCCTTCGAAGCGGGCAAGATGCCACTGGCCACTTGGCAGACCCTGCGCCAGCGATTCAACGGGATTCACGGCTGGGCAGTTTCGCACATCGGTGAGCCTGCACTGCTCCAGGCAATCAAGACCCTCGATGAAAAGTCTTACCTGGCCCCGCGCCATGATCACGCCATCGGCCTCGTCGAGTCCTGGGACGAACGCGCCGCCATCATGGAGCACGACGGAGGGCTCGCTCATGACGATGCCGAGCGATCCGCCGCCAGCCTCGTCTCCCGCGAACTCACACCCGAGGATGTCGAATCGTTCAAGGCTCTGGGTGTCGAGGTCCATGTCAAATCCAAGCCCGGCGAATTCACGCTCGTGCCCGAATACACGGGAAAGGATCGACCGGAGATTTCCGCCGAGGACCTGCGCAAGCTCTCGATGATCATGCATGCCTTTCCCGGCAGCGAGATCACCTACGTGGGTCCGCAGCAGGAGCCGTGGGGCGAACCCTACGTTCCCCAGGCTCCCGCGCCCAAGCCATCGGCACCGCCGAGTCCCAAACAACAACCCACGGAACACAAACCCGCGCAGCCGCCCGAACAGGCTCGGCTGTTTTGATGGAGATCAGTATGAACACCCACACGATGAAACTCGCTTATGTCGCCGGTCCGTATCGCGGCCGTACTCACAACGACGTCGCCCAGAACATCGCGGCAGCCCGCGAAGTCGCCGCACATCTGTGGTCGCTCGGCTATGCGGTGATCTGCCCGCACCTGAATTCCGCGTTCATGAGTGGAGTCGCTCCCGAGGAAACCTTCCTGCGCGGGGGCCTCGAAATGGTTCGCCGCTGCGACCTGATCGTTCTCGTTGATGGCTGGGCTGGTTCCCAGGGCACCGCCCTCGAAATCGAGGAGGCTCGCGCCCACGGCATTCCGATCTTCAGTGATCTGGAGTTCGTGCCCCCGGCCAGCACTACCCTGGAGCACTGCGCCAATGGGTAATTGCAAAGCCAAGACCGAAGTCTACTCGCGGGTCGTGGGTTACTACCGGCCCGTTCAGCACTGGAACCCCGGCAAGCAAGCCGAATTTCACGACCGCGTGCCTTACGTGGTTCAAGGAGGACCTATGTCGCCGAACAAACCCAAATCCATTCACCCTATCCCTTGCGCCAACTGCCTGCACTGCAAGGTCTACCTCGAACGTGCGGATCGTGGTCCCAAAGCCGAACGGCGCGTCAAATGCGCGATGGGCCACTGGCAAACAACCTCGGGCAAGGAGCGGACCTTCTGCTACCACACCGTTCTCAATCGCCGCATGGCTTCGTGCCCCGATTACGAGAGCATGGGCGATCACGATTGCGCCGAGTTTCTCAAGAGCCTCCGCGACAACCTGCCGGTCGAACGCGACGTCGTGATCCTCGACCAGGCCGTCGGAGCGCAGGCGTGAAATACATCAACGCGAAAGACATCCTGCCTCCCGAATTGCTGGCACAGGTCTATGAGTACATGCCGCGTGGCGGGCGTCTTTACCTGCCGCGCCGGACGGTCTCTGCCCGCATTCGGCGCAACCTGGAGATTTTCCAGATGCATTCGGAAGGCAAGACGATCACGGAGATCAGCGAACGGATGCTGATTCACCGAGCCACGGTCTATCGCGTATTGTCGCAGTTCGTACCAAAGAAACGCGCAGGCTAGGGTTTGGAGACCTGTGCAAGAGGGTGTTTCAATCTTAGGGCACGCGGCCTCGCGCCGGTCGGCGATTTGTCGGGGAGCGAACCCAGAAACGTGAGGGTGAAATAGTGGCTTCCAAGCAGAATTTACCAGCAGATCAAGACTGGGTGGACAGTTTCGGACACCGCGTGCCCCGCTGCACGGCCCGCACGAAGAAAAACGGGCAGCGATGCACCCATCCGGCGGTCGATGGCTACACCGTTTGTCGAATGCACGGCGCAAATCCGAAAAATCATGGCGGGGCACCACCCGAAAAGCTTCGCGGCAACCTCAACGCGCTCAAGCACGGCGCTTACGTCAAGAAGATGCTGACCGACGAGGAGAAAGCGATCTTCGAGGATGCGCTATCGGCGATCCACCGGGACTTTGATCTCAACGAATCAACGGACCTGATGCAGGCGGCGATGGCTGCTTTCTATTACGCGAAGTGGCACTGCGCTGTGCTCGGCAATGCCGACGCCGCCGTCGGCAACTACGACGTGCTGTTTCGCAAGCAGCTGGAGTGTCTCAAGACCACCAGAGTGCAACGCGATACCAGCGGCGGGCAGCAGACCACACCAGCGGAATGGGCGGTCGCGCTTCTGGAAAGCGTGCGCGGCAAGGACTCAAAGGACAAACCGGAGGACTGATGCGCCGAAAACGCGAAACCAATCGCGTGGAAGTCGTCAGCGGCGGTCGCCGTAAGTCGGCGAATTTGCGCGAGTCAGCCTTTGGCCGAATCGCAGATAAGACGCTTTCTGTGCGGAAAAAAAGCGACGGCTCAGAGGCTTTCGAGGGCGTCCTCAAGATCGTCGTCGCTGATGTGTGCGTAGACCTGGGTGGTGGTGACGCGGGAGTGGCCGAGGGCTTTGGCGACCAGCAGCAGGTTTTTCGTGCGGCCGTAAAGCAGCGTGGCGAAGGTGTGGCGCAGTCCGTGGACGGTGATCTTGCCATCCAGCCCGGCCCAGGAGAGCCAGAGCCCCATTCGCTCCTGGACTTGGCGGGTGCTGATGCGCCGGTTGCGATTCGAGAGAAAGAGCGCGTCGCTCTCGGCAATCACCTTCCGGCGGCGCTGGATGTACTTGCGCAGGAAGCCGCGAAGCTCGGTGTTCAGGAAGCGCACCTGGGGCTTGCCGCCCTTGGCTCTCTTGATCTGCAGCTGCTTCTGGTCGAGGTGGACATCGTCGATGTCGAGGCCGACCAGTTCCGCCAGACGGATGCCGGTGCCGAGCAGGACGCGCAGCATGACCAGGTCGCGCTCGGCAGTTTCGCCCTTGCGAGCAGCGACCGCCTTGACCAGAGCCTTGACCTCCTGGGGCGTCAGAAAACTGGGTGCTTCCCGGTCATGGCGCTTGATCTTGATCCATGCTGCGGGATTGCGCCCCGTTGCGCCCACGTTGGCCACGTAGCGCCCGAAGCTGCGCAGGCAGGCCTTAATGCGTCCCAGGCTCGCTTGGCCACGGGGGGCGCCCGTGTGCGTCGTGGTCACCGGCGTGGACAAGAGGAACCGCGCCAGCAGATCCGCGTCCAGAGCCGAGGCGTCCACATCGCCCGCGAAGGCGAGCAACAGGCCGAGATCGCGGCCGTAGCAGCTGAGGGTATGCGGACTTTTACCGTCGGCTTCCAGGCGCGTGAGAAACTGGGAAATGGTGGTGGAAAGGTTCACAGGCTACTCCTTCCCAGCCAGACCGAGCCGCCGGATGATTTCGGCCTTGTCCTCGGCGGGGAAGTCGATCCGGTCCTTGAGGTAGCTCCAGGCGCTCTCGTGGAGATTGCCGTCGGAGTCGAAGATTGCCTCGTGGATAAGCTCGACCGCCTTTGCGATCTCGGCTTCCCGGTTACGGTCGGCCCGTTCCAATTGCTCGATGGCGATGGTCAGCGCCTCGGCCTCTTCCTGTGCAAAGACGGTCTCGGCCGCCCGTTTCTGCTTCGCCTGCAGCACCTTGATGGCTTGCTTGAAGTTCATGGTCACCTCCTACCTGATTCCCAGGCGGCTTTCGATATCTTGTTTCTCATCCTCGCCGAACCGCATCTTGTCGCGCAGAAACATCCAGACGTCCCGAATGTCCCGATCCGGCCATCCGCCGATCTCGCGGATCATGTGGACGGCCCGGTTGATTTCAGCCTCGCGCTTGATGACGGCGGTGGTCAGGCAGTCGATTGCGCGTTGAAGCGCTTCGACCTCCTCGTCCTCGGGAATGGCGATCAGGTTGCCTTGAGCGCGCTCGATCATGGCCTGCAGGGTGTCGATGGCGATTTCCAGTTTCATGGCTCAGTCCTCCTTGAGCGCGAACCGTGGTTTCCCGCGCCCATCGTTCGGTATTTCGATGTGGACAATCCCGGCTCTCATAGCCTGCTTGAGGTTGGGTCCGGCGAACCCCGCCAGCTTGGTCCAGAGTTCGTGGGGCGTCGGCGGTTCATTGGCGGCCTTTTCCCACTGGCGAAGGTTGCGGTGGGCTGCTGCGATCTCCCGGCGCACGGCACACATGTCGATGGTGGTGTCCGGCATCGCCTTCATGATTTCTCCCCCACCAGCGGCACCAGGTCCTCGCGGCGAGCGTCGCTGGTGACCCAAGAAAATCGTTGGTCCTGCTCGATCCAGGGCGCGACGTCCCACCAGCCCGTGGGGCGCTCGTTGTCGTCGAGGATCGGCGCGATCAGCTTTACTTTGAGTCCGGTCATGAAGGCGTGGTCGGTGCCCGTGTACCGGGCGATCATGCCGCGTTTAAGCCTGGGTTTCGTCATTGTCTTTCTCCGTGGTTTGAGTGTTCTGGTTTTCGAGAGCCACCGCGATCCGCTCCAGCGCGGCATTGAGCCGAGCCAATTCGCGGGCGATGGTCGGCATGGTGTGGTCGTAGAACGTGTGCCCCATGCGCGTCTGGTAGAACTCCGTCATCGTGGTCTCCTTTCGGTTTTGGTTTCTCGTGCTCACGCGACGTACAGGGGCTTTGAAGCACATGGAAGTCAAGGAAAAACAACCACTTATGCGAAGTTTTCCGGCCCGAAGAGAAGCGCCCCGCAAAGGGCGCTGGAGGTGGGAATTTGTCTGGGGCGGGCGTTATGGCGTGGCTGGGGACTCCTCGGTAAAGCCTCGGAAAATGCCCTCGGCGTAGGTCTTGTGGTTGGTTTTTTCGGTCAGCCAGAAGGCCGCATCGACGTGGCCGAGTTCCAGGGCGATGGCGGCGACCGCCGGGCGGTCCAGCATGTTAGTCCTTCCGCTGCGACGCACGGCCTCGATGCCCTTGAGCACCTCGGGCGGGATGGCGACTTTGGCGCTTTGGTCCGTCATGGCTTACTCGGCGCTTTCGGCGGGTTCGGCCTCGGCGGTTTCCTTGACCCTGGCCAGTTCCTCCTTGGGCAGCGGCACCTTGTCCGTCCATCCCTGGTCCTTGCAGTACACCAGCATCTGGCGAAAAACGCGCTTGGTCTGGGCGATGGTGTGCGGGCTGCGCGGGCGCTCGGTGCGCGCCTCGCCCTCTTTCTTGGGCTCGCGGATCAGCTTGTTGACCGCGTCGCTCTTGAAGAAGGCCGAGACGTGGACGGGCAGAATCTTGGCGATGTCCTTGCCCTCGCCGAAGTGGGCGACGGCCAGGTCCAGGTGCCTCCCGTAGGTGATGACGGTGCGTTCGTTCTTGCCGAGTTCGGTCAGATGGGCGACGTACTTTTCGGCGGCTTCCTTGATCGTGGTGGTCTTCGTGGTCATGACTTGCTCCTTGTGGGTTTATGGTCTTTCGACCGGGTTGACTTCGCACAGGGTCCAGCCGTTGAACGACTGGCCGATCTCTTCGGGATTTACGCCCGCCAGCGCCTCGATCCGCGCCAGCGTTTCGTAGGCCTCGGCGATGCTGACGAAGGGGCGCATGCTCCGTTCGTTCAGCTTCTGGCCGAGGATCGCGCCGGTGTCGAGGTTGGTCAGGATGTAACGCGCCATGTCTTTTCTCCTTTCGATTCAGTAGCTTACGACGTGTCACATCGCTTCGTGTGGCGGGCAAGTCAAGGAATAAAACGCGGCGGAAGCGAGATTCTTCGGGAGGCGGCATGACGACGGCCACGGCGCTTCCAAAGAATCCTCAGGCGGTCGCCCGCGTGCTGCTGGACCCGGTGCTCTGGGGGCAGGCGTATCTTCACAACCGGGATGGCGCGAAGCGCGTTTTCTGGAAGCACCAGGTCGAGGACCTGCGGTGCGAGCGCGGCAACATCATCCACCTGGACGGCCGCGATTCCGGCAAGACAATCAACCTGGCGGCCGACTCGCTCCACTACGCATTCACCACGCGCGGCGGGTCGGGTCTCGTGGCCGCGCCGCACCAAGGGCACTTGGACACGATCATCGACGAGGTGGAATTTCAGATCGGCGCGAATCCAGACCTGGAAGCCTCCGTCGCCAAGACCAAGACCGGCAATCCCAAGATCATTCGGAAGCCATATTTTCGGATCGAGTTCACCAACGGGACGGTCCTCCACTTCCGGCCCGCTGGCGCGTATGGCGAATCGTTCCGGTCGCTGCATGTGGACCGGCTCTGGGTGGACGAAGGCGCATGGATTCCGGAGAAAGCATGGAAAGCCCTGCGCCAGTGTCTCAACGCAAAGGGCAAGTTCCGCATTTACTCCACGCCCAACGGCCTGCGCGACACGACGTACTACCGGCTGACCCAATCGAAAAAGTGGAAGGTCTTCCGCTGGCCGTCATGGATCAATCCGACGTGGACGCCCGAGCGCGAGGCGGAACTGGTCGAGTTCTATGGCGGCAAGGAAACGCCGGGTTGGCAGCACGAGGTCGCCGGGGAGCATGGCAAACCCAGCTTTGGCGCGTTCGACCTGGACGCGCTCCACGCCTGCCGCAAGGAAGTGCCGGAATACCGCCTGGTCGTCACCACCAGCGAGGAACTGGAGGGGTGCGAGGACGAGGCGGGCGTGCGCGAGCGCTTCGACATGCTGCTCAGTTTGTCGCCCCGGGCCGGAACCCACTGGCTTGGCATCGACACCGGCTACACCAGCGATCCGACGGAACTGGTCGTGTTCCGCGAGGATGAGGCGGGGCTGACCATGATCTTGCGCGTCCACGGCGAGCAGATTCCCTATCCCTGGCTCTCGGAACTGATCCGCATCCTGGACATCTACTTCGAGTTCGCGGGCATCGGTTTGGACAACGGCGGCAACGGCCTCGCGGTCGCCCAGGAATTGACGAGTCTGGACAAGTTCAAGGACCGCAACTTCCTCGGGCGGCTCATGGGCTTCGACTTCGGCGGCAACACCATCGTCAGCTGGGACGAGGCGGGCAAGCCGATCAAGAAGCGCACGAAGGAGCACATGACGGCGCTGATCAACGCGGCGATGCGTCGGCGGCAGATCGTGTTCCCCCGCGACGACCGGCAGATCGAGGAGCAATTCGCCACGCAGACCTACACCATGAACAACGGCCGCGTGACCTACAGCAAGGGCAACGACCACGTGATCGACGCTGTGCGCTGTGCGCTGCTGGTCAAGGACCGCAAGGGGTTCCAGGGCGGCGGGCCGCAGTTCGAGGAGGTCTTCATCATGCCCGTGGCCACAGACCCGATTTTCGATTGAGGATGAAATGAGAAACACGCAACAAAAAGCACCGAAACAGAACGCGCCCCGGACCCAGGGCGCTTCGGACCCTTTGGCTTCCTTTGCCATTATTCTGGACCCCACACGCATGGGCACGGCGGCGGCGCTGGCTCCCAATTTGTTCGAGAAGCACGGTGTCAAGGATTCCATCCCCGCCGAGTGGCACGAGCGCGCGGCCAAGGCCTGGGAGTATTACCTCGAAGAACCCATCGTCTCGAATACGATCAACTCGTGGCGGGTGTTTGCCCTGGGCGACGAGATCGACGTGACCAGCGAGGAGGAAGCCACGCAGGAACAGGCGCGGGAGATGTTCTATCGGCTCGAACTCAATGGGTTCGTGAAGGACATGATCCTGCAGCTGCTCGTAAAGGGCGACTGCATCGGATATCTCAAGCGCACGCCCGAGGGCGACGATCTGGCCAAGGTCGTCTGCGTCAATCCGGTCAGCGTGAAGCTCAAGTTCGTGAACGGGCTGCTGACCGAGGCCAAGCAGCGCAAGGAAATGGCAGACGGCACCTTCGATGCCGGGGACGAGGGCGTTTCGCTTCCCCTCGACCAGATGCTCCACGTCAAATGGAACGCTCCGGAGTTCGCGCCGCGCGGCAACAGTTTGGTGCTGCCCGCCTTCGAGTCCATCGAACTGCTGCGGGATTTTCGCAAGGCCGAGCGCGCCATCGCCAAGCGGTGGACGACGCCGTTGCGCTTCATCCAGGTGGGCGGGCAATTCGGCGACAAGGTCATCATGCCGAGCCAGAAGATGATCGACACGCTAAAGGGCGAACTGAACAAGATGGACCTGAAAAGCGGTCTGGTCGTACCGTTCTACGTGAAGGCGGAAACCTACGGCAACGAAGGGCACGTTCTGGACACCGAGCGCAAGGTCAAGGAGGTCAAAGAGGACATTCTGGTCGCCCTCGGCATGGCGCGCAGCATCGTCACCGGCGACGGCCCCAACTTCGCCACGGCCTCGGTCTCGATGCAGAAGATGGTGATCATGCTCAAGGAGATCAAACAGGCCGCGCGGCGGATTCTGGATTGGGTTTTTTACGAGTGGATGGAACTCAAGGGCATTGACGCCGACGTGGATTACGCCTTTTCCGATCTGGACCTGACCAGCGAGGTTGACCAGAAGAAGCTGCTCATCGATCTGTACGACCGGAATCTCATCTCGAAAAACACCTTGCAGGCCAAGATGGACCTCAATCCCGAGGTCGAAAACGCCAACCGCGCCAAGGAACAACGCCTGGTCGACATGAACTGGGACATCAAGGACGTAACGTCCCTGGTGCAGCTGGGGATCATGAGCCCGGCGTCGGCGAGGAAGTTGCTGGGGATGGAAGACGCTGCCGAAGATCAGGCGATCCAGCAAGAAGAGGAACAGGCGGTCGAAGCCATGTATGCGGACGCGGCGGTCAAGGCTCGCGGCTCGGGTGAAACCTGCAGCGACTGTGTCCATTTCGACGAGGAGACCAACCGTTGCCGGGTGCTGGAACGGGACGCCTCGCTTTTCGATTCGGCCTGCCGGTTTTTCCGCAACGCGGCGGTCTAAATGCTCGCCGTCGCCCTCGACCAGTCCGAACGCATCAAGCAAGCGGTCGTTTCTTCGTTTGCGGCCCGCGATCTGTACACTGAAAAGCAGGTCGCGGCGCTCGTCGGTTCTTTGCGGGAGGCCGAGAAGCGAATCAAGGCGGATTTGCTTCGATACGCCGACCTGGGGTCGCTCACGCCCGGGCAGTCGATCAATCAGGTTCGACTCGCGGCGCTCAATGAACGGATCGACGACACCATCAAGGCACTCAAGGTCGAGCACACTCTTGCCCTGAAATCCGCCGCCAAGGAATCCCACCTCGAAGGGATTACCCAGGGCGCCCTCGAACTCAAGGTCCACGGTCTGCCCGGTTACGATTCGCTCACCAATGAATCCGCAAAGCGGTTGGCCAAGGATGCGTTTTCCCTCATGGACAAGAGCGCGCTCGATTTTCTGGTGCGCTTCGATGTCCAGCTGGCCGGTCAGGTTTCAACGGATCTGCTGACCGGAGTCAAGAACGCGCTGACGGTCGGGATCGCGCAGGGCCTCTCCATCCCCAACATCGCCAGGAACATCGGTTCGGTGATTCTGGACAAGGAGGCCTTCAAACAGGCGGGTAAGACCGTCTTCGCCTCGGCGCAGCAGCGCATCGAACTGATCGCTCGCACCGAAATCCTGCGGGCCCACAATCAGGGGCGGCTCAAGTTTTACGACACGGTCGGCGTCCGTGAGGTCCGCTGGATGGTCGCAGCCGATGAGAGGTTGTGCCCGATCTGTTCGGCGCTGGATGGGCAGATATTCCCCGTGGACAAAACGCCGCCGTTGCCACGGCACCCGAATTGCCGCTGCACGGTGACGGCTGTGCCGTTGCGGGTCTGTTCAGCGCAAACGCTCAAGCTTCAGGCGATGGCGGGACCGGCGGATGCGGCCGGCGCATGTCTCATGACGCCGCAGCAGGTCCACGACGTCGCAGGGGCGCAGAAGGTTGAGCAAGCCCAGACCAACAAGGCGATCAAGCAGGGCGATTACGAGTCGCTGGGTCTCAAGCCGCTTCAGAATGAGTGCAAGAAGCGCGGGATATCGATTTACCGAACCAAGGCCGATTTCATTAAGCTGCTCAGCCAGCAGAATCCGGGAATCGATTATTCGACCTGGGCGACCAAGGACATCATGGCCGAGGTCGCCAAGCAGAGCATCGGAAAAACCTGCACAAAGGACGACCTGATCGCCTTGCTCAAGCAGTGGGACGCGGCGCATGTGGCGATTATCAAAGATGCGGCGGAAACGCTGCCCGACTTCGCCTCGATGACCGTCAAGCAGTTACAGGATCAGTGTCTGAAAAACGGCATCTCCATCGCCAAGACGAAAAATCATTTCATCGCTGAACTGGAAATGCTCGAACCAAACCCGGCCAAGCCGCACTTCATGCTCAAAGGGCAAGAACTCCAGGCCAAGATCAAGCAGTTCGGAATCGGCAAGCTCAAGACCAAGGACATGCTGATCTCGGACCTGCAGAAGGCGCTCTCCATCGACAAGAAGGCGGTGCAGGCGGTCGAAGAAGCGGTCAAGCACAAGACCGACCTGGTCAAGGCCATTGAATCGGTAGTGCTTCCCGACGATCCGGCGCAGTACCAGACGTTTTTGGATTCTGCGAAAAAAGCGGCGCAGGCGTATTCCCAGCATGCGGATTTTCTTGCGGCGACCGATGTGGGGCCGCTATCGGAATCGCTGGCTCAGAAAATCTCGGCCTGGGAATCCCAGGTCAAGAACATGTCGCTGGACGATCTGAAAAAGCTCGCCCAGCAAACCAAGCTCAAGCACTACCAGTGGCACAATAAAGAAGAACTGATCGCCCGGTTCACGGTCTTTGACGAAACGGAATTGGCCAAAATCGAGACTTCGGTCGAAGCGAAATGGGCGAAGTGGGCCGAGAAACATGGCGGCAAAAAGGCCAAGACCGCCCCGGCTCCGAAGCAGAAACCGGCTGCAGAACCACAAAAGCCCATCAACATCCCGGAGACTCCGCTCCCGCCGAAAGACCCGACAAAGCTCGCGCCGGTCGATGAGCCGTTCAGAGATGTCGACGGGCAATGGGAAAAGATCAAGGCGAAAAAGCCATTCAAGAACCGGCGGGAAGTCCGGAGCGAACTCGGCGGTGCGCATCGCAAGTACATCTATGACGACGACCAGGGCAACCAGTGGCTCTTCAAGCCGATCTCCGAGGACTTCCGCGCCCACGGCGACGAGGTCGCCTATCGCATCGGCCGCCTGATCGATCCGGATGCCGTCGAAGTCCGGCTCATCGAACTGGACGGGGAGACCGGCTCGATCCAGCGGATGGTGCCCAAGCTCAAGGCGCAGAAAGACTTCAAGGGCATCGACCCCAAGGACCTGCTGCCCGCCGAACTGGAGCAAGTGCAGCGGGAGCACGTCATCGACTGGCTGATCAGCAACCACGATGGCCACTGGGAAAACTTTCTGCGCGGCACGGACGGCCATCTCTACGGAATCGACAAGGGGCAGCTGTACAAGTTCCTCGGGGATGACGCACTCGACATAGCCTACCACCCCAACGCGGTTCATGGCGCATCCGAGCCTTACTACAACTCGGTGATGCGCGCCTTCGCCGAGGGCAAAGTCGATCTCGATCTGCAGGCGACGCTCAAGTACATCGAGCGTGTCGAGGCGATCCCCGACGAGCAGTTCGTGGATATGCTGCGTCCGTATGCGGAACGGCGGTTCAAAAAAGGCTCGGCCAAGCTGGACGCCTTTTACCAAATGGCTCTCGACCGCAAGCACAGCGTCCGGAGTGATTTCGAGAAGTTCTATGGCAAGCTGGCGAAAAAGCGCGGGGTGCCCGGTTTCTCATTCGACGCGAAGGCCGCGAAAAAGGGCGCGGCGCGTCTGGGGCAGTTCGAACAGCGCATGGTGGAGGACGCGGCAGAAGCCGGATGGCAGGGAAAGTCCATCCCCATCGACGTGGACCAGATCGAGGACCAGAACGCTCTCGTGTTCCAGCAGACCGTGAAGAAAAGCAGCAAGGTCACAGGCAAGCAGACGGTCGTCCAGATCAAAGTGCGCCCCGAACATGAGGACAAGATTCTGGAAGCCATCGGCAAGGCTGGGCCTGCCGGGAAGAAAACGATTTTGCCTCAGGTCGGCGCGCCTCTTCCGGAAGACGAGTTTTACGATACGATCCTGACGGCTGTGAAATCGGTGAATCATCATCTCGCCGACAATAACTTCAACCAAAAATCCGTCGACGCCGCAGTAAAGCTCAAAACTAAGCTCTCAAAGTTGCTCAAACACGAGGATGTCGAAATCCGCCACATGGCCGAAAGCTACATAGCCAAAATCGAGGAGCTTCACGCCTCGGTCCTCGATGTAGCGAATGGCAAAGGTTCCGGCAAAAAGGTTACCAAATTCGTTGAGTACCTCAGGAAATCGGAACCGTCGAAGGCTGTCCAGGCGGTGAAGCCCAAAGACATGGTCGTTCGCAAGGGAAAGGTGCTGATGCAGAAGCGCACGAACACGGCTGGAGAGATCATTACCGACGGCACTGAGCGCGATCTGTCGTCCTTGTTCGGACGAGGTATGGCCGACGGCACGCAGTTCGAGATCGAGTTTGAGGATGGCGTCACAGCTGTATATCGCCCATGGGCGGGCAACAGCGACATTTTCGCGGCGGCGGGCGAACTGGAAGTGCGTGTCGATGGGGCTTGCGCTCCGGGCGTCGTGGAAAAAGCCCTTGATAAGATTGAGCGGTTGGGCCTGAATGCGACCCCGGCGGCCATCGAGGACGCGGAGATCATGTACCTACAGAAGCAGGCCTACGTCCAGGGCATCGACAACTCGCCGCGCTACAAGAAGGCGCTTGGAGCGATGAGGAATAAGAGCAAACAGGAGCAGGTGAAAACCCTGCGCGATTTCTGGAACGCTGAACTGGGCGTGCGGGACGTGACCGAGCTTCCGCACTACAACCCGTTTGGCGAATTCCAGCACGCGACGCACGGCAAGCTCGAAGGCGCGGGACGCCGCACCCAGATGCGCTTCGACCTGACCGAAAGCGACCTGGAACGCCAGATGAGCGGGTACTCGTTGCGACACACTCTGACCGACGACCGCGACATGGCGGAATTTATCGAAACGGCGCTGGAGCACAACGGCGCGATGGTCTCCACGGTCGAGAAGATGCGCATGGGCATCAAACCCGGCGGCATGTCGCCGGTCGCGGACATGGAATCCGGCGGCGGGACGTACTTCTTCACTCGCATCCGTAAGACGCCTTCGTCGGCGCGTCCCGGGGAGCCGGGACTGTACTTCAAGCGGAATCTGCTTCGCCGGATGGACGCGATCACGTATGATCACGACAAGTTCGGGCGCTGCACCGGCGACCACGTCCGACGGAATCGCAAATCGCAGATCGACCAGTGGAAAAGCATCGTGCAACGCGACCGCAGCGACGAGACGATCTTCAAATATTCCGTCACCCTGTTGGACAATCTGGAGGTCATCGTTGCGCCGGATCGAAAGGCAAAAATGAACATCATCATGTCCTTCAAAAAGCGCGGCATCACGCATCTGCCGGATGGCCGTAAGATCGAGGACATCGTTTGGGCGAGTTACTGACATGGGTAAAATCGATGTAAAAGCGGAAGTGGCCAGGCTCCAGAAGACGCTCGACGGAATTACGAAGAACGGCTTCTGGTATTACGTGGATTTCCCGGACGGCGAAACGCTGACGTTCCAACCGTATCGGCTCGACGTGCTCGGCGCGCATCCTCAGGTCGCTCCAGACGGGACAGTAAAGGCGTGGACCTACTCGGTGCTGATGATCGACCGGGGCTTCGTGGATTTCGGCGCAAGCACGCACGGCAACCATCTGCACTTCGTGACGAAGATCGAGTGGCTGCGAAACGCCAAGAGCGAAATTTACTCGGCTTATCTCTACGACGATCAAGAGTACAAGATTTACGTCATCGGCCTCGATCCGTTGGACGATCCGGAACGGATCGAGGAGTGGAAAGACTACATCGAGCGGCTCGCCGCCATGCCCGATCGCGTGGAGCGTTGCCGCAAGGGTGTGACGCGGGAGTTCATGGAGATGGTGGAGGCGCGGTTCCGATGAAGCTGCGATACATGATCGACTACGTTTATGACGAGGAGCGCTTTGAAAAGGGCCTCGATCCCTACGTGCCCGCCGGGCTGTGGGTCGTGACGCCCACGGGCTTCGACATGGGGTACCTCCCCGGTTTCGAAGAGCGCGAGGATGAGGTCAATTGGCTCGTCAACGACTGGGTTGAGAAAGACATCAAGCCGTGCCTCAATCCCGGCTTCATGGAATACTGGCGAGAGAGCCGCTCACCATATCGCGGCTCGTTCGGAGAGATTGTCGAGACCGAGGAGTACGAAAGCTCCGGTAAGTGCATTGAGGCGATTCTCGGCGCCCTTCGAAAAAAGTAATTCCTTTTGTCGCATTTTCGTCCCACATATTCGCACACCTCATGATCTTGTTAAGCCGGATGCGGTCCCATATTCTACCCTTATGAAAAAGCTGTTCGCCTACATCGAGAAGCTCGTGGCGCAAGGATTCTTCGGAACCCTGACGCTGAGTTTCCAGAACGGCAAGCTTTGCAACATCAAGGTCGAACGGAGCCTGAAGCCCGAGGACCTGTGACAAACGCATAGACCTTCGGGGTCGTCGAAACCATCGAGCCCCGGTGAAGTTGGGATGAAACACGCCTGCTTCGCCGGGGCTTTTGTTTTGTGGAGCGAGCGTGGCGCTGAAAACGGACCTGGATCGGCTGACTTTCCTGCTCGAGGCGGAAGCGGAGCTTGCGCTGTTCGGCGACGAGCAGCTGTCCGCTCAGGCCGCTGAAGAGCAGCGCCGCTACGTCACCAACTACATCGGCTCCAAGCAAAAGCTCATCGACTTCATCTGGGAGAACACCCCTGACGACACCCGCGCAGTGGCCGACCTTTTTTCCGGCTCCTCGGTTGTGGGCTTCATGTTCAAGCAGAAGGGCAAGGCGGTCACCGCTAACGACAAGCTCCGGTACTGCTACCACATCGCCCGCGCCATCATCGAAAATCCCGGTGAGACCGTCACCGACGACGAGATCGCGGCGCTCCTGGCCGACAACCCGCAGGCGGGCGACTTCGTCCGGAAAAACTTCGCGGGCATCTACTTTGCCGAGGGCGTCCACGGGATCATCGATTCGGTCCGCGCCAACATCGACAGGCTCGAAGGTTTCAAGAAAGACATCGCCCTGTTCGCGCTGGGCAAGACGTGCATCACCGGCAAGGGCGGCTTCGGGCACTTCGGAACCACTATCCCTCACGGCGACCGCCAGGACAGCCCCGAGCGTTTCAAGCAGCGATTCGCGGACAACGTCCGCACAATCAACTCGCTGGCCTTCGATAATGGGCAGCCTTGCCGGGCGGCCTGCGGCGACATCATGGACATCGGCCCGCAGGTGAAAGCCGATCTCGCCTACTTCGACCCGCCCTACGCCACGCATTTCTCGCAGACCAACTACGAGCGGTCCTACCACTTTATCGAAGGGCTGATGACGTATTGGGACGGCAAGGAGATCGTCGAGGGCAGCAAGACCAAGATTTACCGGATCGAAAAATCCGGCATGACCAAGGCGAACGCGTCCAATTTCTTCAAAGACTTTCTCGGCGCGTGCGTGCATATCCCCAACTGGATCATCAGCTACCGCGACCAGGCGTACCCGTCCGAGCCGGAAGTGAAGCGGATCATCGGCGACCTGGGCCGGGACGTTACCCTCAAGAGCAAGGACCACCACTACCAAATCAGCGCCAAGCACGGCGACGCCAGCAACGCGAAGGAGCATTTGTTTCTTTGTTCGGCGAAGCAGGCGGCGCAGGACCTGGACGAGGCGGCCGATCTCCACGATCTGGGTATGTCCTCGCTGGGTGACTGCGACCTCGATCTTCTCTGGGCGTTCGCAGCCGACGACAAGGTTCGGGTGTCGCCCTACATGGGCAGCAAGTACTTCGCGTTGGACTGGATTTGGAAAAACTGCCCGCAGGACGCCAAGTCGGTGCTGGACGCCTTTTCCGGCGGCGGCAACGTCGCGTATTTCTTCAAGCGCAAGGGTCTGACGGTTTTCGCCTGCGACCGGATGCACTACCCGTGGCACATCGCCCGGGCGGTCGTGGAAAACCAGAACGAAACCGTTTCCGATGAAGAGATCGAGTCGCTGCTTGCGGACAATCCCCAAGCCGGAAACTTCTGCGAGAAGACCTTTACCGACTACTACTTCACCCCGGAAATCCTCCGTTTCCTCGACAACACCTGGGCCAACGCCCAGAAGCTGTCCGGCTACAAGAAAGACATCGCGCTGTTCGCCCTGGGCTACGCCTGCATGACCAAGGCGCGGTTCGGGGAGTTCGGGCGCAGCAAGAAGGGCATGACCGGGCGCCCCGAGGATGAGAGCAAGAAGGACACAAGTCTGGGCGAGATTCCGCTGGAAGATTTCCGCGATCTGTTCGTCAAGAACGTCCGGAAGATCAACAATCTCGTGTTCGATTCCGGGACGCCGTGCAAGGCGTTCTGCGGAGAAGTCCGGGAAATCCTGCCGAAGCTCGACGTGGACTTGGTCTACGCCGATCCGCCCTACATCACCGAGTTCGGGGCCAACGACTACGAGGGCAAGATGCACTTCGTCGAGGGCCTCATGACCATGTGGGCGGGCAAGCAGATCCGCGACAACGCCCGCCGCGATTACGAGTCGGGCACCAAGTACAACAAGGACACCATCGCGGCGCTGATCGGCGACGTGGTGGAGAAATCCCGCGCGAAGTCGATTCTCATGTCCTATCGGGACAAGGCGTTCCCGCGCGAGCCGGAAGTCGTCGAGATGCTCAAAAAGCGTTTCGGCCAGGTTGCGGTGAAACGCATGGACGTGCGCTACAACATCGCTCGCTACGGTCCCGAGGGCGGCGGCAAGGACGCCCAGGAACTGCTATTCGTGGCCAGCGGCCCCCTGGCGGCGCAGGCAAGCAGCCACGCCAATTTCCACACCCGGATCACCGGCCAGGTCATCACCAGGTCGCTGATCGCACAGGCGCAGACCGATGAGAGCGACAAACGGTTCTCCTTCATCCTGACCCACGTCGGCACCAACAAAAACGGCGATCACTTCACCGAGGAGGAATGCCGCAAGGCTTACCAGACCGTGGTGGGCACGAAGATCGACGTGGCCCACAGCCAGGATTTTCGGGACATCGTCGGCGGCGTGGTTTCGTCCGAGTACGTCGAGGACGGCGACAAGAGCCGGATCGAATGCGTGGGCGAGATTTACACCGGCGTGACCGAAGCGGCGCGCCAGGCCTACGCCCTGGTCCGCAAAGGGATCATCAAACAGGTCTCAATGGAATGCGACTACGCCGAGGGGGAGTGCTCGATCTGCGGCAAGCGGGTGAAGAGCAAGGCCGAGTATTGCGTTCACCTCAAGAACTACAAGGGCGGCACGTACCAGGGCAAGCCGTGCTTCGAGATTCTGCACGGCGTGGTGTTCACCGGGGTGGGACTGCTCGACAGGAAGGGCGCGGACGAAAACGCGCGGATCAAAAAGGTTGCAAGCAAAACGGAGGTGCATCGAATGGCCGACAAGACCAAGCAGAGCAAGGCCCAGGACGAGTTTCTGGACCAGGAGGATCCGGGCGATGGCGCTCCCGCCGAGGAGCCGACGACCGACAACCCGG
>Ga0209203_1001098_pt1 | contig 20453 bp, 18 predicted proteins | sample AD_UKC109_MetaG_FD_184423 | JGI IMG/M metagenome (GOLD analysis project Ga0209203, IMG submission 184423) | Active sludge microbial communities of municipal wastewater-treating anaerobic digesters from Hong Kong - AD_UKC109_MetaG (SPAdes)... | ecosystem: Engineered > Bioreactor > Anaerobic >... | reverse complement strand
GACGATGTGGTGGGGCCTTTTGACCCTCACGACGATCGGGTACGGCGACGTCTATCCCGTGACGACCCTCGGAAAGATCGCGGGCTCATTGATAATTATTCTCGGTGTCGGGATGTTCGCCCTTCCTACGGGAATTCTCGCCTCGGGGTTTGTCGAAGAGATCCAGAGCCGGGCGAAGCTCCGGGCTGAGAGGACTGAAGATGCGGCGAACGGGGCCGCAGCGAAGAAAAGGCCGACGAGGCTGATTAATGGCGGGCCAAGGAACGCCGACGAGGAGCGATCCAGATGAAGGTGGCTGAAAGGGCCGAAGCAGGGCCGATGCCAATGTAAATGCCGATGTTGATCGCGGCGACATTTAATAAGGCCAATTAGTATATATCCGAGAAATTCACCCATCTATCCCTGGATGGCGCAGATGAAGCGGAGGGTCCACGAGATCCTGGAGGTGGCGGCTCCAGGCGACAGAACCAGCAGGATCTTCAACTTATCCCTCATGCTTCTCATAATTCTGAACGTCACCTCCGTGATCCTGGCGACGGTGAGGGAACTCCACCCCCATTACGATACATTCTTCAGCGTCTTCGACACGTTCTCGGTGGCGGTCTTCTCGATCGAGTACCTCCTGCGCATCTGGTCCTGCACCGCTGACGAGAGGTATGCCGCCTCTTCCATCCGGGGGAGGCTCAGGTACATGAGGACGCCGATGGCCATCATTGACCTCGTGGCCATCCTCCCATTCTACCTGCCCCTCGTCCTGGTCGACCTGCGGTTTACGAGGGCGATACGCCTTTTCCGGCTCTTCCGGCTCTTCAAGATGGCACGGTACTCGGAGTCGATGAGGACCCTCGGCAGGGTTTTGACCCTCAAAAAAGAGGAGCTTTTGGTCACCCTCTTCACCCTTTTGATCCTCCTCGTCTTCTCTTCGAGCATGGTCTACTACGTCGAGCGCGACTCCCAGCCCGAGGCATTCACCAGCATCCCGGCGGCGATGTGGTGGGGGGTTGTGACCCTGACGACGGTGGGGTACGGGGACGTCTACCCGATAACCCCGATCGGAAAGTTCATCGGGGCTCTGGTGATTCTGGTGGGGATCGGGATGTTCGCCCTCCCAGCGGGTATCCTCGCCTCCGGATTCGTCGAAGAGGTCCACAGCCGAAGGGAGGAGGAGAGGGGCGTCTGCACGGTGGAGGTGGTCGCCATCTGCCCCCACTGCGGGAAAAGAATCGACATGCCCGCGCGAGTGGAGGACGAAAGAGCGGCGGCTGGCGACGCAGACCAGGGACGCGGCTGTGGGCGAGATCAAAGTCAAAGCTGAAGCTCGATCGCCATCTGTCGTTGAAGGGGCCCAAACCAGAACTCAAAATCCAGACATGCCTAATTTTCCTCAAAACCAACAAAATTAAAATACTTTGGACATAGAACTTGTTCTGGCAGCAGATTGAATGGAGATGTCTCAGAGGGAGAGGCCCACAGAGGGCGAGAATTGAGCCGAACCCTCGAAGATCGAAGCTCGTTGAAATCGGGAATGGAAGGCCTGAGTTCGTATGAAGAGATGAAGAAATGAAGAGAAGCTATCTCGATAAGGGGCTTGTGGAGATCTTCATCGCCGAACATCTATTCTTCTCCAAAGATTACGAGAGGGCCCTGGAGCTGAACCTCCGCCTCGGCGCGAGGATGTACGACCTTTTCGACCTCAAAGCGGCCCTCAAGTTCGCAGAACGGGCGGAGATCTGCGCGGAAGAGACGGGCGACGAGAGGATGCTCACGGTGGCCCTCAAACAGAAGGGGCTGGTTTTGCAGTCGATGCTCAGGTCTTGCGAGGCCGTGGACGCCTTCAAAAAGAGCCTCGATATCGATAGGACGATCGGCGACCGGGAAGCCGAGGCGGCGACCCTCCACCAGATCGGGAGGGTTTATCGGGACACAAACCGATTTCGGGAAGCTCTGGAGTATTACAATGAGAGCCTCTCGATCAAGAGGGAGATCGAAGACCGGGCGGGGGAGGCCGCGACCCTCCATCAGATCGGCACTGTCTATCAGCTGACAAAGCAATTAGAGGAGGCTCTCGAATATTATAACGAGAGCCTGACGGCGACTCGGGAGATGGAAGAAGCGGCTGGGGTGATGGCGGGGTCGGAGGGCGAGGAAGAGATAGAAGAGAATACTATCAAATAAAAGTCCTGAGACAAATGAGGCGGAGCACCCAGCTGCAGAGCTGTAGGGTAATACTCTGACCTACAAACTCCTTGAGAGCTGATGCCTTAATATATGAAAAATAGATACTATCTCAAGCTGGCAAACCAAGGTACATAGAGATACCCTTAACTATGAGATCCGTCATCACACCAACGCTCACGCCGCCTGCTCCCGTTGATGCTTTGTTTTTCGCACTCTCTATCCATCGTTTAGTACGGTTTCCAATTTTATTCTGGTTGTCCTCAATTTGATCATCCGAAAGTGCACTTTCGAGTTCCTGAACATCAGAGTGTTGGATGCCAATACCAAGGTTTAACAGATATTCTTTCAAGGACTCCAGATCTCCCTTGTGAACTTCTTGATAGTTTAACTGGGTAATATCCGATCCGCCCGGTGCTAAGTTCCCAACATCCCCCATAATTACAGTATAGAATATCTGCCTAACATGTTCAGGAGCGATGGGTTGTGAGCTAGGGTGGGTATCTCCTGCACTCGGGTCCACCGTCTCTATCTCCAGTACAAATTCGAGTATTCTGGTCCTTACAGTATCTATGATAGAAAATATTGTATGATTATGAATTAATTTCCAAGCTGTAATACAATATTTATCACTATAGAGAGAAGTTCCTACAACTTGAACTACTTCCGGGGGCCAGGGAAATTGTACGAACCCCTCTGCATTATTCTTAATAAGATTATCTAATGCACTTATTGGATCACTAAACGACATTGTAGTAGCATATTTTCGGAATTCATCAGGTAATGGGTATGTAGGGATGGGATAGTTTTTATATGGTCCATTACCAAAAACATCAAAGAAGTCTCCATATGATGCGACATCAATAGAACGATAATCTGGGAGATCATCGCCCTCTTTGTACCCCTTCAATTCATGACTCACCCATTCTTTAAATTCTTTGTTTTTTAGACGGGCGGCCAGAACCATACACTTACGTAAGAGGTCGGTAATATCAACGCTTGAATCTAGTGCAGTGCCCTGTATTTCCAAGAGTAACGACATATATCCTCTGAAAACACTTGTAACAAACATAGTAATTAATCTTACGCCATATAGTAATATGCCCAGTCAACGAGCCACATAATAACGGAACAAGTTATCATTTGGCTATTTAAGTCGAACTCATGAATACATATTTCGTGCAAGAAAGATGGAAAAACAGTGTGTGACAGATGTCTTCTGTGTGAAATTGTGGTCGCACAAGATCGAGGTTTGCAGCGCACCATTCTCAACATGAATAAGAGTAACTCACACTTTTCACCACAAAATTCATATCAGATCAGCTCCACCATAATCTCTAGAGGTGATAACTCTTGCCAGAGAGCCAAACGCCGAGACGAAAGCGGCTGGTGATCACAGACGCCTCCGTCCCCTTCGTTGCGAGGGGCGGCCAAGTCTTCGGTCGCCAGGTGATCGACGGCGACCAGGACATCATTGACGGAGAAGAGATCCTGGTGGTCGACAAAAATAATCGCGTCATAACCACTGCCCGGGCCATGCTCTGAAAGCCCCGCCCGGTCACCACTTATTTTTCCAGGATTTTTGAGCGAGAACCGCGAAGGAGACGTAAAGAATATCTCCAGCCCTGCCTACATCTCTTCAAGATAAAGGTAAGGCCGATCTCAGCTCTCTCGGCCCAAGACCACGATCGATCGCGGGGCACTTTATGAGATCCACATTCACCCTCGTCCTCCTCCGCCACGGCCAATCCGTCTACAACCAGGAGCATAAGTTCACGGGCTGGACCGACGTCGGCCTCTCGCCTCAGGGCGAGGAGGAGGCTCGCCGGGCGGGCCGGCTGCTGCGATCGCAGGGGCTTGACTTCGATATCGCCTTCTCGTCGCTCTTGAAGAGAGCTATCAAGACCCTCTGGATCGTCTCCGAGGAGATGGAACTTGAGTGGGTCCCGCAGGTGAAATCCTGGGAGCTGAACGAGCGGCACTACGGCGCCCTTCAGGACCGGACGAAGGGCGAGGTGGAGGCCGAGGTGGGGTCAGATCAGGTCCACCTCTGGCGGCGAGGTTTCCGGGACACGCCTCCGCCCCTTGGTCTCGATGATCCTCGTCACCCCCGGTTCGACCGGCGGTACGCCGACGTTCCGCAAGATCGGTTGCCATTTTCTGAGTCGCTGGCAGACGTCTACGACCGGGTCGTCCCCTTCTGGGAGGAGAGGATCGCCCCACTGATCAGGTCCGGCCGGAGGGTTCTCGTCGTCTCCCACGGAAACACCCTCCGGGCCCTGGTGAAACACCTCGAAGGGATCTCCGACGACGAGATCTCGAAGGTCGAGATCCCGACGGGGGTTCCCCTCGTCTACGAGCTGGACTCAGGGCTTAAGCCCACGGCCCGCCGCCTTCTGGCCGACGAATAGATCACAAAGATCAGATCACAGTGATCATAGGTCCTTGTCAGAGGTTCTCGTTCTGGTAAGCTCCCTCATACCCCTTCTCCGCTGTGGAGCTGAGCCGGTAGAAGGCGAGCTGGATCAGCCGGGCGTTCCTCTTCAGGCGGAGACCAGACGGGTTATGGACCACAAGAAGCGACTGGCTCCTCCCCCGATAGCCAGGGTCCCAGAGAGCGGTCCCCACCGTCGCCCCGCTCCGAAGAAGGCTCGACCTCGGCCTGGCGAGGGCGGCCAGGGCCTTTGGGATGCTGACGGTCTCGTTGAAGGTCACAAGGTAGCATCCTGGATCAAGATCGACCCAGCCCGCGTCGTCGAAGGGCACCTCCTCGGTCTTCGAGACCTGACGCTCCTTGTTGTCAAAGTCCACCGCCCCCGCCGTCACAAACCGCTCAACAGACCTGAGGGAGAGGTCGACGCCACACATTTGAACCTGGACCTCAGGATCAACCATCTCCCCGACGACGCCCCGTTCCAGGATATCTCTGAGCTCTTTTCCCGCAATTATCGCCATATCAAAACCGCTCCGTTCGTTCTCTCTTACTCTAGCTAGTTCTGGCCTTCCTCGAAAGAGATCCTCTTTTCGGTAATCGGCTTTTGGATGATCATCTGGCGGCCCTTTGAGTGATCCCTTGGAAGAGTATATTAACGGCCCGCGCTGATTGCCTTTTGGGTGTTGAAGTTGTTCGAATGGCTCGTCATCCCCATCTACCTCGCGTTCATGCTCCTCATCTTGGCCGCGCCCCTGATCGTCGTCTACCTCTTCTTGCGGCTCACGGCGGAGGCCTTCGCTCAGGTGGGGTTCAGCCATTGGCACGCCCTTCTGATGGTCTTTGGAAGCTTTGTGGGAAGCAGCGTGAACTTCCCCCTCCACGAGGGGCTGATCACCTCCTACCCTCCAATCTTCCTTGAGGCGGCCTCCTTCCTCTCGCCGGTGGTGGACCTCACCTTCCCCACCACCTTTCATCCCGTGTCTCTGGCGGTGAACCTCGGCGGGTGCATAATCCCCGTCATCGTCTCTCTGACGATCCTCGTCCGGTGCCACGTTTCGGCTCAGCGGGCGATCCTGGGAACCCTGATCGTGGCGGTGATAACCTACACGATGGCGGTGCCGGTGGCAGACGAGGGGATCACCCTCCCGGTCTACGTCCCTCCCACCCTTGCGGCGGTATGCGGCCTCGTCCTCGCGCGGAGGTACCAGACGGCACCGGCCTTAGCCTACATCAGCGGATCGATGGGAACCCTCCTCGGAGCCGACATATTCAACCTCCTCACCCTCGGCGTCCTGGCGGAGCTGGCCCCTCCCATGGTCGGCCCGGGATCGATGGACATGTCCACAAAACCCCTCGTCCTCTCCATCGGCGGGGCTGGGGTCTTCGACGGCATCTTCCTCACCGGGGTCATGGCCGTCCTCCTTGCGGCCTTCGTGGTCCACTACTTCCACCGATCAGGTCAGGTCACATCGATGAACTGTACCAGCCCGTAACCCGACGAGGATCGCAGGGCTTGAGGGAGGGGTCGGAGTTGAAGGTCGCCGTCTTATTCTCCGGAAACGCCAGATCGGTCTACTGCCACCACCTGATCAGGGAAGCCGGGATCGATGTCGGATGCCTGGTCGTGCCGAAAGCCCCTTACTGCTCTCGAACCAATCAGAGCACCTATCTCAGCCTTGCGAGGGTCACAGCCCGATCCTTGGCGGCGCCTCTGGTCGAGTTTGAGGCCGACGAGGTGGGCGACGCCACCCTCATCGAGGCCCTTGCTGGCCTCGATATCGATGGGCTCTGCGATGGAGCCATCGCGTCTAACCGCCGACGCAACCGTCTGGTGGAGGTCTGCGAGGCGCTCAAAATCGAGCTATTTCTCCCCCTCTGGCACAAAGATCCTGCGATCATCCTATCCAACATGATTGAGGTGGGGTTTGAGATCATGATCGTGCCGAAGGACGAACGTCTCGACAATAGCTGGCGTGGTCGGGTTTTGGATCGGGTAAATCTGGAAGAGTTCGTCCAAAACTGCTATGTGAGGGGGATGGACCCGATGGGCGAGTCGGGAGGGTTCGAGACGATAGTCCTCGCAGGGCCGAATATGCGAGAGAGATTAGATGTATCCGCATCTATTCTCGAAGATCAAAACCCCTGACCAAAGACGAAGTCTCGCCCTCAGAATCAGAAGGCGAGGCCGAAGAGGTCGAGGATGATCACGGCGATCGCGCCGGGAGCACCGAGGATGGCACAGATCAGAAGCACCGGTGGGCTGTAGGGTACAAAAAGGCCGCCGACGGCGTTGGCGAGGTAGAGAATGACGAGGCCAAATAGGGTGTTCACCGCCAGAAACTTCACAGACCTCATGATCAGGCTGAAAGAGACGTAGATCGCCAGAATCAGCAGCAACCCCAGAATCAATATCTCCACTTGAACCACAGGAAAACACCCCCTCAAGCCTATTTATGATTTATCATCGCCGATCTTGAGAACCTCCATCTCGCTCTCCAGCCGGTGTCTCTCCTTGGTATCCAGGGCGAGGGGGTCGATATGAATTATCAATATCCCTCTCTTCAGGGCCACCTCGTCCCTCTGGGACTGGACGAACCTCAGCACCGACTCGTAGTTGCTCTGGGTTATGAGGTAGCCCAGCCCCTCCAGCAGGATCAGGGGCTCACTGGCCTTCGAGAGGAAGTCGGAGATCATGCTGGAAAGCCTCGGGAAGTTTGTGGGATCGACGTGCCTGTACTGAGGATCGATCCCCGCCGACTGGGTGAGCCAGATCACCCTCTCCGGAGAGAGGCCGTACCGATCCATCAGCTTCTCGGGATGGTACCTGCTTATGCAAAGCCCCTCCACCCCTCGGCGGACGAGGTCGCTATAGGCCTCAAAGCTCTTCATGGGCTTCTCCTCCTCGATGACGTAGGTGGTCCCTAAAGCGAGCTGCAGCTCTATGGGGTTCAGGCCGTATTTTGCCATCAGGGGCTTTGTGGCGCTCGAAAGGTCGAAGCTCGGATCGCCCTCTCGAATCGTCTTTCCCAATCGTCTCAGGGCCGCAAAAAACTCACCACGGCTCAACCTCGTGCTTGAGCTGACCTTCAACTTGACTTCGCCAGGACCCGACATCGGCTCGCTCATCTCCGGATCGCAAGCCCCGTCCTCGTCAGGTTCCTCCCTCCCGGACCTCATCATCATCTCCCCAAGATCTCTCAAAATCGCCAATCTTGAGGGCTCGTCGAGCCTCTTCAAGAGGGATTCTGCGAAGACCCCGAAGAGATGGGCCGAAAGGGGACCGAGGAGGAATATCAGCTGCTGAGCCTCGGAAATATCAGTGGTCAGCTTTCTATTGACAAACTCGGACCTCACCTGGAGGATAAGCCTCGTTCTGCCCTTGGCGGAGAGGCTTTCGAGGGCGTGGACGAAGTCGAGGACCTCTGACTCCGGGACCAGAGTGAAGTTCTCATCGATCAGCTCTTCCAGGCCGTCCAGCAGGATTATGCTGTTTTTGCTGCTCTCGACGAAGGACTTTATGGTTATGAAGAGGAGGGGGAGGTTTGTGGGGGCGATGTACCTCTCGCCCCGGCCCTTCTCGTGGCTGAGCCTGACGATCGGAGTCTCGGTGAAGTGCCACCTCAACCTGATCTCATCGGGGTCCGCCGAGGTTATGCAGAGCCCCTCCACGCCGTGGGTTATCTGGTCTGTAAAGACCTCGTAGGCCTTCTCCGGGACGATGTAGACCTTCCCCGGATCAAGGGAGTAAAGGGGCCTTGTCTCCTTCATCACCTCGACGACCGGCTTCACCGCCACCTCCTCTTCGACGATCATCCTGGTGGCCGAGGGGCCCAATGAGCCGGTGAGGGTCTTCTCAAGCCTGTCTCGCAGCTCGAAGAGCTGCCTTGCATCGATACCGTCCCTCGTGGTGCCCAGGTCTGCAAGGTTCATCTCGACGACGTCCTTCGCCCTCTCTGCCCCGATGTACCTTGCCACCGTCCCTTCCAGCTCGTCCACAGTACCGACCCTTATCACCATGCTCTCTCCGAAGGGGAGGATGGGACAGGTCTCGATCCGGGGACAGACCTTGTAGACGTCGACGAAGCTCTCAGCGAGGGCCTTCTCCTCGTCGGTCGGCTCGTGGAGGAGGGAGAAGAGGACGTAGAGGGTGAAGTTTGCCAACATCGACCAGAATAGGGCGTGGCTCCAGACGTCGAGCTGGAGGCCGAAGAGGGCTGTGGGCCGGAGGAGGGAGATCCCGAAGGGGCCGTTGGCGATCAGACTGGTTGAGACCCATCCGGAATCCGCTATCGTCGGGATGAGGCCGGAGTAGGCCCAGATGACAAAACCGGCCAATAGGCCCGCCACAGCTCCCTGCCTGCAACCTTTCTTCCAGTAGAGGCCCCCGAGGGCTGCGGGAGCGAGCTGGCAGGCGGCAAGAAACGACAACAGGCCGATGTCCACCAGGGCCGGAAAGCCGACGAGAAGTGAGTAGAGGTACCCGAGGGCCAAAACCAGAATTATGTTCAGCCGCTTCAGGGATAGGATGAGGGAGGGCAAGTCTCTACCCTTCCCGATCTTTCGGACGTAGGGCATCTCGATGTCGTTTAAGATCATCGTTCCCACCGTCACCGCCGAAACGAGGACCATGGCCGTGGCCGCCGAGGTCCCGCCGATGAAGACCAGAAGGGCGAGAAGATCCTGGCCCTGGCTGATGGGGATCGAGACCATGAACATGTCCGCCCTTCCCCCCTCGCCCAGGAGTAGGCCGCCCCAGGCAACCGCCGGGACGAAGAGGTTTATCAGCAGCATGTAGAGGGGGAAAAGCCACATCGCCTTCTTCAGGTGACCCTCATCGGAGTTCTCCACCACCATGACGTGAAACTGGCGGGGAAGAAATAGGATCGCAAAGGAGGACATGACCATCACAGAAAACCAGGAGACATAATCGATCTCCATGAGGTGAGAATATTCCGGATGGCTCGCGATCCCGCTGACGATCTCGCCGTAGCCGCCAAAGAGGCCGTAGGTTATGTAGAGGCCTGCAACCACGAAGGCCACGAGCTTCACCACCGACTCGAAGGCGACCGCTGCGATCAGACCCTCGTGCCGCTCCAGGGGGTCAAGGTGTCTCGTCCCGAAGACGATGGCGAATAGACCGAGGAGGGCGGCAACCATCAGCCGTCTCACCCCCGCGACCTCGTGATACGGCCCGCTTATGATCGTCAGAGACTCGGATATCGCGATCAGCTGGAGGGCGACGTAAGGGGTTATGACGATCAGGATCGCAACGGCGACGAGGGCTCCGATGACGTAGCTCCTACCGTACCGGAAACTTATGAAGTCGCTTATGGTGGCGAGACGGTGCTCCTTTGAGATCGTTATCATCTTCCTCACGGCCGTCCAGCAGAGGAGCATCACCAGGGAGGGTCCAAGGTAGACTGGGAGAAATCCGAGCCCCTCGGTGGCGCCTCTCCCGACGGACCCGTAGAAGGTCCAGGCCGTGACGTAGACCGAGAAGGAGAGGGCGTAGACGTAGGGGTTTGAGACGATGCTCTTCCCCTCTTCGCGTTTTCTGTTGGCGTAATGGGCTACGCCGAAGAGGAGGAGGAGGTATAACACCATCGCCGCCAGGGCAAGAACGGGGCTGATCAATTCGAGGTCCACCTGTCAAAGAGAAGGGCAAAAAGGATGATCGCAAGCCAGACTATGGCTATGTAGACTAGCGTCGTGAAACTCCCGGCGGTTCCGTCCCCTCCTGCCACCAGGGATAGGATGGGCCAGTTGAGGAGAACGCCTCCAAGAAGGAAGAGCAATACCCAGAACTCGTCCTGCTCCATCAGATCTTTCCGCGATATCGTCATGGTGACTACAGGCCAGAAGTTACTACAATCCCCTTTTCAGATATATCTACCGGATGCGGCCAGCAGCCCACATCGAGGTTGTGGCGACGTCTTTGCTTGATTGTTTATGGGGACCACCGACAATTGCACTAATATTATGTTAATGAACGTCTTATCCTATTTGGTTTTGTTGGAGATGACAAATCCCGCCATCCGGACCCCATAGTCTCCGATCTGCGGACTGCTTTTATATCAGAAACCTATTCTCCCCACGGTGACGTTATTTGGTCCTCAGAACTCATTATTCAGGTGATATACTTCCAGAGATGGACGGCCTAGAGGTGACCCTGGCGGGCTGGGCTCACGAGGTTCGAGACTTGGGCGGGATCTGCTTTCTCGTCCTGCGAGACCGCGAGGGCTTCGCTCAGGTGACCTTGGTCGCCAAGAAGGCGGACAAAGACCTCCTCGAAAGGGTTCGGCACCTCAGCCGGGAGAGCGTCCTCCTCGTGCGGGGGAAGGTCAAGGGCGAGCCGAAGGCTCCCCGGGGCTACGAGATCATCCCCTCGGAGATCACAGTCCTGAACGAGGCAGATTCTCCCCTGCCAATGGACCCCACCGGAAAGGTGGGGGCAGACCTGGACACCAGGCTCGACTCGCGGTTCATCGACCTTCGGAGGCCTCCGGTTCTGGCGGTATTCAGGATCGAGAGCGAGGTTCTCCGCTCTTTCAGAAACTTCTTCTCAGAGAACGGGTTCATCGAGGTCTGTACTCCGAAGGTGGTGGCGACGGCCACCGAGGGTGGAACGGCCCTCTTCCCCATAACCTACTTCGAGAGGGAGGCCTTCCTCAACCAGAGCCCTCAGCTCTACAAGCAGATGCTGATGTCGGCGGGCCTGGACAGGGTCTTTGAGATCGGGCCGATCTTTCGGGCCGAGGAGCACGATACGAGGCGCCACCTCAACGAGGCGATATCCATCGACGTCGAGGTCAGCTTCGCCGACGAGGAGGACGTGATGGTCCTCCTGGAGAACGCGATGGCCAAGGCCTACAGCGATGTGGCCGAAGGTTGCAAAAACGATCTGGAGGCCCTCGGCGTCGACTTGGCCGTTCCCAATACCCCATTCAAGAGGGTGACCTACACCGAGGCCCTGGAGATCGCAAATGCTGGCAGGACAAACAAGATCGAGTGGGGAGAGGACCTGGACACCGAGGCGGAGAAGGCGATAGGCTCTGCCGTCGGCGAGCACTACTTCATGACCGAGTGGCCCACCGTCATCAAGCCCTACTACACTCAGCCCTTCGAGGACCGGCCCGAGATCAGCCGGGGCTTCGACATGATGCACCCATCGATGGAGCTTGCGAGCGGCGCGCAGCGGGTCCACGACCCCAACGTCCTCGTAGAAAAAATAAAGCGGCAGGGGCTCGACCCCGAGGGGTTCGAGTTCTACCTGAAAGCTTTCAGATATGGGATGCCACCCCACGCCGGCTGGGGCCTCGGCCTGGGAAGAGTCGTCCTCACGATGCTCGGCCTGGAGAACATCCGAGACGCCGTCTTGTTCCCCAGGGACCGGAGAAGGCTCGTCCCCTGAATTTGAGATTATCGCGTCAAAGTTGCGGGCTTCTGCCCGCAGATTACTATTTTGAGGTATCAATTAATTCACACACATCTTAACCATCACAATTAAGGTTCCAGAACGCTAGAAACACATTCTGCGGATTGGTCGCCTGGATTGCATGAAATTCGGAGTTCATGAGATGACATTCAAGCACAGAATTGCTGCCGGTGGGATCGTCATCAAGGATGGTAAAATATTGCTGGTCAGGTATCGGGACGGGGAAAGCACCTACCTCGTTGCCCCAGGGGGCGGGATTGAAGATGGCGAGTCATTAGCATCCGCCGCAGAGAGGGAGGTCGCAGAGGAGACAGGTGTAAAATGTTATGCCAAGTGGCCCGTGATGATCGAGAACGTACGCGCCAGCCGGTACCAAATGGTGAAGATCTGGTATCTGTGTGATTATAATGGCGGTGTAGCTTCCCTCACTACTGGCGCCGAGGCAGAAGGCATCATTGAAGTAGGCTGGTACAACGATGATGAGCTACGCAATGAGACGGTGTATCCAGAAATCATCAAGACCATGAAGATTATCCCACTCAGCAACTTTCAGAGTGAGATCATAGATCCCGGCGTAAGTCGTGCTCACTTCTGAGGGTCATTTTTCACCTTCTAGCCGGAGGTTTTTAATAAGAATTTAAATTTTCGTTAATTATAACTGTTTTTGCAGAATCGTTTTGTTCAAAAACTGAAATCATAATCTCTCGATATGTGCAAGGTACCATAATGATGGCAATATCACTATAGCTGGACTGAATGCGAGAATGAAGACTTGCATCGGGAAAAAGTTGATCCATCCTGATGCAAGCAAAGATACTATTTGAGAAAACAGACCAAGTATAAACACTCCTAATATTGCCAAAACATGTTTATCGTATGCATCGTTTAGTTTAATAACCAAATTATATTTTTTATATAATCCTTCCAAGTGTGTACTTAAACGGTTGTAAGCCTCAGTATCGCCGTATTTGGAACGTAGCATCCTAATCCCCAGTACATCTGAGAGATCATCATCACTAGGATCAAAGGGCCATTCTTCTTCGCCAGAAATCCATTTTTCTCCGTCAATCATAGCATTTAAAAACCACATGTTTTTTTGTAATCTTTCTTCTTCGTTTTCACGTTCTGTTATTTTTTTATCGATATATCCAGATTTAATTGCGAATGCTGCAATAGCTGCATCGGCTAGAAAATTTCCTACATAAAATACGTAGTTCCACCCGTCTATGGGATCCATCAAAACTACTTCACTAGTCGAGTCCATATAAAAACTTTAGTTCTTTCGATTCTGTTGAATCTTATGGTGGCGGCCTTTTGAAATCGCCATACTGCGATAACGTAACATTTTGCACCACCACAGGACTCAACAGTACAGCCACGAAAAAGATTTTACGCGCCTAGGCCCTACATCCAGATCTATGTTCGGGACGAAGGATCACCTGAGGGCGGAGGACGGGCACCTTTTGATCGACGGGGTCGACGTCGTCGAGATCGTCGAGGAGTTCGAAACCCCCCTTTACGTGACGAGCGAGAGGCGGTTGAGGGAGAATGTGAGAGCTTACCGGGAGGCCTTCCCCGAGGCCTGGACCTACTTCGCGGTGAAGGCGAACGGGAACCTTGCCCTCCTCCGAATCCTGGCGGAGGAGGGGATGGGAGCCGACGTCTTCTCCGCGGGAGAGCTCTCCCTCGTGCGGATGGCGGGGATGCCGATGGAGAAGGTCCTCTTCAACGGCAACTCCAAGAGGACCGAGGAGCTGGAGATGGCCGTCGAGGCCGGCGTCCGGGTCTCTGCAGACTCGCTAGATGAACTTCTGGCCCTGGCCGAGGTCGCAAGCGAGATGGGCGAGGAGGCAAAGGTGGCCTTCCGGGTGAACCCCGACGTCTCCGCCAAGACCCACCCCAAGATCGCCACGGGGCTCAAGACCTCAAAGTTCGGGATACCCTGGCAGGAGATCGTCGATGTCTACAAGACCGCCATGAGCCTCGACGGCGTGAAGCCCATCGGCCTCCACTGCCACATCGGCTCCCAGATCCTGGAGGTCTCCCCCTTCGTCGAGGCGATGACGAAGATGATGGACCTGGCCGGAAGGATCGTCGAGATCGGGGGCGAGATTGAGATGATGGACTTCGGCGGGGGGCTTGGGATCGCCTACACCCCAGAGACGAAAGCCCCGACCCCTGCAGACCTGGCCGCCGGGATATTGCCGGTCTTCAAAGAGAGGTGTAAAGATCTGGGCATATCGCCGCAGATGATCCTTGAGCCCGGCAGGAGCATCGTCGCCGACACCACCCTTTTCCTCACCGGAGTGAACGTCGTCAAGAGGGCTCACGTCAACTTCGTCGGCGTCGACGCCGGATTCAACCTACTGGCAAGGCCGATGCTCTACGACGCCTACCACCACGCCGTCGTCGCCAACAAGGCCGACCAAGCGCCCGAGGGGAAGTACACCGTCGTCGGCCCGATCTGCGAGAGCGGCGACGTCCTCGCGAGGGATCGAGACCTTCCCCTGGTCGAGAGAGGCGACATTGTCGCGATGCTCGACGCCGGAGCCTACGGCTTCTCCATGGCCTCGGTCTACAACGGCCAGCCCCGCTGCCCAGAGGTCCTGGTGAACGAGGGCAAGGCAGAGCTGATCCGCCGGGGCGAGGATCGAAGCTGCTTCCTCGCGGGGCAGATCGTACCCCCGCGGCTTTTGAAGTGAGCTGCTGAATGAGGGTTCAGGCGCGCATGGCCACCTTCCACCCGAAAACCGCCCTCAAGGCCCTGGTCCAGATGAGGGTCCGAAAGAGGCCCTTCGTCCTCTCCCACGGGATCAACGCTCGGTGCAACCTCCGGTGCCCCTTCTGCGAGTACTGGCGGACCCCAGGCCCGGAGATGACGACCGAGGCTATCTTCGACATGCTGAAGGACGCCAAATCCTTTGGGATCGGGGTCTACAACGCCTGGACCGCCGAGCCCCTCCTGCGCCCCGACCTCCCCGAAATCCTCCGCTGCGCCAAGTCCCTTGGGATCACCACATCCCTCATCACCAACGGCCAGCTCCTATCCAAACGGGCCCATGAGCTTTGTGACCTCGACTACCTCTCCGTCTCCGTCGACGGGATCGAGACCTATCGTGAGATCCGGGGCGCAGCCGTGGAGCCGGTCATCGAGGGGATCAGGGCCGCCGGGGAGGCGGGCCACACGGTCCTGATGAACTGCGTCATCAGCAGAAAGAACCTCTCGGAGCTTGAGGACCTCGTCCGCCTCGCCGAGGATCTGGGGGCCCTCGTCTCCTTTGAGCCCCTCCACGAGACGCCGGGGTTTGAAAGCGTCTGGGAGGAGATGGGGATCAGAGACTCAGACCTTTCCGAGTACAGGCGGTTGGTTGACCGGCTGATCCAGATGAAACGAGAGGGAAGCCCGATTATCAACTCCACGACCTACCTCAGGATGGTCCGTGACCGAGATCTCGACTTCAAATGCCACGCTCCAGAGATCGTCCTTCACGTCGCCTCCGACGGGGCGGTCCAGACCTGCAGAGTCCACAAGGAGCCCCTCGGTCACGTCTCCGAAGGCCTTGTCCGGGTCTGGGAGTCCTCGAAGAAGAGGCGAAAAGAGATCGTCAGAGATTGCGAAAAATGCCTATTCTTCGGCTACGTCGAAAACAGCCTTCTCTACGACTTCCGGCCCGAGGTCCTCGCCCACTACCAGTGGATGTGACCATCCAGGTTCGGCCTTGACGAAAAATATGAGATTCCTCCATCGGGAGGAATCAGCCACATCCACACCCACAGCTGCCGCCGTTGCTGCTGAAGGAGCCGCTGAGCATCATCGATGGGTAGTATATGTTCGTATAGCTTCCCATGTTGTCAAAGTAGCCGCTCAGCTGCACCGTCCCCGAAGCTGACGCTTGAGCGCTCGAGGAGCTGCTGACGCTCCCCAGCTGTACGGCGGCAGCCGTCTCTTCTTGACTGCTGTTGTTTCCAAGCCCCACCGCTGATGTGGTCTGGCCCACCGTGCTCGCCTGGTCGGCGGCCCCGCCCAGCTGCGTTACAGTTCCGGAGCTGACCCCGGTTGTCGCCCACGTCACGGAACCCGAATCAAAGCCGTACGAACCCGAACTCCAAGTGGTTGCTGCGGCCATGGGTCCAAAGACCATCATGCAGAGAGCTATCAATGTCACGATCTTTACGTTGATCTGCCCATAAGACAATCTATCACCCCAACCAGCGTCGTCGCCCTGGGAGCTTATAAACTTGTTGAAGATCCAAAATTGAAAAATCAGCCGGCGGGCGAAAAGCCGGTCATCTTTCGCCCCTCCATCTGAAGGGTCCTAACCAGGTCCCCTGCCTCTCGCTCGTCTTCTGCCCTGGCGATGACTCTGACCTTATCGAGCTTGATCCGCTTCCCACAGGGACAGGTCCTGGTGGCGGCGCCCTCCTCTGCATATAGGTGGCGTCCGCACCCGGCACACCTGAATATCAAATACATCAAAAGAGGTTGGATGGGTGGTGATCGGCTTCTGATCACTCGGTGACGAGGACCGCGTTCACGACGCCGTCCTGCCCTGGCCTGCTGGTGACTCGAGCCATTCCAAGCTCGGTCTTGATGATGGCGCCCTTGGAGATTATGTTTCGCCTGATGTAGTTGAGGTTTGCGCCGTTGTCGTGAACGGTCTCAATCTTCGCCATCTTGGACATTCCGGTCACAGGATCGGCGACGGAGGCTACGTCGCACCTCAAAAGTCTGGTCTTGGAGTTTCTTCCCATCGTCCTTATCTGCTTCTTCCTCGTGACGTCTACGTTCGGCTCACCGGCCTCTCTCCCCAGCTCACACTTTCTCTTTCCACGGTTTGAGATTAGCCTTCCGCCTGTGAACTTCCTTTTTGAACTTCCTTGCCACTTCATACTATACCCCGGATCGGGGATAGTCATGGGGGGGCGATATTTATACTTTTGGTAACGGCGCTGGAGCCGTGTCGTCCCGAATGTTTTGACCGATATATCACATCAATCAACTATGGGCGCCTTGGGAAAAAGGGCGTTCGGAACAACGCCAGCTAAAAAGTCCGAAGTATCTCACTTCAGATCGGGCTCAAATCGTGAGCCCCTGTCATCTGAGCTCTCGTCGCCGCACAACCGCTTGTCGTCATCGTCCTTCGTCCAATCCGTTCTCATACCTCTTCACCCCTCTCCGTCTCCTGGGCCATTTGCAGGACCGCTTTCATCACCTCATCGCCGTCGGCTTCCGGCCCCGCCAGCTTAACGAATAGTTCCCTGAACCTCACCCCTTCGACCTCCTCCACCGTATCGCAGAGCTGATCGAAGCTGGCGGGGAGAGCCTCGGGGCCGAAAGTGGCGAGATCGATGGACAAGTTTCGAAGAATTGAGGACATCATACCAGAACAGGTCGATAAACGTATAATAGTAGCAGCTAAATGATGGGCTAGGCGGGCCTTTAAGATCCCAGTTTTTGCGAATCTGTTGCCCATGTTGTTATGGCAAATGGATATGCTTTCAGCATCGTCAGTTAAATATATGTACCGCAGAGCATCCTCACAAAATTTGGCTGCTTGACCAGTCTGGTCCTTACAGTCCATCAGATTGGACATGGCAGTGAAGACGGCACCCAGCAACCTAATGTCTTTCTCTCTCTCAAAGACATCTTTGCACCACCAAAGCAGCTTTCCTGCTTCGTCGTAACGTTTCAGCTGGAGCAGTGGGCCGTAATCGTTGAAGGCGGAACTGGCAAGATTGAGTTCCGTTGCCCCTCGGCCCGTCTTCAATTTCAGGCATTCGGCATTGAACACCAAGGCTAGCTCGGAATCGCCAGACAACCTCGCCGCTTCCCGTCCGGCATCGAGGATGCCCTCCTTAACGCTCCATCGATCGATGTTCTCTTCCTGATTTCCTTTCTCGGGGAGGGCATCCATCTGCTGCCTCAGCTCCTCCACGGCTTTAAGGACCTCATCGTAATGGCCAAGCTTGTTCAGCGCCAGCAGCCTCATGACATCGTTCGCCAGCCTGCTCCAGGGTCCAAGACCCGCTTTGCTGGTATAGTCCTTCAGATCCTCCACAAGATCAAGAGCCTCCCTGAACCTTCCGGTGCTTATAAGAATATTGAAAAGATAGCTCGCATTTGTTGTGGCCACCCTGAATTCACCCCTCTCTACGCATTTAGTCAGCAGGGATCGCATCCTCATCTCTGCCTCTTGCCAGCAGCCTGCCGCGAACAATGCGTTGGCCAGGATTCCGACGTTGATAATCTCCCTATCATTGCCTTCAGTGACTTTGGCGATTCGGCGAAGCATTGGCAGGACTAAAGCTGCAGTCCTTGAAGATTCGTCTCTAATGATCGCACTTTCTAGGAAGGCGGAAGCTTCATCCCACCTGCCCGACCTCATCAGGTAAGGCGCCGATCTAAGGCTTGCCTGCACTACCATCTCTCCCGTGCCCTTCATCTCGTCCTCGCTTGCTGCGTAATATTGGAATTCCCAGAAAGCGGCCATCTCCAAGTCCATCGCCGCCCGGAACCCCCCCGTAAGCTCCGCCAGTCCAGCCTCGGCGACGCCTGGATGAATGGAGTACCTGAAGACTTCACCCCCCAGTTTCTGGACCTCCACTAGGGCTTTCAGATCTCCAAGAAGCTCGTCAATATCCGGAGCCTGGCCGGGAAGCTCAAGCCGCTTCCACAGCTTCGGCCAGACCATCTCCACGATTTTGCTAATCCTGTCGGGCTCCTCTAGGGCGCAGAGGAAGTGGAAGAGAGTCCTTGCCTCCTGGGGCAGGGTCGCCGACAGGCTCTGGGTCCAGCCTTTCAGAACCTCCAGGAACTTCTCGGCTTTCTCAGACGATTCTCCATCATCGAAGAAAGTGGAGAGGCGGCGTTCATCACCCCAGGCTTCGGCCGCCTTTTCCAATTGCCACTCCAGGGTCGCGGGATCTTCAGCTTGGGCCTCTGCCAGCTCGATAAGCTTGGGGTGGCCCTGGACCAAGGCCAGAGTCCTGCTTACGAGGTCACGGCCCTTTTCGAGGCTGATGGTGCCCTTCCCCGATAGAAGCCTTCCAAGATTTGGCATCTCTCGGGCCAAGAGGATCGATTCGTTTAGGGAGAGGGCGAATATAGGCTCGACAACTAGCCGGTTGCTGTCGAGGTCTTGGGGGAGCTGGCGGGAGGTGAGGATGGTCCGGGAGAATCCACCGTGATCGAGCAGGACCTCAATCAAGAGGCCCCATCGCTCGTCCCTCCACTTTCCCTCGCTGGTCAGAAGCGACTCCAGGTTGTCCAGGACTATGAGGATGCTTTTGCTTTCAAGAAATGTTTTTAGCACCGGCAGGAAGTTTCGGACGGATTCGGCGTCTCCGACGGCGTGGACCATCTTGAAGCCTGGAAGCTGTCGCTCCATCACCATCGCCAGCTCCACCATCGCCCCGCCGATATCCTTGCCCTGATCTGGAGCCTTGTACCAGACGAAACCCTGGAACCTCGGGCTTCGGCTATGGTGAAAGGCCAGTTCCAGGGCGCAGGCGGTCTTTCCAGCCCCTGCCATCCCGTGGAAGAGGACACCCCTCTTCTCGCTCTCAATAGCCAGAGCCGAGCTCGCTTTGATCATTGGGCCGCTCCTTCCCACAAATCTCTCCGGCTTGTCGGGGAAGAACGAAAGGCCTGGCGCGGGAATCTTGAACTCAGATCTGGGAACAGAGGGCGGTTTTATCAGAAGGTTGGCCGCCTCCCTGCCGAATACGGCGGGCGTCGCCAGGCTCAGGGGCGGCGATGCGGCATCATAGCCCCGCTTTAGCGCCTCCCTCAGCGAGAGCTGGAGAGCTCTTGGGAGGGTCTGTCCCTTGCCCAAAAGTCGCTCGTAAAGCTCAGATGCGAGCTTGATGGCGAACTCGTCGCCTACGGGATAGCGCATGGCGAGCGCCGCGCAGTCGAGGCTCTCCACCAGCTTCTGGGCCAGGGCTGGCATGGGGCCGCTGTCGGTTTCATCGCAGGAGGCAGCCTCTTTAACCTTCTCTGGAACTTCTATCTTCAGCCAGTTAAGCGTCTCCTCCAAGGTGGCGGCAGCAGAGAGGCATGACGAGAGGGTCACAAACTTCAGCCTCCCCCGACCGAGGCTCAAGAGGTCAGCCAGATCCTCGGAGCTGACCTCGTCCATCGTCCCGTCCGGGTTCTCCAGGACGATCACACCCTCTTTTCCGTGGCCGGAGATGTGGACCAGGTCCCAGCCCTCACCCTCCTCCAGGGCGTCTCGGAGGTTCTCTCGGGTGACGCCGTACTGCAGGACCCTCAGCTCCACGGCCAGGTTGTGGGTCTGGGCGATGCCGTTGATCAACCTCATCAGCTGGTAGCGTTCCCGCCGAAGGGCCAGGGCCGAGACATCGGTGGGCAGGCTGAAGACCGCCAGCATCCGCAGCCTCTCGCCC
>Ga0209203_1001096_pt1 | contig 20461 bp, 16 predicted proteins | sample AD_UKC109_MetaG_FD_184423 | JGI IMG/M metagenome (GOLD analysis project Ga0209203, IMG submission 184423) | Active sludge microbial communities of municipal wastewater-treating anaerobic digesters from Hong Kong - AD_UKC109_MetaG (SPAdes)... | ecosystem: Engineered > Bioreactor > Anaerobic >... | reverse complement strand
TTCTTCCATTTTATATGGCTGTGTGAAAAACCCATCTGCCAGGCCCTGATAGTAGACACGACCTTGATGGAGCACGATTAACCGTTCTGCTTCCCTTTTGACGTTTTTGACGTCATGTGTAATCAGATAAATACCCTTTCCGGCTTGTACAAGATTTTTAATGATCCTGTATACCCGCTTTTTTGCAAGAGCATCCAGCCCTGCCGTAGGTTCGTCAAAAAAAAGATAACTCGGCTTGTATACGATGATGCTGGCAATTGCAACCAGTCTTTGTTCGCCCCCTGAAAGCTGAAACGGATTTCTGTCTAAATAAGAAGCATTCAGTCCAACATCTTCCAGAGCTTGTAAGGTTAATCGGCGTTGGGGGTTGTCAATCTGAAAATTTTTCAGTGCATATTCAATCTCTTCACCCACACTTGGGCAAAAAAACTGCTGTTCAGGGTATTGGAAAACAACCCCCACCTTTCTTGAAATTTCAAGCCGGGTTTTCTTGTTGCGTGTACTGAGTCCATCAACCCAAACATCACCCCCTGTAGGCTGTAACAATCCGGCCGCTAACAACGCCATTGTGGTTTTTCCTGAACCGGTCCGGCCCATCAGGGCTGTTAACTGAGATTTTTCAAACGTGAGATTTACGGATTGCAATGCTACGGTTTCCATTGGGGTTTTCTTTGAATAGTGGTAAGTGCATTGTTCAAACTGAATCATTTTTCCGCTCCCTCTACCGGTTGTCTGTACTTTCAAAGATCCAGTTCTTCATATTTGGTCAGTTGATGAAAGATTTGATCAGTTTTCCCGCTCGATTCGACCGTTCCATTTTTTAGGAAAACCAAATACTCTGATTTTGAAGCAATCGACATGTCATGAGTCACCAGTAAAATGGTTTTGTTCTTTTTGTGAAAATCCACTATCAGTTTGAATACATCCTGTTGACCTTCGGGGTCAATCATGGAAAGCGGTTCGTCCAACAACAGAATTTCCGGATCAGTAATGATGGACGATGCGATGGCTAATCGCTGCTTCTGGCCTCCGGAAAGGGTCATGGGATTTCGATTTTCAAGGCCTTTCAACCCCGTGAAAGTCAAAACCTCTTCCAATCTGTCTGTCATCATTTCCCTTGAAAATCCAAGGTTTTCCATGCCAAAGCAAAGGTCCTCCAATACGGTTGAAGCGATGATTTGATTCTCAGGATTTTGAAAGACATACCCAATTTTTTTACGGATCTCAAACCGCAGTTCTTCGTTGCTTGTATCCATGCCAAAAATAGTAATTTTGCCTGAAGACGGCATCAGCAATCCTTCAATCAGCTTCAAAAGCGTGCTCTTTCCACTGCCGTTTCCACCAATGACAGCATAAAAATCTCCTTGTTTGATCTCCAGGTTGATGTTGCTTAATACGTTTTTTTGCCCCAAATGAAAATGAAGATCGCTGATTTCTATCAAACGGCATCTCCCTTCATCAACACAAAGAATTTTAGAAAATCAGTTTCAAATGCGTTAATCTTAACAGGGAAATCCAAAGATTGTCCTCCTCTATACAATATGGTCACTTCGTGCTTGATGTCACTGGCGATGGAATAGTACATCATTTCCATTTCCTCTCTGGAGACGTTTTGTGAAGGGCAACTGCTAGCCAGCAACCCGCCTTTTCTAAGAATCTTCAACGCTCTCAGATTGATCTCCTTATAAGCATTTATTGCTCGTCCCTTCTTTTTTCTTGAATCGGTAAATGGGGGGGGATCCAGAATGATTAAATCGGCTTTATCGTTTTCGATATCCATGCGATGAAGAAAATCAAAGGCGTTGCAACGGCTTGTAATGATTTCGGATAAAGGCATTTCTTTTCCGACTTGGCGGATCCGATCTTCGTAAACTCCGTTGGTATCAACAAATTCCACCTGTTTCAAACCGGCTTTTGCCAAATTTAACCCAAACTGACCGTATCCTGAAAAAAAGTCATACCCCTTGGCGGTGGATAAATCAATCAATTTATCGGCGATTTCAGCAAATAAAACGGCGTTTTGACGTTGTTCCAGATAAAAAAAAGGATCTTCCTGACTGTACGGGTCTAAAATATAAGGGATTGAATGGAGTTCAATCCTGTGAGAAGGACTGATGTGGCCTTTCACCGGCTTAATCAGGATGTCGATCTTCTCTTTGAGTCTGGATGCTCCGGTATTCCGTATGAGGATTTGTTGTGCCCCCATTCCGACCAGGGCATCGATGAACCAGTTTTGCAGTTTGTCAGCACCCGCTGTGGAAGAGGAAACACAGTAAAGATCACCATATTTGTCACAGGAAAGTCCGCTGATTCCGTCTGAAAGACCGTTAAAAAGGCGATAAACTGTTTCTGAAGGAAAAATCTTTTTTCGGTAGGCAACGGCAGTTTTTAACTTATTTTCGACAAACAAGGTATCGATTGTTTCGTTTGATCGCGTTAAAAGTCGGATAGGAATCTTTGAATCCGGGTTGTAGTAACCTTTTCCTACGAATTGACCCGAAAAAGTGAAAACGTGGATAATTTCACCCTTTTCGATCTCACCTTTCATTTCCTCTATTTCATTCTGATAAATGTACGGATGGCCATTGGCTATCCTTCTTGATAAATGTTTCATCAAAATCGCTTGTTTAATCATGATTTCCTCTTTCGCCTATCATTTAATGTGAGAGGGCAGGTGGCAACAATCCTTTTGTTTCAAGTGTCTGTATTAACAGTTTACTGACCTGGGTCGGTTCCATTTCTCCGGGAATTTTCACAAAGCGTTGCGGATCATTTTTGAAAAGCCATTCATATCCCTGATGAACACGATGAAAAAATGTCTCCCTTTCCTTTTCAAGGCGATCTAAAGGTTTATTTCGAAGCCTTTTTAACGCCTCCTCAACCGATATTTCCAACAGGAAGGTGATATCCGGGTAGGCTCCTTTAATCGCAAAATCGTTGAGGGCTTTAACCTGCTGGGCGCCTATCAGACGTCCAAAGCCCTGATAAGCCACACTGGAGTCAGCGTACCGGTCGGCTATGACCACTTTCCCTTCATTCAACGACGGAATGACGATTTCGTCTGTAACTTGCGCTCTAGAAGACAGGTAAATCAGCAGTTCGGCTCTTTCGCCGATAACCGAGTCCGAATGCAGAACGATTTCTCTAAGCCTTTCCCCCAAAGGCGTACACCCGGGTTCGCGAAAATCAACAACTCGCCTCCCTGCCTTTTCAAAGGCTTCACGCAGGTATTTTATCTGTGTCGTTTTTCCGCATCCATCTAAACCTTCCAGGGAAATAAACAACCCTTTTCTATGCTGTACACTTTGTTCCAATTTTCTCCCCCATTACCGCTTTGATAAGATTGCCCGGTTTAAAAAAGTCGATTACTTGAATGGGCATGCTATAACGCCTACAAATGGAAAAGGCTTCAACATCCATAATTTTTAAATTCTTTTCAATGGCTTGAGAAAAGGTGAGATGATCAAATTTGACTGCCTTTGGATCACGCCTGGGATCTGAAGAAAAGACCCCGTCAACCTTGGTTGCTTTAATGAGGAGTTGGGCTTTCATCTCCACGGCTCTTAAGGCAGCCGCCGTGTCGGTTGTGAAAAACGGGTTACCAGTACCTCCCCCAAAGATGACCACTTCACCTTTGGATAATGCATCTTCCACACGATCGTAGTTGATGGTTTCAGTCGACTGAAGGCTCACGAGTTGTGAAAAAACCCGGCATTTCATCCCAAGTTTTTCCAATGAAGATTTCAAATAGATAGCGTTAATATTGGTTCCCAACATACCCACTTGGTCTGCCAGTCTGGGATCCATTTTCTCAAGTTCTTTTCCCCTGAACAAATTGCCTGCCCCGATGACGATTCCCATCGCCACCTTTTTTTCAAATACCCCTTTTATTTCGTGGGTCAAATGTTCAATGCTCTCTTCGCTAAACCCCTTGTTGCCTTCACCGGACAAGGCTTCTCCAGAAAGTTTCAAAAGAACTCTTTCGTACATATGATCATCCCCCTGTTAAAAAAAGAGGACGTTTATCATAAGGGCTATCCTCATAATGAAACGTCCTTGTTATATCAGTAACCTGATCAGTCTCCTATTGAAACCCTCGCAAATCGCTTTACGATGATTTTTTCACCCATTTCTTTGGCGCATTCATTCACTAGATCCTGAACCGTTTTGCTCTCATCCAATGCAAATCCCTGGCTTAACAGGCATCTTTCTTCTTTGAATTTTCGTATCTTGCCTTCCACGATGTTGGCAACAATATTTTCAGGCTTTCCGGATTCCCTGACCTGAGCGGTGTATATCTCTCTTTCTTTATTCAGAACTTCTTCGTCAATATCCTCACCGGAAACAAAGTCCGGAGAGAATGCGGCAATATGTAGGCATATATTCTTTCCCAATTCGTCCAATCTTTCACTCACCTGATCACACAGTATTTCAACTGCAACGCCAATTTTTCCTGTGAAATGGGTATAGTCGTAGATTTTTCCCGCTCCGTTTAAAGTGAATTTGGCATAATCTCCAAGCTGAATGTTTTCACCAATTTTGGCAACGGCCTGAGTCACTTCTTCTTGATGTTTGCCAATGAGTTCTTCTGAAACGGCCACTGCTTTGTTTGTTTCTTCTACGTCCTTGAAAATACTGCTTGTGACAATTTCGGCAAATTCCTTGAATTCATCTGTTCTGGCAACAAAATCTGTTTCGCACATGACGGCCAATAAGAAGATGTCTTTGCCTTCTTCGCCTTTTTTGTTCATTACCAGCCCTTCTGTCGTGGATCTTCCACTCTTCTTGGCTGCCTTTGCCAGACCTTTTTTTCTTAAGTAATCAATGGCTTCTTTAACATCTCCGTTGCTTTCCAAAAGAGCCTTTTTGCAATCCAAAACTCCTGCTCCGGTCTTCGTTCTTAATTCTTTAATTTCTTCCATGCTTACGCCCATGTTCTAATCATCCTTTCTATAATCATAAAATTCAAAATTGCAGATCAGGTATCATTCCCGTTACCGCCAGGGTATTATACACTATCTGCCTTTATTTTGATAATCGTAGAGTATTGGCAGTCTGTTGTCTTTATTGATGCCGTGTCACACTGTCTCTCTCTTTAAATAATCACCTTTCTTACATAATCATCCATGGCCTCTATGGTACTGCCGTGTAAAGTGGACAGTTCCTCATCTCCGGAAGGCGGAATGATCAACACATTTTCTCCGGCAGGTATCAAGGCTTTTGTTTTAATCTTTTCATTCAGCCTTTTGAAGAGTGCAGAGGGGAATTCGCAACCCATTCCCCCGATGATAATAAAATCGGGATCATAAATATTGGTGATATTGGTTAATCCCTGATCCATGAACACCAGCATATCCTCGATCGTTTCGACAGCTTTCTCTTTTCCTTCAAGGTACAAAGATATGAGGTGCTTGAATTTATCCCGAATGGTCTCACCGCTGAGTTTTTCAAATTCTTCATATTGTTTGATAATCACATCAATTCCGATGTAGGTTTCCAAGCAGCCTCTGTTACCACATCTACAAAGGGGGCCATTTTTGTTAATACTCATGTGGCCGACTTCACCGGCGATAAAATTGGAACCGGTATAAATCATATCGTTGATCAGAACAGAACCCCCTACCCCTTGAGAAAGGTAAAGATAGACGCCATTTTTTAAATTTTTGATTGCGGGATTGATTGCCTTTTCACTTTTCAGAGACAATTTAGCCTCATTGGCGATTCTCACCTCTAAAGGGATCTCGCCTATCCGTTTTTGTATTTCCTCTTCCACTGATATCCATTTCCACCCCAAGTGCGGGATAATGTTGATCCTGTTGTTCAACCGGTTAACGATTCCCGGCAGGGACAATGAAACGCCAAAGGGTTTTTTTTGAGCTTTTTCATAATACATTTTGATGATCTGTACGACTTGATCAAAAAAAATCGCCGGATCATCCGGTGTGTGAAAACGCTTCAGAATTTCAACGGTATTGTCCATGTAGCCTATTCCAAACAAGGTGTCCTCTACATTTGTATGAAAAACAAACACCGCAGCCGCCTCTTTGACTATTCCAAGTTTCACAGAATTTCGTCCGGGATTGGAAGTGGAGATTTTTCCTGTTTCAAAAACAAACTGCATCTCTTTTAAACTGTTTATGATATTGGTTACCGTGGAAGGATTCAAACCGGTTCTCCTGGCAATTTCCCTCCTGGTAATACCAGGTTCATAACGAATAAGATCCATAATGACAATTTTGTTTGAAACACCCATTTTTAGGGCATTTATCGATTTTGATTTCAAAAAACGTCACTTCCTTCTATATAACTATTAACCATCATGATCAGCGACTTATTCCGGAACAAGCCAGAAATTGTCCACATGAACAATACAAGTTGAACCAGAACGGTTCAATTGCTGAGTGAGCTGCGAACTCTGATAGCCCATAATCCCTCTCGTCTGGGATGAGGAGAAATTAACAATTCCTCTGCCGATTTTTTCCCCGTCAACCGTTTTAACATCGATCACGTCTCCGATCTCAAAAGAGCCTTTAACATCTACAATCCCCACGGGCAAAAGACTCTTTTTCATCATCAATGCCCTCTTGGCACCATTATTGATGATGATCTCACCTTTGGTATGGGATAAAAATCCGATCCAAGCCTTCTTTGATGCCGGTTTTTTTGATGGTTCAAATCCCGTTCCGGGATTTTGCCCTGCCAAAAAACGTTCAATCGCAGATAAGTCCCTTCCATTACAAATACAACCTCTCACACCGGCTGCCGAGGCAGCACGAGCAGCCCGGATCTTTGTTTCAATCCCGCCGCTTCCCCACTGAGTCTTTTCCATCTTCTTTAACACCACATCTTTGGTAAATACCTTAATCAACCTGTCTTGATCATCCATTAACCCGTCAACGCTTGAAAGAAGGAACAAGTAATCACTTTTCCAACCGATAGCCGTCATGGCTGCAAGAATATCATTGTCGCCAAATGTAATCTCACTAGTCGCCACCGTATCGTTCTCGTTGGCAATGGGAATAAAACCCATTTCATTCAATCCAATGAGTGTGTTTCTCAGGTTAAGAAAACGTTGTCGATGACCAAAATCATCTCGGTTGATCAATATTTGGGCTACTTTTTCATCGTACATGTCAAAAGCCAGTTCATACAGTTTCATCAACTGAACCTGGCCAATGGCACAAAGCGCTTGCTTGATGTACAACTCTTCCTCACAATTCGCCTTTTGTGCCTTACCATATCCGGCCGCTTTTGCCCCGGATGTGATTAGAATACAACTGTTGCCTTTCTTTTTCAATCCGGCGATGGTGCGTGAGAGTTCTATGATATAACTTTTATCAATATCTCCATTTGGTTTCACCAGTAAATTGCTGCCTACTTTAATAACAATCTTTGCCATACTATCCCCTGATTGAATAATCTCCAATGAGAATGTATTTGTAAGTTGTGAGTTCCTCAAGTCCGACAGGACCTCTGGCATGAAGCTTTTGTGTACTGATACCGATTTCCCCTCCAAAACCAAATTGATCGCCGTCTGTAAAACGTGTTGAGGCATTGACATAAACGGCTGCTGAATCAACAGTAGCCTGAAAAAGCCGGGCATTTGTCAAATCATTGGTCAGGATAGCTTCGGAATGTCTTGTAGAATAATGTTCGATATGCTCAATGGCTTCTTGTACATTTTTAACAACCTTTATCGCCAGAATAAAATCCAAATACTCCGTTTCCCAATCGCTCTCTTGAGCTACTTTGCAATTGATGATCTTAGAGGTATTTAAGCAGCCTCTAATCTCAACGCCTTTTGCACATAATCTTTCGTAGAGCGGGGGTAACAGTTGTGATGCTATTTCTTCATGGATCAGAACCGTCTCTACACTGTTGCAGGTGCCGGGGCGCTGGGTTTTGGCATTATCAATGATTTCGATGGATTTGTCTCTGTCGGCATTGTAATCCACAAATATATGACAATTGCCCACCCCGGTTTCTAAAACCGGTATCGATGAATTTTCAATCACATAGCGAATCAAGCCAGCACCACCCCTGGGAATGATGAGAGACAAATAAGCATTCATCTTCAACAGTTGACTCACATTCTCCCGGTGAGTATCTTCGATGATTTCCACCGCAAAGGCAGGGATCGCTGTTTTGGATAATCCGTTTTTAATCGCCCTTGCAATGGCCATGTTGGAAGCTGAAGCATCGCTTCCGCCTCTTAGCAAAACGGGATTGCCGCTTTTCAAAGCGAGAATCGTGGCATCCAAAGTCACGTTTGGCCTGGACTCATAAATCATCCCGATGGCACCAATGGGAACCCTGGTTTGAGTGATATTCAATGAGCCTTTTACCCAGGACCTGATCACCGATCCCACGGGATCTGCCAATGCGGCAACCTTTGAACAGGCCTTGATCATGTCGTCGATTCTTGCTTCACTCAACCGCAATCTGTCAATCATCGCTTCACTGATGCCATTTTGACTGGCTTTATCAACATCTTCATGATTGGCTTTTAAAATCATAGGTTGTTCTTTTTTTATTTGTTTGCCGATCTCGAGAATCGCACGGTTTTTCTCCGCCGTTGTTGCCATTCTCAAGGCCTTTTCAGCGCTTTTAACCAGCTTTGCCTTAATCAATACTTCTTCCATCCTGACTCCTCTATACTGAATCAATTCTTATCCTAAAACTCATTATTTTTGTTCTTTTTCTACTATGCTTCTAAACAACCTCTGATTGTCAACCAGCATTTCTCCTCTCATCAAATCATCCATAGCCGACAGGAAATGTTTTTGGTTGACTCCGGGTATGAAAGAATTTTTACAAATAACAGCGGACACAACAATGTTCTGCATTCTCGCCTCTTGCAAGCCCTCCTCAAATACCCGTATGGCAGTAATACCCCGGCGACTCGCCTCATCTGATATCAAGACGTTCTCGATTTGTTTTGTTGTTCCCATGCGGACATCCAAAGGTTGCCAGACAGCATCGTAATAAACCAGAGTTGCACCATCTTTGAGATAATCGTTCATGGCCCTTAATGCCTCATGCCTTTCCAGGCTGACACATAAATCCGCCCGGTTTTTCCCCACTAACGCCGAATGAACCGTTTGACCCATCCGAATATGAGATGCAACCATTCCACCTCGTTGTGCCAGTCCATGTGTATCGGCACCAATAACACGTTGTCCGGAATGATCAATGGCCCGTGCAATCAGTTCGCTGAGAAGACCAATGCCTTGTCCGCCCACTCCCGAAAGGTAAATATCAAATTGATTCATAGATCTCCCCCCTTTTTCATGGTGGGTTCGATTGCCTGCACCGGGCAAGTCTGCATGCAGGAACGATCTCCAATACACAAATCCTCTTGCACCCATACGGTACCATCCGGGGTAATTTGGAAAGTAGGACAGGCAAATTCACTGATACACTCGTAAGTCCGATTACATTTCTCACCTATTTGGACAGGATTAGGAATGTTTTTTCCAGCCCTTCTCTGATCACGGGTGAATTTGAGCATACAAGGGTGCTTGGCGATCAATACGTTAAAACCCTCTTTATTCATGGCTTTTTTAACCGCTTCTGTTAGCTTCTTCTGAGAATAGGTATCCACTTCCTGTATATCCTTTACACCCAGCCCTTCTAAGACCTGCCGCAAAGGAATCTTTTGTGTGATTTCGTTAAAATTTTTCCCGGTAGCCGGATGCTCTTGATGTCCGGTCATGGCCGTTGTCCCGTTCTCCATGATAATCAGTGTGTGATTGTGATTGTTGTAAATAGCGTTGATAATCCCTGGAATACCGGCATGAAAAAACGTGGAATCCCCCAAAAAAGAAACCACTCGCCTTTTTTTATTGAAAAGGGATAGCCCGGCAGCGGTTCCGTTGGAATGTCCCATACACAGGAGCACCTGCCCTATGTTGTAGGGCTCGAGAGCTCCCAAAGTATGACAGCCGATATCCGCAACGGTGATATCGTTTTCATCCAATGCCTTTTTGATCGCATAAAATGCAGAACGATGACCGCATCCCGGACACATCTGGGGCGGTCTGGGGTCAATTTTCGGCCTTTCTTGATCCTCTGCTGCAGGCTGGGGGAAATCCTTCCAGGTCTTTGCCATGACTTCGCGAACCTTGTCCGGTGTATACTCACCTATCCAGTCTTCGATGTCCGTTTTGCCAATGATCCTGACTGGTATCTCCTGCTCAAAAGCAAGGCGTTTGATCTCCTGCTCCAAAAAGTCATCCAGTTCTTCCAAAACCTTTACTTCCTGATGCCCCTTTAAAAAACGGATAATCTTGTCAGCAGGTAAGGGGTTAACAAAACCCAGTTTCAGGATATCGGGTTTGTCGGTTACTTCCTCAAGCACATCCTTTAATGACAAATAAGGAACACCTGCTGTGATGACTCCTCTTTTCCGAGTCTTTTGGGTATCGATGTTGATGGATACCTTATCGGTGCTGAAACCCTTTTTTGGCTGAAAACGTTCTTCAACATTAAAGACGCTCTCATTGGAAAGCTCTTTAACAAATGCCCATTTCTGTAAGGCCTTGCGTTTCATATTTAAGGCCTTTGATGTCAAGGGTATGTAGGGACCGTTTTCAGGCGAAAACAACGGCTCATCAGAGCTTTTTTGCAGCTGCATAGCTTGAAATGAGATTTTTTCCTTGGCATGACAAACGTGTGTACTCATTCTGAGAATCACAGGCATTTTCTTTTCCCTTGAAATCAAAACAGCTTCTTTGAACATCTGATATACTTCGGTGGGGGTCGCCGGCTCCAGAAGAGGAATGTAACTAAGTCTTGAAAAATGCCGATTGTCTTGTTCGTTCTGTGAAGAATTGGCACCGGGATCATCGCCAAGGATGATCACCATCCCCCCGATCAGTTCCATCAACCCAAGCTGAACAAACGTATCAGCAGCAACGTTTAAGCCAACGCTCTTAAAGAACACGCATGAAAGATGCCCATTTACAGAGGCGCCAAAGGCGACTTCCGTCGCTACTTTTTCGTTCACCGAAAACTCAAAGTAAAACGGTCTTTTATCCAAATTGATGGCACCGATGGCGCCGGCTATTTCAGGTGTGGGAGATCCGGGATAGGAAGTCACCACACGCACACCGGTCTCGATCATCGCTCTTACCACTGCTGTGTTGCCGATGACAATTTCACTAACCGGATCTTGAGACAGCAAAAAATCGCCCATTCTCTTCAAGGTGATCACCCCTTTTTTTTAAATCCCTCTTATCTTGGAATTCCAAAGCCTCATTTACCATTGCGAAATAACAAAATCAGATTCCTGAGGAAATACCTGTATCGATTGATGGAAACCATTTAAATCGTTGATAAATTGTTCAACCTTTGGTGCTGCATAGGTATACGCTTCGCTCATGGTCACAGCTCCATCACTATTCAAATCGGCATCGAAGGTAAAATCAAAGGATTGTTCCGGATTGTCAATACCCACATCACCAATACCATCCAAAAGAAAGAAGCTAAAGACACCATTTTGCAATGCAGTATTCTCCCAACTGGATTGATAAATATTAGCCCCTGTCATCACGTAGAATTCAGGTTCTCCATTTCTGGCAACAGTGCTGAATGTTCTCAAAACAGATGCGTTAAATAAATCGCTTTCAATTTTGGCAAGCTGCCTGAAATCTCGACCGGGGTTAAGTTGTGTGAAATTCCCCGACTGACAAGCATCTATGATCACCAATTTCTTACCCGGCAACTGTTGAAGCATTGTCCTTAACTCGGACATATAAAGACGATAACCGTTTGAAAGATACAGGTACGATTCGTTGTTGGCATACCCCCCATGTCCTGCGTAGAAGAATGTAAATACGGCTTCTTCATTTAAACCTTGAACATTCTCCAATGCATGCTGTATATCAGCTTTGACGACACGTCCTGTTAAAGTATTCATTTGATAATTAAATACAGTTGCTTCAAAAGCCGTTTGCATATTTTGTGCATCATCATCGGTTAAATTCAGATCGGAAGCGCTATCATAATCGGTTATTCCCAAGAGTAACGCTTGATGAGGATTGCCAACAGCAAACTGCCAAATAGAACTTTCTACACTGTTTTTAACCGTTTTAAAACCAACGATCTTCCAATAATATGTCTTTCCCCATTCCAAATCTTCAACTGTATAATGATTAACTGTAACGGTAGCCAATTCTGAAAGTTCTTCCGGTGAATCTCCAAGCCAGATCTCGAAGAATTCAAAAGTATTCAGATGATCCCAGAACAAAGTTACCGTGTTTGAAAAGATCCGGCTGTTGTTGGCCGGTGTAGGATAATTGATCTTTGGACCGGGAATCATACAAGATATGAGAGAAAATACGACTGAAATGAAGAGAATCATAATCGGTATGAGGATTTGCTTTTTCAACTTTATCACCCTTTTTTGTTCATTTGGATATTTAAAAAGGGTTGAACAGAATTCAACCCTTTTTAAATATCCTCAGCTTTATAATGATTGGAAGTAAATCACTCCATCAATCATGGAGCTTCAACCTGGAATTCCCATTCCCCGCCAGTTGAACCATTTCCGCCTTCCACTTTCCAATTATACGTTTTTCCCGCTTCGACATCTCTAGTAACTGGAGGAACTTGTAAATCCGTCGCAATGACCTGATACTCGGCTGCACCTTTTTCTTTAAAGTAGACCGTAAAAGGTTTCGCACGATTCTCATAATCCCAATAAAGATTGACCCTTGTGTCTGTTATATAATGCACAGAGGGATAGGCAATATCCGGCCCCGGAACTCTACACGAAGTGATTACAAAAGCACTTGCTACAATCATAACAACTGCCAAAAACATCACGAAATTCTTTTTCATCCTTCTCACCTCACTATTTTTTTCTCTGTTGTCGATTATTATAACTTACTTTTATTATATCATATCCGCATAGAAATTTCATTGATTTCCACCATTCGGTTGAAGCTATGATAATCATCTTAACAGGTGAAAAAAAGCGCCGGCACCCTGGGGGAGTACCGGCTGAACTTATTACCCCTTGAGTTCTCTGAGTAAAACCATAAAGATTATAACAGAGTGGTATGGCTTGCTTAAAATTTTCTTGATTTTTGTTTCTAACATCGATATATATTGTATAATAGCCAGTAGTCAGACCACTGAAAGGGGTAAGATAGATGAAGTTAAAATGGAATAAAAAAATAGTCTATCCGTTATTCTCATTAACCATTATCAGCCTCATTGCCATTTCCATCATTACCTCAGCCTATGGATTGGATCAAATCCTCAACGCCATGCGTGAATATCCGTTCTTTTTTTTCTTATTGGCTTTTATACTTTATCTCTGCAGATGGGTTTTGGAATCTTTGTCTTTTCGGATTTCAACGTGTAAATACCATCATTTGAGCTTTTATCAATGTTTTCAAACCGTCGTTGTTACTCAATTCACCAATATGATCACCCCATTTATGTCTGGAGGCCAACCCGCAACCCTGCTTATTTTAAGCCGTTTTGGCATGGATATCGCTTCATCCTTTTCGTCTATGTTCATCAAATCCATGATGTATCAGTTTTTTCTCTCTTTATCGGGATTTCTGGCACTGCTGACAATTTTCAATGACCTGGACACCCTGTCGAAGAACGCCGCCATCATCGGCATTTTGATCAACCTGTCCATCGTTTTCAGTATCCTGTTAATTGGGATTAGTGAATCGCTAGCGAACAGATTGATTGGATTCTTTATCAAATTCATGAAGAAGATTAAAGTCTTTCGTCTCAAAGATGAAATCGAATCCGCCCTATACAAGAATATTCGGAAATTCAACGTTGCTTTTAAGGAATTTCGCTTTGAGAAAAAAAGATTGATTTGCCTTTTTTTCACCACAGGCTTTCAATTCACATTATTCAATCTCTGTGCTTTTGTAATCCTTAATGGATTCGGGGATTTTTTTAATTACAAGATCTTTGCCAGACTGGTACTCATCAACACTTCAGCGTTGATTGTTCCCACGCCGGGCAATTCTGGAGGGGCTGAAGGTCTCTATGCCATTTTTCTTAACGGATTGATTCCGGATGGTATGATGGGGGCAGGGATTTTAATGTGGAGGCTGGTTGTTTTTTATCTTCCGGTCATCATAACGGGAATCCTGACTTTTTTTATCTCTGTCAATCTGATGAACCAAAAAAGCAAGAATTAGCACAAGTATAAGGGGGGCACATGAACAATCTAACCGCCTACAAGGCACTAGGCTACAATACCTTTTTGATCATGGGGGCTATCAACACCTATATCTCAGCGGTTATGCCGGTCATCCGCAAGACCATTGACCTTTCTTACAGCGATATTGGTGTGATCTATGCGGCCAACTCCATCGGGTTTTTAACCGGGGCATTTCTCACCGGACTGCTCATCGATGCAATCGGGTCAAAAAAACCTTTAACATACGCCTTTTTATTGTTTCCGTTGGGTATATTACTTTTTGCATTTGCAGGCGGTACATCATCCCTTTTCATCGGAAATCTGATCATCGGATTCAGTATCTCCGTTATGGAGATTGCCATTCCGCCTATCAGTAGCCGTTTTAAAGGCAAAAGCGGCTCGCTGCTGAATCTGATACACGCTTTTTTCGCCCTCGGTTCCATGTTGAGCCCGTTCGTAGCTTCCTATTTTATCTCAAAACAGCACCCCTATCATGCCTTCTTTTTTGTCATCGCAGGATATACATGCATCCCATTTGTTTTTTCGTATCTATTAAAAATTCATCTGCCGGAATCTCAAAGAAGTGAGAGAAAAACCACCCTGAAAGGGGTGGGTACAACATTGAAAAACAAATATTTTTGGCTGATCTGCATGGCGACATTTTTTTATGTTGGTTCTGAAATTGGTGTTTTTTCGTGGGCGCCTATCTATTCAACCGATAGAATGGGGAATTCTGAAGAAATCTCCAGCATCCTTCCTTCGCTATTCTGGATAGGACTTTTAATCGGCAGATTTATTTCTGCAAAATGGGTCGATCAGATTGGCCATTTAAAATGGCTAATATATGTAACGCTAGTGGGATTACCCGTTACATTCCTGGCTCAACGACCTTTAGATTCTTACACATTTTTGGCATTGTTCATTGGCTTCTCAGGATTTATCCATTCATCGATCTTCCCAACACTTCAATCACTTTTGGTTGAAAGCATTGAAAAGGGATTGGGATTTTCATTGTCGCTGTTTTCGGTATTCGCTTCCTTCGGAAGCCTAACAGCTGGCTTTGTAATTGGAAAAATAAGCAATGCTTTTGGTATTGAATGGGGCTATTTCTTTCCATTCTTCCTATTCTTCGGAACTTTTTTTATGATCATGCTGCTCACCCTACTGAAAAAAAGGGATGAAAAAGCAGCCTAAATTCTACTCCAAAGGTCCATTGACTGTTTTTGAGATGCCTTGAAAACGGCTTGTTCGTCTTGTCGTTGTATTAGACCATCCTGTAATAAATATTCACCATCTACCCAGACGTCTGTTGGTTTGCAGTTTTCCATGATGGCAAAATAGAAATGTGAGAGAAAATTATCGCCATTTAACGGCGTCGGCGGAGAATAATCATAAGTGACAAAATCTGCACGATAGCCTTCTTGAATCTTCCCCAACTTTATTTTTAATAAGTCAGAAACATATTCTGCGTTATTGCTAAAGGCCACCTGAAATAAATCCTCAACGGAGAACGCTCTAGGATCCTTTTTCAACAAATGCTGGCTGATCAGCAACGTTCTCATATCCCTTGTCAAATCAAATCCATACCCGTCATTCCCCAGATTTACGGGGATTGCTTCATTTTTGAATTTCAGGTAATCAGGTAGACCCACACCATTGTTCATATTGGATTGCGGGTTAAAAACAACCTTGGCGCCAGCACTTTTAATAATGGGCAAATCAGTCTTATTCACATGAAGGCAATGCACCAAAAGGCTTGAAGAATCTAATAATCCAAAACGGTGAAATCTTTCCACGGCTGTCATTCCAAAACGATCTTGATGAAACGGACCGTCTTCCGGCCCTTCTCCCACATGAACATGGATTGGCATGCCACTTTCAGCACATTCCGCCAAGGTTTCATCTTCTAATGTAAATGATGCATGTAATCCAAATAAGGCTGCTGCTTTTCCCGGGAAATGTTCTACCAATGAACAACCTTCACAGTTTTCCTCTATGGATTCACGTTTCGCCCGTTCACCATCTCGGTCACTGGTTTCATAGCAAACAATCCCCCGCAAACCGGCTTCTTTGACACAGGCTTTCACAATTTCATTCAGACTTCCCCTGATAGCATTTGGACTGGAATGATGGTCCACAAAAGTGGTGATACCATTTTTCACCATTTCTAAAGATGCTACTTTAGCACTGTAATAGACATCTTCCAACGTAAGTGTTCGATCCAGTCTCCACCATAATTGTTCTAACAGCTGTTGAAAATTATTGGGGTTAAAAACGGATAATCCCATGCCTCTGGCAAAAGTAGAATAGATATGCGTATGCGAGTTGATCAATCCGGGCATCAGCGTTTTCCCTTCACCGTGGATGATCGTTACATCTTCATCTAAAGGAGGTTGCTGATCACGATAAACCCGCATAATTTCTCCGTTTTGGACCAATATGCTGCCCTGAAATAAATCAGTAGGATGACACCCGGTAAAAATCAAAAAGTTCTTGAAAAGCGTTTTCTTCATATTCACGCACCCCTTAGCAAACATCAAGAATTTCTTTAAACATAGATTGTAAGATCTGAAGTCAAGACTGCATTATTGATTAAACGATAAACAACTCTAAAATCGAATACAGAATATCACTTCCCAAAGGAATACTTTCATCCGATGGCAGAAAGTGGGGACTGTGTAAGCCATGTACTTCTTCTTCCCTCGTTCCAAACCAGAACATAGCCGATGGATACTTTCTGGTGAAAAAGCCAAAATCTTCACCGGTCATGGTATATTCAGTTTTGAGCGTTTTGTACCGTTTACCCAGTTCTAAAAAAAGTCGCTCAAACAATTGCGGATCGTTTCTGACTTCCGGATAAAAAGCCCTTTTCTTCACTTCAACTTCGACACCGGTAGCCATCTTCACACCTTCGGCCAGATTGAGCAGTTGTTCAAAGAAAACGTTGCTCTGATCCATGTCCAACGAACGAATGGAGCCTTCCATTCGGGCTTTTTCAGGAACAATGTTTCTCACATTACCGGCCCATGCCCTTCCTATGGCTAACAGCAACGGAGTATTTTTAGAAACGGGTATTCTTTCGGCAGCATCAAGAAACAATCTAAGGGCATTCAGAGCATTTTTTCCCTTCTCAGGTGTTGCCACATGGGTGGGTTTTCCTTGAAAATCAACAATTAACTCCATGGCTGAGGCAAATAACACCTCATCATTAAAAGCAATGGTCCCAAAATCGAAAGCATCACTTACATGCAATGCAAAGGCGTGCTGAATAGGATAGGATTCAAAAAAACCGGTGTCAATTGTCAACTGAGCACCACCCGCACCTTCTTCAGCCGGCTGGAAGAAAAACAACAGATTTTTATCTGGTTTCAAACGGCAAACCTTTTCAATCAATCCAAACAAAATTGCCGTATGGACATCATGCCCGCAGGCATGCATCCGTTTATTTTTTGATGCAAATTCCCAACCTGTCTGCTCTTCAATGTCCAAAGCATCAATATCTGCTCTGAACAGCAGATAATCTCCCTCGTTTACCTTGTATTCGGCAATCAACCCGGTGTCAAAAGGTCTGTGAAGCTTAATATTTGGCAATTTGGCGATTTCATGTTCGAGAAGTTTAGTCGTCTCAAATTCTTCCAAGGCCGTTTCCGGATTCATATGCATCTGATGCCTGATCTCTATTGCATTCATCATAAACCTCCTATCCAATATCGATTAGATTCATTCTGTCTTGAAAAGCTTGCTCGATATACTCTCTTAACTGAACGTTTTTCTCCAATGAAGGATCTCTTTCCAGTAATTGAATGGCCTCAGTGCGCGCTAGAAAAAGCAAATCCCTGTCATCCATCAGATTTGCCAATCGAAAGGAAGGCATCCCGTGTTGTCTGACACCCATGACTTCCCCGGGTCCTCTCAATTGCAAATCGTATTCGGATAATTCAAAACCGTTGTTATGCGATGCAAAATAAGTCAGCCGTTCAAAATTCCCTCGTGACTTATCGGCTGTCACTAGAAAACAAAAGCCTTTCTTTTTATTCCTTCCAACCCTTCCCCTCAACTGATGAAGCTGAGCCAGCCCGAATCTTTCCGGATGCTCAATGACCATCACCGTTGCCGAAGGCACATCAATGCCAACCTCGATTACCGTTGTTGAAACCAGAATATCGTATTTTCTGTTGATGAAATCCTCCATGATCTGATCTTTTTCATCCGCCTTCATCTTCCCGTGCAGTAAACCCAGGCGATGTTCTTTGAAATAACCGGCTTTCAACGATTCGTACATAGAAGTGGCATCCTTCAAGTCCAAAGCTTCTGATTCCTCCACCAAAGGATACACGATGAAGATCTGACCATCGTTATCTATCTCTTTTTTTAAAAACGCATAAAGTTGATCCAACTTCTCCTGAGGTAAAACCATCGTTTTAACCGGTTTTCTTCCCGGAGGCATCTCATCAATAGAGGCAATATCTAAATCTCCAAAAACTGAAAGCGAGAGCGTTCGAGGAATTGGCGTGGCGGTCATTACAATGGTATCCACCTGGTCACCTTTTTTAATTAAAGTTTCTCTTTGACGAACACCAAAACGATGTTGCTCATCGATCACCGCTAATCCGAGCTTCTTAAACTCTACATCTTCCTGAATCACTGCATGTGTACCAATAACAATATCCACCTCACCACTAGCAATCATTTCTTTCGCTTCACTCTTTTCTTTTGTGGGAGTTTTACTTATTAATAACCGACAAGTCACAGGCAAATGTTTCAAAAAGGCTGAAATATTTTGAAAATGTTGTGTAGCCAGTATGGAAGTAGGGGCCATGATACAACATTGATATCCCGCTTCGATCACATCCAGCATTCCCATAAGGGCAACAATCGTCTTCCCAGACCCTACATCTCCTTGAATCAACAAATTCATTAAAGTATCCTTGACTAATCCGTTCCTAATCGTATTGAAAACCCTTTTCTGAGCCTCTGTCAACTGAAACGGCAATTGATCCTCTAATTGTTTCACCAGAACTCCCACTACTGCTTTTGGTATCTTCTTCAGTCGCTGTTCTCTTTTTCTTTTCGCAAAATAGGTTGCCAATTCAAAATAGAAGAAATCATCGAATTTCAACCGCTTCGTACATTCATTCAAATGCAAATCACTTTGAGGCTGATGCACGCCATATACTGCATCTTTCAACGGAATGAACTGATTGGCTTCTTTGATGGCTTCAGGGAGGTGATCGATGATACAGGCAGCATAATGACTATGGTTTCCGATAATCGATCTCAGTTGAGAATTGTACAACCCGGCAGTCAGCGGATAGATCGGATAGATTTTTCTGGCCAGCACATTGTCATTCACTACTTCAAATTCCGCTACATTCATCTCCCTCGTCACTAAACCGGTTGATTTCACCTTACCGGTGGCCGTGATCCGCTGCCCCTCTTTAAAAACCTTGTTCAAATAGGGTTGATTGAACCATTTGAGTGTAAGGACACCACTCTCATCCGTTAACTGAACTTGCAGAATATTCATCCCTCGCCTGGTTCGACTGGCATTGATACTGTGCACAGTTCCGATGACGGTCACCTTCTCAGCCGGACACACCTGACTCAAAGGGGTTACCTTTCTCCGGTCATCGTAAACACGAGGGAAATGAAAGAGTAAATCCTCTAATGTGTTCAAATTCATTGAATTAAACAACTTCGCTCGTTTGGGTCCCACCCCGCGAATATGTTCTATGGGCAACCTCAACTGTGAACAATTCTCTAGCGTAGACAGTGACTTTGGAAATAAGAACTCGCTTTTAAGTTTTTCCAACATCACAAAAGCATTATCGATCCGTTTACGCTGCCTTTGTTTATCCAACCTGTCAAAACCCTTGTAATGATTGGCAAAAAGCATCAGTTTATCCTTAGCGCCCACATGCTCCTTCAATTCATTTAAATCTATTTCGCGCAAGCCCTCCATTATCTGATCGTAGAGATTCCCCTGAAAGGACTCACCCTTCGTTATTCTTTTAAACCACGACTGTGTACTCTCAATCCATTCTTCTAATATAATCATCCAAACATCCCTTTTCTTTTCGATCATGCGATTATACCATTCAGAAAGGAGTTTGCAGAACAGAAAATGACCAAAATAAAAAGGACTTTTCCGAAATAGCTCGAAAAAGTCCTTTAGATAACGATGCCAGGCGATACCTACTCTCACATGGCGTGATGACCATACTACCATCGGCTGCGGGAAGCTTAACTGCCGGGTTCGGGATGGAGCCGGGTGTTTCCTTT
>Ga0209203_1001092_pt1 | contig 20501 bp, 17 predicted proteins | sample AD_UKC109_MetaG_FD_184423 | JGI IMG/M metagenome (GOLD analysis project Ga0209203, IMG submission 184423) | Active sludge microbial communities of municipal wastewater-treating anaerobic digesters from Hong Kong - AD_UKC109_MetaG (SPAdes)... | ecosystem: Engineered > Bioreactor > Anaerobic >... | reverse complement strand
AGTAAAATCGAATGGTATTCCAAAAACATCGGCATACTCAACATTGAAAAGTTGTTCTTCATTAAGTTCATACGATTGTCTGCGCAGCGCACGTCCAATAACCTGTTCGCAAAGTAACTGCGTGCCGAATGCCCTTATTCCCAAAACGTGAGTTACCGTGTTAGCATCCCAACCCTCGGTTAGCATCGATACAGATACAACACATCGAATACTGCTGCCTAGTTGTCCTGGCTTTCCTACAGTATTCATAACTTCCCTTAGAAGTTCCTGATCGGTAATGTTTTCACCAGCACGAATATCGCCACTTCGTTCAACAATTTCACGCCTGAAACGCTCAATTTCATCGCTTGCCATTTTCCTGAAATTATCGTCCAACGCATCACCTGCTTCAAGTTGCTCGCTATCAATTAGCAATGTGTTTGGTCGTGGTAGGGGATTACCTGTACTTTCATCAAAATTTCTAAATAAAGGTAGCCTTCCATTCTCAAGAACTGTTGTTCCGTCATCATTCTCACGAAAATGGCCGGAGACATAATCGAAAACTAACTTTGATATGGCAGTATTTTGGCATACAATAATAAAGCAGGGTGGTACTTTAATGCCGCTATTTTGCCAGAGTTCAAAGGTTTTTTCGTAATGTCCGTAAAGTGCCTGTAATGCTGTTTGAAGCCTTGTAGGAATTTTTAGTGGATCAAGAATTCCACTTTTCCCACGACCTGATTTTGGCATATCTTTCCCAATATGTTGCCAAAGATCTCTAAACATTGGTAATTCTTGTCCTGGAATATTTTCTGCAACAGGAACTCTGGGAAGTTTTACTATACCACATTCAATAGCATCCATCAAAGAAAAATCACTCACAGTCCAAGGGAAAAGTGTTCCTTGGGCATAACCAGAACCGCTTAGAAAGAAAGGCGTAGCAGATAAATCGACAACTTTTGATAGTCCAATCTTACGACCAACTGCTTCTAGCCCATTAATCCAGGTTCTCGCTGCCTTACTATTCTTTTCAGCTTCTTTCTTATCTTCAGCACTTAAATCTTCCTCGTCATCATTAATTGGTTTTTCTCTGTAACAATGATGTGCTTCGTCATTTATTACCATAATGTTCTTTATCCCCATAAGATCAGGCATAACTCGTTGAATCATCTGACCTTCTGTTTCTAGTGTTTGTAGATCTTCCCCCAAACGCCCTTTTAACAATGCTCTTCCTCCAGCAGAAAGTTCCATCCTTTCGCGTAGCATAAACGAATGGTAATTTGTGATTACAATTTTTGCTCGATTCAGATCATCAAGCATATCGTTGGGGACAAGCTCACGGCTGGCGTAATAACTATCTGGATCATTTGGTTTTAGGACTCTCAATCGATCCTTTATAGTTAAACCAGGTGCACAAACTAAAAAACCTCGTGTAAACATTTTACTTGTTGGCCGACGGGCTGCGTTAATAGTTTGCCAGGCAATAATCATTGCCATTACTGTTGTTTTTCCTGCACCTGTGGCAAGTTTTAGAGCAATCCTTAATAGTTCGGGATTTGCCTCAAGATTGGCATTTGATATTCGATTAAGTATTGCCTTTCCACTCTTCGATTGAGGAGCAACTTCAGTAAGCCAAATCAATGTTTCAATAGCTTCAACCTGACAAAAGAATGGTCTTAAACCTACGAAATTATGGTGCCGCCAATGCTTCAGCAAGCGAGCGGTTTCTGGAGTTACTTGCCATTGTTCGGGATTAGGTAATTCTCTCCAAGTATCAACGTTTTTTCTAATTTCATTAATATTTGAAGTAACATCATATTGCTGTAATTCTGTTGAGAGGCTTTCTCCTTCGTCAAAAACAAGCGTTTTTTGCGTATCCCCCTTTTTTCGTTTTTTTGGTTTTGGAATAGGGGTTATAAATTCAGCACGGCGTCTGCTATTAATAATCATTTGAGTTGGTTGCCCATCTGAATCTAATTCCCAATGTTTTTCAGGAATTGTGTAAGGAGAATTCAGAATTGGATGTTCAAAGAAAGGATTGCTATCACTCATAATTTATTATGATATTTTTTCACTAAAAAATGATACTATTTTTATTCAAGCCAAATAATAGCAACTAATTAAATAATCTAACCAAGTACTTTCAAAGATACCCAAAAACTATTATAATCAGAAATAAACTTGCTGGGTTATTAAACATTGGTTTTTGTAAGGTGTTTCATAAGCTCTACCATATTTGCCTCCTCTCTAATCATTTGCTCCTCTTTGGAGTCGGGTTGGTAGCATTGGGTAATGGGATAGCAGTACTGGTATACGTCAATTTCATTGAGGATAAACGAGAAAATATGCAAGCATGCAGCACCGTGTAACTGGTTAAGCGCAATAAACATTACTTTCTGTATATCGGTTAGCTTTTCAAATGCTTTTTCAATGGATTTCTGGGCAATATCAGCATTAAAACTGATGCCTTTACCCCATATTTTTGCTTCAAAAAAACTGCTCTGTACCCTATCAAATGGCTCAACAATACTCTCATCCATTTTATCGGGATCAATCATATTGAGAAATTGTACCATTCTTTTAAAATCCATACTCTTAAGCTCATTCTCTTTGTCAATAACATTGCTATAAAGCTTGTACAAACCATAAGGTTGCTTTTTTTTGCCTTTAAACAGAAGATAATCGAAAGCAACGGCAGTAAGAAGTTTATCATTATTGGTATGGGTAATATTTTTGCCGTTGGGTGTTTTTATTCTATGGAGTAAAAAATCTGATTCAGTTTTTTTAACTAGATTGCCTGCCTGCTCAAGCAGTTCTATATCTTTGGCAACCTCATTGAAGAATTCTTGCTTTGCATCGTCATTTATTTTAAAATAGCCTGCGTTGGTGTAAAAACCATATTCATTACCCGAAAAATTAATCGCATGCAGTCTATGGTTTATCTCGTTGTGCAAAGGACGATCAGGAAAGTTCCACTCAACACCATAAACTGATCGAAATTGAGTAGCCATATAGTAACGCGGGATGTGATGCTGAGAAAGGTTATTGCCAGAGCTTACAACTAAATGATAATGGGCTTTACGATACCCAATAAAAAGTATAGCCTCTTCATTCTCTGATAAAACCTGCACGTTAAAATCGTGCTGTAATATATCTCTCAAGTAGTCTTTCATGCCATTTGTTTTTAAGCGTTTGAATTATGTTTAAAAATAAAGTTAAAAGATTCCCTTCAGCAAAGGCACAATCTCATCAAAATTGTGATCTTCAATTGTGATGCGAAGATTATAACCGCCATCCTCAAGTTCGTAATCCTCATAGTCAATATCGAAACCTTCAACAGGATGAGCATTGCCCTCGTGAAATTCGAGAAAGTTGTTTGCATAAAGCCATGCCAGGTAAATCATAGGGCGGCCAAATGTTTCAAAATCTTCGGGAACCTCAAGTATCTCCTTTGCGCTTTTGGGTGCATACATGGCCTCGATGCATTGCATAATGGTTTCGGCCGGTAATTTACTAATATCGAATACCGGGTAGTTTTTTATTTTTTTCCTGCGCTGTTCTAGTTCCTTCTCTTTTTCGAGAATCTCTGCGCTGCGAACTGTTTTTTCTTCGGGAATAAACTTAAGAATATCGTTGGCAAAGAATTCGGCTTTTTTTATTAGTTCAGGAGTAATTTTGGGTAAACTAATCTCTTCGAAAACCAATTTGTTTTCCTCTTCATCGAATTCTACTCCAATTACTTCAAAATTCCCGAAAACACCTGAAAGCATTGCACTTTCAATGCTTGTGAATATAGTTTTACGAAAATGATCCCAATCTGAATAGTTTTCTACCAAATCTATTACCTCTATACCAAAATGATCAATAATATCTTCAACTTTCAGATAATACAGTTCACCGTTATACGAATATTTCATTAACCGGTCCTGTGTGAACCAATCTTCAACCAGGTTCATTGAATGAAGGGTTATGGCCAGTCGAGTAAGAAACTCCTTTAAATCGTCGCGTGTAAAGATTCGATTAACTGAAGTTGCAACCATGCACCAAAGCAGAGCGTATGCGGCAGGTAAAACTTCGCCTGTTGAATCGTAGTGGGATTTTGCCCTCCCGGTTAAATAGGTGTAATCAATTTTTATACTATGCATAATTAGGGTTTTGGTAAGTTAATGAATAAAAAATTTCAAAAGTCACTCGTTATCTAAATGCCAACTACAGCTCTGTATGTGCTGTTTACTACCTGGGCCATTTTGCTAAAGTTAAGGGTTTTAATGGTGTCGGATTTTTTATGGTAGTTGGGATTTCGAATGAATGCTGTATCGGTTATCATTACAGCATCGTAGCTAAAGGCCCAGTAGTTAATATGGTCCGATAGCTGGGCAAGCGGATCGTAGGGAGGAACCTCGAGTTTTTGTATATCAATGGCCGATCCAGTAGACATCAGACTAAAAATTTTCTGGTTAAAGCTAAAATAATCTTCACAACCTAAAACCAGAATAAAATCGCCAGCTTGTGGAACTTGCGATGCAAGATTACCAACCATTTTTTTATGAGCTTTAAGTATGGCCTCATCGGAGAAGTAACCAATCATTTCGAAGCATATCATTCCCATTACCTTTGCATTCTCAGCCCAAAGAGATTTGGCATGCACAAAGCTACCCATTTCCTTGGTTTTATAGAATGGAGGTTCCTCGAGGCAATAGGCCACAAAATCGATACGGTAATCTATTGCGGGATTATTATGTGAAACTAGCCTTGCCGTTTCGAGGAGTCCGGCCACAGCGCTGGCGTTGTCGTCGGCACCAGGCGTATTTCCTGCAACATCGTAGTGGGCACCCACAATTAGTCTTTTGCTTTTTTCTTTATTAAATGAGGCAATAACATTATGGTAAACCTGCTTTTTTGTGTTAATGGGTTGCAGTTCAACCTCAAGACCGCATTTTGAGAACTCAGCGCTTATATAATCAGCAGCTATTTTTAGCGAGTTAACATTCTTGTAGTTGCGGTATGGCCTATTTGATGTTAGAAACATAACATCAGCGTAAAGTCTGTCGGTATTTGCGCTTAGCATGGGGTTAATCGTCTTGTTTTAGACTTTCAGAAGCTCCTTTGTTTTCTTCATCAAATGACCTAAGAAAATCATCTATTTCCTGGTCGGTTATTTCATCTTCTTCAAACAAATCAGCAGCATCCTCCTCTTCATTGTAATCACTATCTACCTCAATAACGGTGTCCTTTTTAACTACATAATAAACTGTGGTTTGTACTGGTCCGCAGGCCATACCATAAAAAGTGCATTCGTAAACTATCCACTCATCATTATTATACCCTTCCAGGAATTTTTCAACAATCTCGAAAGGATCAAACTCCTCCATTAGTTCGTCCCATTTCTCATAGTACTTTTCCCATGCAGCCAAAAGTTTTTCATCTTTAATTTCAGGTTGATCTAGTACTTCGCCATGCCAGTAGGCTATAAAAGCCTCGGCATTTTCGTTAATCTCCTCATAACCGGGAGCAAATATTACCTCATCGGTTGATGGGCAGTACATTCTGTCGATTGACATTTCTGGCGAGCAACTTATTTTTTTCATACTCTAATTTTTTTTAAAAGATGAATATTAAAGTTAAAATAAACTTATGGTATTTCAATAACAGGAAGATTTTCGAGAGCGCTATAGTCAATATCCTCATGGTCTTTTTTCCACTGCTCAATATTGTAATGTCCCTTATCCCATATTCGCCACATACCACTGTAACCAATGGGGCGTAGTGTGTGAGCGCACTTTATACTCCTCTTTTCATCAATCAAATACAAAGTGACATGTAAGAAGAAATGCTTAAACCATACACGCTCAAGGATTACTCTCTCGAGGAAACTCCCTTCTCGATACTGATACTCTTTCCCCACAGAAATAATATTGTCAGTAGTACATATATTACTACTGTCAATTTTGAAATCTTTAAAGCCCAAAATCTCTTTTAAAGAAAGCATATGGTAGTGAAAAAACAATTTCATACCTCCTGACTTAATAATTGGAACAAGTTGATTGAAGTAAGTTGGACTAATAACACCAGATTTTTTTCTCTTCATCATAATGCATTGATTATTAAAGTTTATAATTCTGATTAATTGTAATGCAACACTATTTAACCCTATAGGCAAGCAAAGTACTGTAGCTATTGCCTTGGTTGTTAAAACGTGCACTTACCTTGAGTTCGCCCTGTTGGGGTAGGAGAGTAAGTGAAAAGGTATCGTCTTCTTTTTCGAAGTGAGTCCATTTCCCATTATTAATAACCGCCATTGCATTGGCTGTGGCTGACTTAAGCACTATGTGCATTGGTTGTGTACACATTAATGTCCCACTAATTGGTAGCGAAATGGCTTGAGCATGCTCGCTATCGCTATATATAGTTGGCAGGCTAATGAGTTGACCGCTAAGTATTTCATCAAGAATAGATTCGCCACTGAAACCCATGGAAAAAAATGATGACTGAACATATGGCAAGCGCTCAAATTGCGTTTTGGATAGACGATTATCGATGAGTTGCCATTGAGAATCTTCTGGAAGATGGGTGAAGATCATATCGTAAGGATTTGTATCGAACCAAAAGTCGTCAAACTTTTTTTGGCTTTGTAAACGTCCATTTACTGTTGAACCAGAACCATGCCCCCAGGTTACATCAATTAGTATCCACTTACCATTAATCCTTACTGCATTCCATGCATGGTTTGTTGTTGTAAACGTCTGCTCCAGTCTATGGCCATAGCCCTTTGCGTAACCTGAAATTTTCACAGTTTCCAGACCAGCTTCTTCACCCATGGCTTTAAAAAGTTCGGCAAATCCATTACAAACCGATACTCGATTTGTAAAAACCCCTTGGGCCGAACCATCAGCATAGTTCCCTGTATTATAACCATAATCGTCGTATGAAATATTATGGGCAATCCATGTGAATATGGCTCTTACTTTTTCAAAGTCGTTACTTACAGGTTCGGTAAGGTATTTAACTAAGGTGGGTATATCTGTACAGAAATTCTCGGGCACAAACATGGCGTGTTTATCAATTACATCAAACTTGGTGCTTTCAGAAATCTTTGTACCGACTGGGAAACTAATTGGCTTTGCCATTGGCTGTTCTTTCGGAAGCACAGGGTTTGATGAGTTTGAAATAATTGCAGTATTTGAGTTGCTGGTGAAATCGTTGCTTTCAAAACTTGATATGAACATTTCATCCATTTGCTCTTTGCCTGAATTGGCACTTTCAGTTTTTGCAGTAATACTTTCAACCTTTTCATTTAGTAGTTCAATTATATAAGCAGCAGTAATTTGGTTATCGGACATATACTTGTAGGTAAAACCTACAATAATTCCCAGGAATATTAATTTTATGATGGACTTCATTGGCAAAGTAATTTTTAAGTTCTTATATCGAATTGCGTTATAATAAAGCTACTCGAGCCTTTAGTTGCAGGTTTAACAAAAAACTAACCCAACCTTTTTGGCATACTTAAATGGCCAAGCATACACTGGCTGCACTTGCCTCCTCCATTACGGGCATATGGCCCAGAGTGTTTATGGTAGCACGACATGCATATTCTGTAACCGCAGTGGTCGCAAACGTGCCAAAGCCAGGTGTTTGTGTATTGAGTGCCGCAGCACATACATGAAATGTAGTATGTTTTCATAGTTGTTCGGTTTTATAGGTTACTATTCAAAAGGCTCTATGTATCCCAAGTGTGGAATGATAAAACGATCAAGTATTCCCATTGCTAGGATCTTGAATTTTGTTATTGACTTAAGTTTATTAAGAAAGTAGAATCGACAAACAATCCAGGCTGCAAGGGCAATCGCAGCCGCCCAAAATGATTTTGTTAGCAAAAAGACCAAAGGCACTATTCCAATGGCCCACTTGGAGTAGTAAACATAAGTACGCCAAACCTGTACCCAGTTGAGGTAGAAAAGTCTTACTTTTTGCCGGTGCTTCAGAACCTCATAGGGATTTTCGTAATCAACATCCTTGTCAAGTGGAACCCGTCGGTTCTCCTTATCGGGCCAGAATTTGGGGGTGATAAATACTATATCTTTCATAATTGTAGTTAAAGTTTATTTTAACAATTAGTTAGCATTTTCCTATCGCTAAATCCAAGCAATACCTGGCGACATACTCTTCTCCTTAACCCGTAAAAGTCCGTTATTTACAGTAAAGGCGGGATAAAAGTAAGTTGTACCGGTATGTCCTTTCCCTCTGGAAAAAGTGTGGCGTATTATTCCTGGGAAATCAATCCACAAATGGGTGTAATGTGCTTTCGGATCGAGCATCATTAAGCCAAAGTACTCTATAGCATCTTTCTCATCCTGACAATTCCTAGGGGTTTTGACATTCTTATAGAAACACGCTACCATTCTGGCACTGGCAAAAGTCACTTTCCTTTCAATGCTTAGCGCATTGATATAGTCTTCGTTGTCAAGTTCAAGACAGTACGATAGCACTTTCATATCAACACCAATCGCCTCAAAGTAAGCCAAGGGTATCAGCCCCTCAAGGTTATCCCATTCCATTCTTCTGCGATGAAACTTAGCGTAGTTCTTCATTCCAACCTTTTCCATCAGCTCCAATCTTTGGGATTGCCCTTTTCCTGAGTAAGGTATTGCACTAGATTTTTGCTTGATGTAAGCGATACAATTCCGAAATGGAAGGTATTCTACAGATCCAGCTAAACTTTTTGATGATAAGAAGGGTATTTCTGTTCCCATTATTTAAACTTTTTTAGTTATCAAAAGAAAGTTGCAGTACAGAGTCTTCGGGCAACTGATAAAAATCGAATGGATTCAAATCGTTTATATGTTCGAAGTCATTTAGTTCAAAAAATCCATTATCGAAAAAAGGGCATAGATGAATTATTTCGCCTTTTCTGAAATCCTTAAACAAATCGGGACATTCTTTGCGTGTCACATTGCGAATCATTATATACGCAATTCTTCTGGGCATAATCCACCTAAAGTCATAATCAACACCTAACCAACATTTCGAGAAATGCTCATTAAGAATTTTAGTAATCAACATCTGCTTTCCAAACATTCTCTTTTGTTTTTTAGTTAAACTTCAACTTCTTGCTACTTTCAGAGTAATCTGAAGAACTATTAATCGAATCTGGAAATGCTTTGAAAATATTCGAAAAATTACATAGTCCTTCCGATTGATTACTCATAATAATTGCCATGCTATTGCTGATTAACCAAATCCTTCCAGTGCTCATAGATCATCACCATGGCCAGCGTATCGAGTTCGCAGTAACGAAGTAGGGCTTCTCGAGCGCGTTCCCTTTCAACGCTGCTCATCCGTGTAAACTGCATTCTTGCATAGGCTGTCATTGCTGCACCACCACTGGCAATGCTTTCATCAACCGTAAAGTCTTCCGTCTCTTCGTCGCTCATATCCTTAAAAACAGGATCAAGCAGCTTGTAAGGATTGATAACATTACCGTCCTCATCCAATCTGTACCAGATTTGATCCCTGAAGTTCAGGCTTTCAATGCCTTCCTCTGCTCCGTAAACAGGCAAGGAGTATTTATCCTTAATAAATTTGCTGGTTTGCAGAACGGCTGGCAAAACAACTTTTATTGAATTGGATCCTTTCATGCTGATGTGATAGAAATAATTCTTCACAAGTTTCAGCATATCAACCATATCCCTCTCGCCAACCCACTCTTCGGTTAAATCCTTGCACGAATGGGTAATGGTTTTGATAAAGTTCATCAGCTCCAACCTGTCTGGTACCGATTCATCAGCCTCATCGTTCAGCTGCTTCCAGATTTCTACCAGGAACGAATTTTCATGCTCGGCATACCTGAAGATGGTTCCATTATCATTTTCCAACTCCTTTTTTAAGGCACGAACAAAATCGTAATTTGGGAAAGCGCCCGGTTCCACATTAATGTATTCTCCAGCATGCTTAACCACCCCATTCTCGTCGATGGTATGATGGCTAAACTGAAACGCAATACCCTCGTAGGGTCTTCTGTTCTTGGTGAAGGGAATTGCAACCCTGCTGGTTTCGAAATCAATAAAGTGCAAGGGAAATTTCCATTTCGACATCTCCTCACGCATTCCATCGGCATCGAACCAAGGTTCATTGTTGTTCTCCCTCGACATCTCAATCTGAAGCCACTGCCTTTCGTTGGTTGACATTCCTCCGTTTTTAGCAGGGGCAAAATCGCCCACATCACTCTTGTCGAGCTTTTCAAGATGGTAAATCCCTGCATCTAAAAGGTTCTGCTTCCTGCGGAAGTTCCATATCTCAAAAATGTGTGGTTTCTTAAAATCCTCATCCTTCCAGTTCAACCTCTTTTTCCAGCAATTGCGGTAGCCTGATCGTAAACCCTGGCTTTCCTGATCAAAAGAGCAATCGAATTCACATTTGCTGCACTGCACACCAATTGTTCTATCAATCATCTCATCTTTGTGATAATGATCAGCATAGAATTTAACGGCTGAAGCAAAATCCATACCCGGCTCAAGCTCGCCATACTGCCCTGCGATTATTCCATTCACAATATCATCCACATCAACAACAATCAATATTTCTTCGCCAAGAGCCTCTTTGGATAAATCGCCCTGCGTTTCGACCCTTACCTTTGAATCGGAATCGCGGCTGATGAAGAACTTCTGGTTAAGACCATCAACCGAAGTGCGCTTCTCCTTATCTGCCAGAAGCAGATTGACGTTAACAGAAAATCCTGGCATAGCATTGCTGATAACATACTTCTGGAATGCTACATCGTACAGGTAAGGCTTCCACGATGCCGACAGTCCACCTCTGGCACCAACCATTTTTGAGTCGTCACCGGCAAAAGACTTCGATTTAACCTCAATTAGAGTAATCCTATTCCCTTCCTTCACAAGAATATCGGCTCGAATAAAGAGATTTTCGAATTGGAATGCAGCCTCATAGATTATCACATTATCGCGCTTAAGCAGCTCTGCGGTTTTCTGAAGGGGTATATCATACCCTTTTTCCACTATATCAATACCACCCGGATAGTAGAGCTTAGCCAACTCGCCTACCTGAAACCCACCCTCGGCAAGGGCTTCGAGAAAATCGTCGTGCTTTTTCTTGTCGGGATATTCATCTTTTCCCGTGTAGAATAGTTTTACAGGGCACTCCAGAGCCAACTTGAAACGTGATTTTGTTAGGTATCTCATGCTAATAATTTTTAAGGTTAATAATTGATTGTGATGCAGGCTCCGACTCGCTTTGTGGTAAGCAGGAATTGCTAGGCATTGAAGTAAAGCAATAGTTGCTACAACAAGCAGCTAGATGCTACTTATACTCTAGTGTACGAGTAGCAGCAAAGTGTTATTTGACCTTGAAATTTGGGGAAAACCTTTCGTGAAGGTTTTTGCTGAGAAAAAGTTGTTCTGAGAAATGTTCCATAAGTTTAAAGTTTTAAGGGTTCAACTTGTTACTTACGGAAAGACACCTTCGAGCCAATGCTTACGTTTAGTGCTTTCCACTCACATTTGCTTATCCGCAGATTTGGCGAGCAACCAGCTCCGCGTTACGCTCACCACCGTGTCCTAATGGCTTGCTCATAGCCAGAGGATCGGTTGGTAACCAAATAGGTGTCGGTTTTTTTTAGACACCTTTCTTTGATCTTCTTAATGTTCTTTTACCTAAAAATAATACTGCAAATTTACTTGATTATACGATAGCTACAAAATATTGTTACAGGGTGTATGCACTCTATGTGCATTCTAGTCAAGAAACTCAATTATTTTTACTATCTGATATTTATCTTTAACTACTAATTTCAGTGTGTGCTCTCGGGGATCTTTTTCTAATTTATTACAAACTTTATCTTTATCGTCTGTATTCTTTGGCCAATCAAACCAACGATTATCCTCAAAAGAAATATTGGGCCAATTTGGATTTTTAGGATTAGGCCTTGCCTTAGCTAAAACAATTTTTTCATCTCGATTTAATCTTTCGGTTAATTCCAAATTATCAATTTTTTTAGTTTTAGTTACGTCCAGAATCCCCTTTTCTTCACTAAACCTATCCTTTGTAGAATTAATAATTTCCTCATGGACCCATGTGATCAAATCAATTAATTGTAAGGCGTACGATTCCAAATAACGGGGCATTGTTTTTCTAAATGATTCGCTATCTGTCCAATTCTTTCCTGGGGTATAATGATCTTCTATGCTAAGTACTTTATACAAGTCGCGTACTACTATTTCTAAAAAATCAGGCAACACTCTATCACCTTTAATCCTTATACTTATATATCCCCTTACTCCAACATTCTTTAAACCTACTTCTGTTATTTTTCCACAAAGATACCCAATAATGTTATTCTTTACTAAACTAGAGTCATTTGAATAGTTACCTTGGTTATCTACTCCATAAAAATAATCAGTGGGCATTACATCTATGAATCTATACAATGTCATCTCATAAATTTTTCGCATAGAATTAAAGAGCCCAACATGGTCATTAGTCTTCGCCTCAATGTATTCAACAATCTTATAAAGAAAATTATGAAGTTCAGGATTGGATAAGGCTTCAAATACTGATCTGTACTTTAGGTATAATTTAGTCCTATCGTTATTACAATCTTCTTTTATCTTATGAATAAGTTCCTCAAGGTGAAAAGATTTGTTAAAAAACTGATTTTCATTAAGTCCAAACGACTCGATAGTTCCTTCGGCCAATTTATACTGCAAATCGTTTTGTGAATAACTGGTAAGCACATACAGAGGAACAGGATCATTAACAAGCAGTTTTGTGAATTCCTTAACTGCTTTTGAGAACTCTACAACTGATCCATCTGCACCCTCCATATCAAGAATTACAGCCTGATATGATCCTTTGTGCCTTTTGAATTCATCCAAAGCATCGTCTGCCTTAGCAAAAGTTTTAGTATCAATCCCAGCATCATAAAACTTATTATCAATAGTTTCGCTTGGCTCATCGTCAATCCAGATAACTTTGATCTTAGAATTATCATTCAATTTCTGCTGGTTCATAATTTTCAATTTTTTTATTTACAATAAATTCATCTTCAACAGGCAATAGAATATCAAATGTAACAGAAAAACCCGAGAAAAACTTCTTAAGCCCAAGATATCCATGGTAGCTTTTTACTATCTCATAGATATTATTCCCCCCTATTCCCGTGTTTCCTGTTTCGATTCCCTTTGTTCCAAAATCTGTATATTCTTTCAGGGATAAGTCCATTGGCAATCCATTGTTTGAAATACTGATAATCAAATAGTTTCTATTATCAAATTTTACAAATCCATAATTTATTTCAACGATATTCTTTTCATCTTTTTTAGAAAAGGCATGCCTGTTTGCATTTGAAAACAGGTTACTCAGTATTAAACTAAAATTTTCATTAACATCTACTGAAACACTTTCTAAACCCTGCAAATTTTCAATTATTGAAAACTTGTAATTTTTTTGCTTAAGAATATCAATATCTTCTTTCAACAATGAAAAAATATTTGTTTTAATAAGAGGTTTCTTAAAATCTGGTCCAAGGTTTTTAATCCATTCTTCTGCTTTATTTATCTGACAGATTATACCATCCAGCACTTTTTTTGTTGAAAATTTATGCTTACTATCCACAACCAGGGTATCAATTGATAAAGGTTTATTATTTGTTTCAAAATATTTAATTAGGTATTCTGTAAGGGTTTTTATTTCTCCTAAGGGTTTATCTATTGAATGACCAATATCACCCTTTATTATTCCTAATACTTTTTGGTGAATAACATGTTCTTTTTTTTGTTCAGCAAAATATATCCCTTTTTCCTTTCGCACTATTTCTCTTTGGGCCTCTACTGGCGGAAGCTCTGCAATTTTTGCCCTAAGAATATTTGTATGGCTGAATACTTGAGCTCTATTATTTAAATAGTAATAAAATTGATTAAGAAAATCAGGTTTTCTGGTCTCAAGATATATATAAGCAATATCTACCTTGTCTTTCCATCCTTCCCTAATTTGCAATGGCACAAGGCTTTCTTTAGCAGGATTATCATTGGCTATTAAAACTGGTTTTGGATGACTTATCAAAATGGATTCTACGAAATTCGGGTTCTCGTTATTAAACAAAATAGCATCATCATCAATTACCCTAAAATCAGAATCAGGAATCAAACTCTTTTTAAACTTAATCAAATACTTCGTATATAATTCGAATTTTTCCTGTCCCAGATAATATCGCTCCTGGTCAATATAATACTCAACTCTCCCCCTATAATTAGTTTTTGAAAGAATCATAAATTCATTTAGGGTTATCCCCTCTTCAGAATGCATTGATGAGTTAAGAGGAACGTAGTTGCATGTATGAAGATCTTTGATATCTTCATTTTTAATATCTTTATAAATTTCTTGCGATAGGCATTCCTCTCTTGTAAACGGAACATCCCAAAATGACCATCGATAGAATGGATGCTCATCCTGGCTATTTGGAATTCTTTTCAACTTATCAGGCATCGAAATATACCTAACCTTATTTTTTAAAAAGCCAACTTTTCTCTTAGAAACTCCAATCAGTAACGTTTGTACAAATGGAATAGAACAAAAATCTTTAGGAATATTTTCGTTAATACATTGGGCAATGAATTCAATTCTATCTAATTTTATATAATTATAAAGTAACTCTGGTAATTCTTCAGCAAAGATTGTTAAAACATCTTTACCAAACTCCCTGTTTGCAAAACGAGCTATTATATAGCCTGTCGGTGTCAATAAATGATTAAATGCATAGTCAATTATTTCTACGGCATTAGAAAATATCTTTCCGTTTATAATAGCAGAATTTTCACCAGCAATTAGGATTATATCTTGCCTGCTCTTTACCAGATAATTATTGGGAGATTGGAATCTGGTCTCTATCAATAAACGGTCCATAACCTAATAAAGTTTTTGTAAACTTAGAATGAGCTTAATAACCAATATCTCTTAGTACATTATTAATTAATGCCTTATTATCAACATTACAGTTTAAATTTATTTCAAATGAATCTTTTACTGTTTTAATCCGATTATTTATTTCTATAAATACATTTCCTATTATTAAATACTTGCCTTCATCCATTTTACTCTTATTCATAATTGAACCACTGCATTCTTTTTTAATATAGCTGTTTAGTGCTTCAATCAAGTAGACAATTTTATCTAATAGTCCTCTAATATTATGGCTGTAAACTTCTATATAAATAAACCTCAACCTGTCTAAATATTCGTCCGTATTTGATGAATGCTGATTTATTTCAAAATACCGATAGTATTTTCTGTTCTGAATCAGGTTTAAAAAAATTATTGCCCTTTCACAATTATTTATTGCCGTATATATTTCATCAAAAAGACTACTTATGGTATAGGAATACTTACTCTCAATTATAAACTTATCCATGGGGATTATGGAATCATCTGTAATAAAAAAACTATCAAGGTACTTAACCTGCTTTCTAATTTCAAGAAGTGGTCCATCTAAACAGGAATCCTTATTACCAACTGAAATTTTACTATTAGTGTTCATCAAAATAAATTTTATACATATGGGTAATTTTTTTCTTTATAGCTTCCCTCAAACTCTCCGGCTCCAGCACCTCCACATCGCTACCGTAATGTAGAATTAGTGCTTCAAGTTCCTGGTTTGGTATAACCTTAAGTTTTACAAGTCGGTTTTCTTTATCAGTTTTCTGAGAGCCATGCATAGGTTTCGATTCAACATAGGGAAACCTGCCCTCGCTAAATTTTAGAACAACTTCAACTGGCTCTCTTTCCTTTTTAATGGTTACTCCAATAACATCGGCAAAGTAATCACTCTCAAAATCAATATCAGTTTCAATGTATGGTTCATCTTCCTGGTAATCAACTTCGATTATCCTATCCAAAGCAATATTCGTAATGGATGTGTTTCCCTTTGTTGTGCCAAATAAAAACCACCTATTGGTGTACTCCTTAAGGAAATATGGGTAAAGGATTACATTTGTCTCTCTTATAAACTTTTCGTTGTACTTAATTGCTAAAGTCGTTTTTCGTTGTATTGCATTGAGCAATGGCGTAAAGTGTTCGAGTCCAGCAAAATCGTTATTGCTATCGAAATCGACTATAATTTTTTGTTCCTCTATTGTACCATCCTCATCGTCAATTCTATTTAAAAGATCGTCGATAAACTGAAAATGTGGCAAACCTCTAAACTGTTTCAAAATGAATAGGGTATCCCTTAACTCAAGAAGATAGTTCTTTTTTGAGGGCGATGAAAAGATAGAAAAATTGGGATTCTTATACCTGTAAACCTTTTTGTTATTCCTGTTTTTCAAACGGTCAATCTTAATATCCCATTCTTCCTCAATGGTTTTCAAATCTTTAAAAAACTGTCTGTCATTTACCAGAAGCCCAATGCTTTTATTAGGATCCCCACTTTCTTTTCTCTGGCGATTTTCCTCATTTCTTAGTTTCCGGATTATATCCTCCCTGGTATACTGGCGACTGGTATCACTAAGGCAATAGTCATAAATCTGAAATCTCCTAAGGGCACTGCTGTTTACTGGCATTTATATAAGTGTTTATAAAAACATAATAATCATAAAAATACTCAAAATCTATTAAAAAGTAATGCCATAGAAAGAAGAAGTTTGCGCTTCATCTTTCCTTTCAGCAGGGACAAAGCCTTTGTTTCTATCAACAAATCCCCACTGTCCATTAAGCATAACATGATAGTACTTATCGGATTCAGAGAATGATATTTTATCATAGATTGGCTCCACGTAATCGCCATTGTAGTAAATAAAACCATACTTATTGGCTTTACGAACCTTGCCCATATCGTTTGCTGGCTGGTAGATCTCATCAATATCAACCGGTGTAAGCGGATTTCCCTTAATATCAATAAACCCATACTTCTCCTCCTGTGCTACAACTATAAGATTCCAGAAGGAGTAATACTCGCCAAGTATAATATTATCGTACAGGAACTCCGTTGCCTCAGAACCTTTACCATCGGGCATAACCATTCCCCATTTGTTTCCTTTTCTGCAGGCAATGGGCTTCTCCCTGGTAACAAAATAGCTCGATCGGAACCATGTTTCATCGTACTGAGCGGGAATCAGAATCTCTCCAAAGCAATCTTTTAGGCCATATTTTCCATTCTCTTCAAACTCTTGATCGGACCAATCGTACGATTCCATAATTTGATCCTTGTGCTTGTTAAGAGAATTGATTATTTCGTACTCCCTATTCAGATTAAAGCTATCGAGCCTAGCTTTAATGTTAAGCACGTCGCTAATCAACTCCCTTGTTGGTTTTGGTCTGTTCTCCATAATTTTACTTCGTTATTAATATTTTCCCATTTAGTGAGATTACTGCTCCAAATCACCACTGCTGTTTAATTCTCCCAACTCAAGCAGTTTTATTGAAGGAATCTCAGCAGTGCCGGCAATTCCTGTAATTGAACCATACATATCTATAGTACTTCCAAGCACCTTATCGATTTGCTTTTCCCTCTCCTTATGCAGTTTTGCCATTGCATTTTTTTCTCTACTGAGAGCCGACCTCATATCGGAAAAGCCCTGCACAACATTCTCGATGCAAACCCTAAACTCGGCGCTGGTTAGGTATTTGTAAAGCATATTTATCTTATCGCCCTTGTTCTCCTCCGACTGACGAATATTATACTCTCGCAGTATGGCAAAGCGAAGAGCAAACAGAAGGGGCTTGAAATCGGAGTATGAGCAAATCCACACTCCATCGCGCATACCTACTGTTGGCATATCTGCTGGCATTGTTTCAGTAATTAGTAGGGCTATGTCGCAACCAGCTTCCTTCTGGTCGTTCCTTAGCTTTTCAATCCACGAATTCATAAAGTTTTTGGTCCTTTTACACTCAATAATGATTTTGCCACTAATCCTATTGAATTCATTTTTAACAGTGTGGATATAATCAGCACCGCGTTCCCCTTTCTTAACCTCAGCTAAATCGTCGCTACTAAAGTTCTCCCGTAGGAACTTTTCTATGGCTAACTCTAAAACTTCTCCTTGTAGCTGCTCCGAACCTTGCTCGGCTTTGCGCTGCATCTCTGTGGCCAACTTTTTTTGATCCTCAAGTTTCTTCTCGAGCTCCTTTATATGAAGATCATATTTAGTCTTTTCACGCTTTATTACCTCTTCAGCTATCTCTTGCCTTTTGGCAAGCATCTGACGTTCCATTTCAATTTTCATATCCTCCTCCATCTCTTTCATCTTCTGCTCCTTTTGAAGTAGTTCCACCTCCCTTTTTCGTAGTTCCCTATTCTCATTCTTGCTCTCTACGTTCTCCTTTTTCAGTGCATCAAGCTGCTCTGAGAATTTCTCCTGGATGGATTTGGTAAGCTGCGATTTTTCCAGTTCAACCTTCTCCTTAACCTTATCTGCAATCAAGGCCTCTTCATCCATTTTAGTCTTCTGAAACTCCTCGCGCTCCTTTTCCAATTTAGCCCTAGCCTCTGCGAGTTTCTGAGCATTCTCGGTTAGCTTTCCCTCTAGTTGCTTGCGGATATTTGCTTCAAGCTGCATTGTGATGGCTGACTCCAGCTGAAATGGTTTTGTGCAATGTGGGCAAACGATTTGATAGTTATTCATAGTTTTAAGTTTATAAGTTATTGATTTGGTTTTAAGTTATTTAGTAAAGAATGCATAGAATTTTATACTCAATAGTAGACTTACTGCTAGACCCTATGCGTGTCAGCAGTAAAACGAGGTTATTTGATTCTGGATTTTGGGGTTAACCCTATTACCGGTATAACCGATGATGATGGTACTAAAAACAAAAGTTCCATAAGTCAAAAGTTTTAAGTGTTAAACTTGTTGCTTATGGAAAGTCACCTTGAGCCTTTACGAACCTTTAGTGCTTTCCACTCACATTTGCTTATCCGCAGTTTTGGCGAGCAACCAGCTCCGCGTTACGCTAACCACCGTGTCCTAATGGCTTGCTCACAGCCAGAGGATCGGTTGGTAATCAAACAGGTGTCAGTCAATATGTTTCAACACCCAATTTTGATATTCTTAATGTTAATTCTATCTAAAAATCTTTTGCAAATCTACTCCATGATACGATTACTGCAAAATATTGTTACAGTATTTCTGGCACTGTATGCATTCTATGTGCGCATAATTGAGCTAAATATTTTTGATAACACTGATATTTGTAAGTAATTGAATGTTCAAAATGAAAAAAACCATGTCGCATTTCTGCAGAGAAACATAAAATATTAACAAAAACAACCTATTGATTACTCAATATATACTCCAGTGTAAAAAACTACCTAATCGAAAATAATGTGAATGGAACTCTCGTAAAAGGCCAAATTTGCTATAGATCTTCAAGCGATATCTGCGTTAAAATTTCAGAAACCTACACTTGGAGAGCATCGTAAAGTTTATATTGGGTAATTGAAATATGTAATTGAATTTATCAATTACTTCGCCTAATGAGAACCTAGAAAGGGAATTGAGATAACCGCGAAAGAACCTTCTGTTAAAAATACAAATTGATTATTCGCATTAAATATTTCACTATATTTGATATAGACAAGGTAATCATTTAAGTTATTATGAACTTCTACTTTACACAAGAACCCAATAACTACAAGGAGGCTACCGACTCCAACCTTTTTTTTGAAAATGCGGAAAACTATGTTGGTAAATATCAGGGCAGTCTTGTTCAAAATTTGCCCCATGGATCTGGGATCATTAAGTTTGAGAATGGAGATGAGTTCCTTGGCACATTTGAAAATGGAGTAATTGAGGGAGAAGGCGTGTTTATTGAAAAGAATGGCAACAAATACACTGGCTATTTTAGCGAAGGTAAAAAGCATGGCATTGGTACGCTAAAATATTCTAATGGGGATATTTATGAAGGTGAATGGGAGAATGATGTTAAATGCGGTGCTGGGGTTTGCACATACAGTAATGGGGATATTTATAAGGGATTTTGGGAAAACGAAAAGTTTTCTGGCGAAGGTTATCTAAACTATTCCAATGGCGATCAACATGTTGGTTATTGGAAAGATGGTAAAAGAGAAGGAAAGGGAAAACTAACGCAATCTAACGACGAGGTACTTGAGGGCGAATGGATTGACGATGTATTTCAAACCCCAAACCAAAGGGATCCACTTTATAATGATGCAGCAAGAATTGTTGTGGAACAACAGCAGGGTAGTACTTCTCTTATTCAACGTAAATTATCCTTAGGATACAATAGAGCCTCTAAGATTATTGAACAACTTGAAGCTGCTGGTATTGTTGGACCGTATCAACCCGACAAGGCTAGATATGTTCTCGTTGCTAATTTGGATGATCTTGAGAAAATATTGGCTGGTAATGGAAAAGGTTCTTCCTACGCCCAAAAAGAAACACCCCAAATGGCTAATGCTGAAAGCATTCCTTCAACATTTGAAGACAAAAACACTAAATCAGTTACTGAAGGTAGCAATGGCAAACCACGAATTAGGATAACTTGGTTTTTTGTTG
>Ga0209203_1001089_pt1 | contig 20521 bp, 16 predicted proteins | sample AD_UKC109_MetaG_FD_184423 | JGI IMG/M metagenome (GOLD analysis project Ga0209203, IMG submission 184423) | Active sludge microbial communities of municipal wastewater-treating anaerobic digesters from Hong Kong - AD_UKC109_MetaG (SPAdes)... | ecosystem: Engineered > Bioreactor > Anaerobic >... | reverse complement strand
CCCTGACCCACCAGAACCAGCCGAACATTTGAAAATTCTGCCGCTATTCTACCAAAAGATCGCACCAAAAATTCATGGTTTTTTACTCGGCGGAAATTTCCTACCATTCCGATGAGAATATGCGACTCATCAAATCCAAGTTTGTATCGCAGGGGGCCGTTTTTAGGTCCGGGCGTAAAAAATTCAGTATCAATACCATTGACGATGGACAATGCCTTGTGGGTGCTCAACCCATACTTTTCTCTGAGATATTCCGTGACCTCTGGCGAAACACCGATCACTACATCCGAACATGCAAACATCGCCTTCCCAATCCGCTTCCAGACACCACTCAGCCGTTCAGCTTCCCAGACCGAATGCTCAGTATATACCAGCTTCCGCTGATGCCTGATTTTGCTTCCATAAAATGAATAGAACAGAGGCATGAAATGATGAGGGTTGATAATATCTATTTTTTCTTTCTCGATAATGTGAGACACATAATGGATAGCTTTCAAATCAAAACCCGGTTTTTTATCGATGAAAAACATGGGGACGTCCTGCAGGGTATCGAACGGAGCATATTTTTTATCGTGGAACCAGGCAATCTTCGATCGGAACAAAAGCCTGTCCAGTTTAGAAATAAGATTGTAGACAACCTTCTCCGATCCTCCCTGTTTCAAATCAGGCAAGACAAACAGGATGTTTTGGGGTTTCCTCAAACCGGCAACCTCCTCCCTATCAATCGGGATGTATTCCTCTATTCGTGACATATAATATTTTCTCTTTTGTATTTATATCTTTGAATCAGGAATACACAGGTCTTTCGATGATCAATCCGAATTCCTCTGCGAAGGTATCAACCGATTTCATATACTCTTTCTCCGCCTCTGTCCCCCGATAATAATAAAAATCAAATCGTTTTGAATAAAAATGTTCAATATCTTTAGTCCATGGGTCGTTCCTGTCAAGCGCTCTCTTCATCAATATTTGGTTAAGTCGTTCATTGTTGACCCTTGCTGAAATGTTGTTCCTTGCCCACGTGGCTGGATCCAACTGCTCTGAAGTCTCAAGAAATTTAATTAGTTGCCGGGCAAGAGGGCGTTTCGGATCAAAAAGGATCCCCGTTTCTCTATTAATATATGACTTGGTCCCTATCAGGGCGTCATTGTACATACCGACAGGGGTCCCAGCCATCAATGATTCTGCTACCGCAATATATGAGCCTTCTTTATGGCTGAGTGCACAGAATATTTTGGATCGTGAGAGCAGTTTTTTGACTTCCTCATCATTCAGTCCCTCAAAAATCCGGAAACGATCCTCGACCCCAAAGGCTTTGGCTTCTCTGATAAGAGATTCCCTCGTCCGCCTGCCAATCGGAACTCCCGCGAGGCACACTTTTAAATCACGGGGAAGGTCTGTCAAGGCTTCAAACAATCGCCAATGACGCTTATATGTATTGAAATTGGCCAGCATAATGATGTCAACATCCTTGCGGACCTTTTGTTTCGAATAGAGATCCGCATTGACCCAGCTCGCGGCGTGAAAGGGAAGCCCGACGCATCTTTTCCCCAATCCCTCGCACAGCGGCATATCCAGAATGGACGAAGGCATCAGGAAGAATTCCTTTTCCGCTTTTGCCGCCATCATAAAGAGTGACTGACTGTAAAAAGGCTGCCAGCTCGGAATAAAAATGATCTGGTATTCATTCTCGATTTGACTGAAGTAAGGCGAAGAAACAATTTTCATCAGTTCGGTTTCAAAAGATATAACAAGAGCCCCTCTTTCATTTGGCCCTATATACTCTTTGACAATGATAGAACGACGGAGCTTGTCATCATCTTTAACCTTAAACTTATCTCTGTCAGTGATTCTCTCAGCTGTTCTGATGGCTTTTTGTATTAATCTTGTGCTGAGTGGATTGCCCCGAAAATTCACCAAAAATTGAGAAATTGCCTGCAATCTTAGGTATGTATTTCTATTCACAAGAGATTGGGCCATCCTGAATAGAGCCTTACTTCCTGCCAGGTTTCGAGTCCTGGCAAAATCCTCCAATCTCAATAACATTCTCAGGAAATAATCCATGTGTCCTCAGGCTTTCTTATTCCGGCAAATTGGTCACTGCAAAAAAATCAGAATCTTACTAATATTTCAACGTCGTCAACGGCTACAATCTCTCCAGCGAAAAATGAACGGCATGAATCGTAGCAAAGTGATGTCCTAACGACCATTGAACATTTACCGGCAGAAAAGAGTATATTTTTCTTTGGTATGGGACAACAAAATGAATCTTAAACCTCGCAGCAGAATAATAATTAAATCCGGACAGCGCCCTGGCCTTATCTTCTGTAAAATAATCAAAAGTGTGTTCGGTAAAAAAAGAAACGTGGGTAGGGTCATCACAGGCACTTGGTGAATTGTAATACGGAACATCGATTTCAAGCATGGCACCCGGCTTACAGATTCTCCATAATTCTTCCATAATCTTTACTGTATAAAGTAAATGTTCCAGAATATGGCACAGAATTACCTCGTCCACGGACTCATCGTCAAAGGGATAAGGGAAACAGTTCATATCATGGACTACATCTACCGTCGGCATCTGAATCTTATCTACACCGACATATCCGTCAATTCTGTTCTTTCCGCAACCGAAATTAATTTTCACTCGCTTCCTCCATTCCCGCAAAGATGGCTAAGGTAAAAAACGGTCCGACTTGGGCAGGTGTTATCTGGTGATTGTGGTTATGTGGAGAGTGACTTATCGTTCACTAACTTTCAGTATCGCCAGAAGCTCCATAAAAATTTTGAACCATTGTTTTTCCATATGTGGTTTCAAAAATAATACTTCGTCTTTCAATTTTTTCTTGTTATCCAGGAAATACCTTACACTTTTGGCTATATCCTGTGCGGTATTTTCGGTATACACTGCTCCTTGACTAAAGTAGTGTCGAATCGCTTTTGTATCTGAGAGAATGGTTGGTTTCCCCAGGCTCACGGCCTCATATGCCCCGCATACCAGACAGTTATCTATCATTGTAAGGTCCATAATAACATCGCAAGAATATAGAAGATTAATGTAATCAGGCTCTGCAAGGTATCCGCAAAACACAACATTAGAAGGGGCATTCTCAACAATCTCCTGCGAAGCCTTCCGATAATTACCGGTAATATAGAAATACATGTTCGGATCAAGCAAGCGGGCCGCTTCGATCACTTCCTGATAGGGCTCATCCTTTTCAAAAGAACAGATATAAACAATATTATACTTCCCTTTCAGCTCGACAGGGTGATACTCCTGAAATTCCGGGAGTTTGTCTGCCAGCACAAAAGGGTTTCCTCCATTTGCGGTAACTACCTCTGCCAATTCCTGGTTCGTGACAACGGTCAGATCGGCATATTTATGTATCCATCCATATAAAGGCAATAACCAGTTCAACTTGGAAGAAAAAGGCTTTACCCCCTCATTATGTGCATCGACAATACATGTGAGACCCAGCATCTTGCATATTATGATCATATAAACGGTAAGAACCAACGATGGATTCTGGACAAATATGATGTCCGGTTTTTCTTTCAAGAGGACCTTGCCGGTTCTGGCCAGTAATACAACGTACCGTACCAGCCTGGGCGCGTCAAATTCAAACTGGAATAACCCCATATCAGGGAAAACTCGTGCGATTTCAGAAGATCTGCGGTGCTTTTCCCAGGCAATCCAAATAATATGTTTCTTCTCATATATCATTAATTGACAACTGTTTTACTACTATTCAATTGGTTCAATTGGCCCTATATATTCTTTTGCCACAACAATATTGTCAAACCAAACCTTGCTAACATGACCTGAACTGACATTAGGCATATAAAGTTCAAGCCATATAAAATTAACTGCCAGATCCTCTATACTTCTCCACTTGAAGCCTTCAAATGATTGGTTACTATTTTCATCCGGACGCCACCATCCCCCGGTCCATTGGCCTTTAGGAAAATCTGGCCCGAAATGACTTACCACCTGTTCACCTCTGCGCCAGAGTCTCCCATCAATCCAGAATGCCTGTTCTCCATTAGATGCATCTACGGGATTATTCATTTTAACCATCAATTCTACACAAATCCATTTTCCCCGCTCGACTGGAGGTTTGCTTCCTCCTACCAGAAAAGTTGTGCCCCAATATTTTCCATCACCATGAGCATGCATGCCCTGCCAATAAGTATAAAAATCCCATTGCCAGTTCTTGCCATATGTATCGACCTGAGTCGTAAAACGCTTACTACCATCTGGCCTTGCCCCCGCGCCACCTTGAGGCCAGGTTGTTGGCGGATTGTATCCACCCAGACATGTTCCAAAATGTCCTATCGGAGCACAATCAAAATCAAATTTAACGTAAAACCTGGAAAAAATATACTCGAAGCCTGGTAAAAGCTGACGATAAAGATGGCCTCCGGAACTTTTGCCGCCAACATGGGTCATAAGAAGTGAAAACTTATCAGCACTGTTTTTAGGTACATCTGATGAAAGACTCATAATTTCTTTACTTTTTACACTATCCCATCGCTTAAATATTTTACTAAGTGCTAATGGTTCTAAGTAGTTTAAATGGATTCCTTCATTAAATTTTTCAACAAAAATCACATCAGGATCAGTTTCAATATTTTTATCTCCAGGATACTTAGCCGCAATACCGCTAAGCCCCTCTGGGAGCGAATTTCGCTTTGTAACATCCTGATATAAATTTGAAATGCGAAAATTAGACGGTGGGAGAACTGATTCTATCGCTTGTAGTTTTTTTTCTTCCGCTACTGAAGGAACATGATTTAAACTAACAACTAAAACAATAATTATAACTATTATGACAATACACGAGTCGGTTTTTAAATTATGCATATTGTTTTTTTCACCCTCGTTTCTCACAATTTTAATCTACATTTCTGTCAACAATCATATATTTTCTGGCTCATATCACCAAGCAATAAGCCATTCATCTAGCAATTTTTGTATATTTGGATTCAATCGTTTTTGTCCACTCTTTAATATCAAAAAATGACCGAACTTTCCTATAGGCCGCTTCAGCGAATGCCTCCCTTAGGGAGTTGTTGTCATAAAATTCCATTACTCCTGCCGCGAGGTCTTCGGGTTTACCCGGCGCAACAAGTATCCCACTTTTCCCTGAATCTATTATCTGGGGAACACCTCCCACTGACGAGGCAACAATGGGGATCCTGCAAGCCATTGCTTCAAGAAGTGCCATCGGAGTTCCTTCGGTCAGTGATGGCAACACAAACACATCCATGGCCGGAATCCACTCTTTCACATCTCTTTGAAAACCGGCAAAGAATACTTTATCTTCCCTATTTTTCTGCCGAACTATCAGTTCAGATCCTTCTTTTGCAGGTCCGTCTCCAATCATTAAAACCTTTATCGGAATATCTCGTTGAAATAATATTTCAGCCGCATCAAGAAGATAGGGTATTCCTTTTTCTTTGCTTAACCGTCCAATATACCCCAGCACAAAGTCTCGTTCGCCGACCCCCAACGCGTGTCTCAGGGTATCTCTATCGTGTATGAATTTTTTGGGGTCAGTGTCCGTTTGAACGGCGTTCAACACGACATTGACTCTCGACTCTCTCAGTCCGGCTTTTAAGAGATCATACTTGATTCCCTGTGAGACGGCTATAATCCTGTCCGCATATCTCAGCATCATCCGGTCGATCCGGTATGACCGCTTCAGTTTCCACCCATCCTCGATAAATCCGTGGCAGGTGGATATCACCGGAATTCTTAATACCTTTGCCACCGGTATGGTGATAATATCGGCAAAATAACCGTGCGTGTGAATCAAATCAAATCGTTTCTTATACAAGATTAAAAACATCATCTTGAAACATCTAACCAGCCAGAAGCGGTCTCTTTCTTTCAACGAAGCCCTCAAGGAAACAGGGATTTTATACACAGAAAAGTTTTCCTTTTTAAGCTCCTTCAAAAAAATACTATCCGCCTCCCACGGTCGGAAAAAGATGATCGGATGTATCTGGAACTTATTCCTATCAACGTTTTGAAGAAAATTGAGGCTGACTCTCTCGGCTCCGCCGAATTCAACCGGAGTTACAACATACGCTATTTTCTTCCTCATACGGAAAGAATTCATCGTTATTCTTATGGTTTTTGAAAGGTTTAGAGTAGAGTCAGCTGTGTGAACGAAGCCAATTGATTAACTCGCTGAGTTTCTTGCGGATACGCATCAGCACAGGCCATACCCGGGGAAGAATTTCAAATTCTACCAAATAAAATAATCGATATAAAAAGGGATAGAAAGGTAAATCATAATATCCTGTGAGTGAAACCCATTGAGGACCATACTTTTTTTTAAATCTCTCTTCAGTCGCTGAAGATCCCACTCCTCTAAAGCTATACCATTGACATCCCATGGCCATGGCGCGTCTGATACTTTCCCAGGTAATTGCATCATTAGCGCGAAGATATTGATACTGATGTGGTATCGCTCTATGCATAGCTAAACACTTCTGACCGAAAATCAAGCGGATGGCCCCACCTATGATTTTCCCCTGGTAAATAGCCAGAAGCAATTCACCGTTTCCCCGAGCGATAAACTCATCCCATAGAGCCTTCTGATATTCATAGCCACGAGCCATGAAACCCTTTTCAATTGAAAACTTCCGGAAGATTGAGTAGAAGGTCTGGAACTCTTTTTTTTCCGTAGCTAACTTGATAATGAGTCCCTGTTTACAAAACTTGCGTACACTAGTTCTGACTCTTTTATCCAGCGATCTAAACAATTCTTCTTCAGAATTAAACTTAGTAAGAGCAATACGATATACATCTCTCGGCGTATTCCAGAATGTCCAACGTTGTTTTAGGTGAATAAAACCCTGTTTTATAAAAGGATTATTGCATATTGGTATGGCTTCTTCCTCAATGCTTGGATCAATCCTAATAAAAATCGCATGGTTTTCTCGCGCTTTTATCCTGATTTTTTTCAAAAGAGCATCAAGTGTCTCTATATCAGAAAGAGAGGTAAGAATTGGTCCCCTTGGAGCATACATGATAGAGAGGAATGTAAATGGAATCGGTTTGGTCAGCACCATAACAGCGCCGGTAATGGTCTCTCCTTTTTGGGCGATCAAATAGACAGGTTTCCAGCCATCAACAACTCGCACATTTCCCCATCCGAAAGCATTAAGAGGGTGAACAGACTTGAATTCTGCAACTTTTTTGTCCCAATAATCCCTTTCTGAATGAAAAATTTCTTTCACCCTCATATTGCCCAACACTCAATTCTCCTCAGAAAACCTTCTATTAATTTGCACTCCCATAAATTTCATAAGCCTGATTTTTTTAATAAAACCAAATCCCGCTTTTTGTACACCCTTTATGGACGCATGATTTTTTTCATTGACACATATAAATACTTTCCTGCACCCATTTTTATTAAGGTATGTTTGAATTTCCAGCAATGTCTCAGGATATAATCCTTTGCCTCTATATTCCGGAACAGTAAAGCTATACTTGATCTCTGCCTCGTCACTGTCGAGGCTCAGATTTCTGTTCGGATCACCTTTGTAATATACCCAACTAATGTGACAAATTATTCCATCGCTGTTCTCAACAACAAAAAAGTCTGCAACATGATCATATATATCCAAACAAAATTCCCATTGTGGTGGGTTAAGTCCTTCTCTCGCATTTCTCAGTTGTTGCAATTCACCTTTTTTGGGGAATATCAAAGAGTTACGATCATCTGTGAATACGTCCCAATCCAATTCTCTGCCGAAGACAAGAATATTTTCCTTCTTAAAAAGTGATTTCAGAAGAAGCAACATCCATGCTGATAAATTCAGCCCTTCAGATTGCGACCTGAGAATTCTCAGTAATCTTAACAAGCCTTGATACATGAGTTGTTTCGCATCTGATTATATCCATATATATGGTTCAAATGGATTCTTTGTTTGATACGTTATAAGAAGCAATGCTGACCATTGCACCGGATAGAATAAAAATAAGATACATAATGCTAGCATACGCATGGGAAAGGAAAAAACCACACGCCAAAAACCCGACAAGTGCCATCTCAAGAGCTATCACTTGAGATTCAAGTCTTTCGGATATTCTGCCTTCAGAATGTAGAATCTTAAGTTTTTTAAAATTTTTAAAGGTAAAAATAATAATAGCCATAAAAACCAGAAATCCAGGTAGCCCCATCTCAACCAGCACCTGCAAAAATGAATTATGAGCAACGTTCCATTTGCCGGTAGAAGCTCCCCTCCAGATATCTCCTTTAAATTTTCCTTGTTCGAGATAACGTCCATAAGCACTTGAAAAACAATTAGGCCCTACACCTAATATTGGATGATCGGAAGCAATAACCAGGCCTCGTTTCCAGACAATCATTCTTCCTGATCCTGCCTGTAAACTGGAAATATCTTCTAAAATCGTACTTATCCGCGCCTTGTAATCTGGGCCGACCTGCATTATAAAAACAATTCCCATAATAACAGCTAAACCTATCAGTCGTTTTTTGGAAAATCCCTGTACTTTGATAAGAGAAGCGAAAATGACAACTATAATGAGTCCAAGAAATCCCCCACGGGACTGGGTAGCAATAAGCCCAATAAGGCTGGCAATAGCTCCCCCAAAACAAAATAACTTCCACAAACGACTTTTAGTTGTCTGCATCTGAATTACTGCAATGGGAAGTGTTGTCACTATCAATGCAGCCAGATCATTCGGGTCATAAGTGCTTCCGCCACCAGTTCTAACGCCGGCTTCCATTTTGGTAACTGTCGCAAGGGACATCATAAACCCGCTCAATAACAGAGTTTTGACCATTCCCTCAACACGTTCTTCCGTAGTAATCACCTTGGCAACCAAGTAAAGATAAAGACCTAATTTTAATATGAAACCTCTCAAGAAATATAGACTCGCCCGTGGGTAATAACCAAAAGGAGTACAAAGGATAGCAATTACTGCAAAAGCAATGAATAGCTTGAATTCCGGAGTAGATAAAACTGGCCTTTTTTTGTCAGAAAATAGTATGTAGAATAGCACACAAAGTCCCGCAGCCCAATCTCCTGGATTTATTACTTTGAGTACTGGGAAAATATCCTGGGGCCGCCCCACAGCAACAACTGTCCAGATATAAAGCATATAGAGGGGAAGCTTATTCATATTTATGAACTATTGAGGGTAACCGTTTATGGGATTTTTAAACTTGAACCGCAAAGTCGCAAAGGGTTTCTTGTTTTTCCGATGTGTCGCATTTGTTTTGTTTGCCCCACAGGGGTGCAAGAAAATTGTGAGCGCCGCCACCCGGCGGTCATAATGTCTTTCTTAGCCTACTTCCCGTCTTGAGCACAGCGGGCGGTTGAGTTGTTTTGGAACCGCCAAGTCGCAAAGTCGCAAAGGGTTTTTTGTTTTTCCTGATCGGAACGGACGATCATGAAAAGTAACATGCCCTGCCCCGATGGCCGGCATAAAATAGTCTGCTATTCCTCCAGCTTATTCACCATTCGCTTTATTGTGCTGCATTTGTTTTGTTTGCCCCGCAGGGGTACAAGCCAATTATGAGCGCCGCCACCCGGCGGTCATAATGCCTTTCTTAGCGCACTTCGCGTCTTGAGCGCAGCGGGCGGTTGAGCTGTTTTGGAACCGCTAAGTCGCAAAGACGCAAAGGATTTTTATGTTTTTCCTGATCGGAATGGACGATCATGAAAAGTAACATGCCCCGACCTGATGGACGGGATAACATAAACGGCTACTCCTCCAGCCTATTTACCATTCGTTTTATTGTGTCGCATTTGTTTTGTTTGCCCCGCAGGGGTACAAGCCAATTGTGAGCGCCGCCACCCGGCGGTCATAATGTCTTTCTTAGCGTACTTAGCGTCTTGAGCACAGCGGGCGGTTGAGTTCCATTTCAACGGTGAACCCTTCACTATTACCTTTCTGGCACCCAATAAGTATAAGTCTCTTTGCTGAAATATTTAAACCATCCAAAGGTATATGCCAGGTTTACCAAAAAGTAGGAACTGGTCAAGTTAATCCATCTTGCTTTTCTGGAATTACTTTTTATAAAAAACCCCGCAACAGCAGACAAATAAAAGAGAAGTTGGAGTGCCATAACAATTTGATAGAACAAAATATCCTGGCCAGCAAGATATATATTAGTAATAAAGATTACTATAATCCAAAAAGGGGTCGTAAACTTCATAAGCTTGTGAGAAAATATTTCAAAAGAGAAGACTGGATAATTAAAAGGGTTCAACAGTGATTTATAGCTAAAAATAGCCCTCAATGTCCGTGCAGTGATTCTCACCTGCCTGTTAAATTCCCCTTCCAATTCATCTGCTGTCTGTTCTCTACAGAAAGCATCCTTTTCCACAATCCCCCGATAACCCTGCTTTATTATACTCATTGGAATTACTAAATCGTTTAAATCGTGAGGATTCATTGGAACAAATAACTTTTTTCTGATAGCGAAGATTGCTCCGTCAGCACCTACGCAAGAACCGATTTTGCTTTCCAGATATTTTATGAATAATTCAAATCTTGAATATACGTTTATGCTCTCAGTCCTCTGACCGCCTGAAATCGTGAAATATCTCGTAATACCTGTCACGAACCCGATTATCGGATCAGCGAATGGTCGAATGATATTATAAATCACGTCCGCATCAAACATAGAATTCGCATCGGTAAACAAGACAACTTCTCCTTTGAGAAGAGGTAGAAAATCGTTAATACAACTGGTTTTTCCCTTATTGACCGCAGAAATGCAGGGACGGATTCTTTTATCGCTTTTTGCGTATTTCAATATAATGTCATTGGTCATATCCGTGGAACCATCTGAAATAACGGCAATTTCAAGGTGATCCTCCGGGTAATCCAGTTGCAAAGAATTCTCAATCTTTTCAGCTATAACCGCTTCTTCATTATAAGCAGATATAACAAGACTGACCAAAGGAGTTATAGTTTCTTTTTTTACAGGGTTGGTTCTTATAGCTGATAAAAACCATAAAATTGTTGGGTATTCTACGTAAGGATAAAGAATTGCGAAAAAACTTAACCAGAAAATTATTTCTACTACTGTCATTTGTTCCTAACAAGAATATTAAATTTTAATAGTTTCATATTCAAAATATTGAGTATAATTTAGTTATTTCTCATTGTCGAATACGAATTAGATCCAATACCTCGTGATAACCCTCTCTATTCACGATTAAAATCATGCAGGCATATACCACAGCACCCGTAAAGATAGATAGCGACAATCGAAGAATTGGATTAGAGCCCGACATAATGCTCTTTATCACAACTACTGAAATATACATGACAACCGCAGAAGATATCGGTTTTGAGATTGCTACAAAAACCTCTCGAAAACCTTGTTTCAGCATTTTAAGCATACGCGATAAATTTATCAGAAAGATAATAGGAAAAATTGTTGACCAGGCTATGCTTACTCCTATAATCCCACCCCAAATACAGGCAATTAATTGAACAAATGGCAATATTAACGAGGCTGTAATTACATTGTAAAGATTTATAACAGGCTGACCTAAACCAAGTAATGCGGGGCTTATTAAATTGCTTATCATACGGAAAGGTATTACAAGGCTTAGGATTTGAAGGGGAACAGTAGCGAGTGACCATTTTTCTCCAAGGGCAATACTGACCAAATCCGGGGCAATGCTGGAAATTCCCCACAACACAGGGAAGGCAACAAAACTCATTATTCTGACCGCTTTCAGAAAATGTGAGCCAACTTGATCTACATCAGTCTGAACGCTGGCAAAAGCCGGGAATGCTACCTGGTGTATTATTCCAGAAACCTTTTCCATGGGCAACGAAGCCAAATTTAAGGCTACAGAATAGAAGCCCAGAAACTGCTTTCCAAGAAGCTTACCTATAATAATAATGTCAGCACGAATATAGAGTGTCCAAAGCATCCTGGTAATGGTCACGTAGCCGCCAAAAGAGATCACCCCTTTTATACCCTTAATAGAAAAACTTGGCAGCTTCAAGAATGGATGGATCGTGTTAATGCCTACTGCCCTGCATAGGTTTAGTGTAAGCGTCCCCCACACCAGTGACCAGACCCCCCAGTTATGTAATGCAAGTGAAAGGGTTGTTAAGCTGCCAGCAATTGCTGAAATCAATTCAACGATGGATTTTTCCCTGAATAGCATCTCTCGATCAATTGCGGACTGAGGGATAATGACAAAGGATGCAATAATAAACTGAATCGATATTAATCTTATTAGTGGTACAAGACGTTGTTCTTCAAAAAAGAAAGCAGCAAAAGGGGCTGCTGCCAAACACAATAGAAAGAGCCCCAGATTTATGATAATCAATAAACCGAATACCTGCCTCATCATTTCTTCGTTCAAATCTTTTTTTTGGATTAGCGCTACCCCAAGTCCGAGCTCGTTAACCATGGTTAGAAATGTAATAAAAATACCCGCCATCCCCATTAACCCATAGTCCTGAGGGGATAACAGGCGCATTACAGTAATAGTGATAATCCATGTTACGAATTGTCCTGCAAACCTAAGTCCTGCGCTCCAACGTAGACCGGAAATGACCTTTTGCCTTAAATTCATTTCAAACTGAAATTCATTAGGTTACTGAGATAATAAATACTTATGCTGAAAATTAGATAATATTTTAAGGGTCTTGACTGGGGCAGGGAGTATTTTCTACCCTGATTATAAGGAGCAAATTATTAGTCCCTAAAACAACTTGTCTAATTCTTGAATAAATTTTTTTGTAAGCATATTTTTATTAAACTGGTTTAAATATTTTTTATTGGCCTTTCTACACAATTGCCCATCTCTCCAATTCTTGTAAAAGGTTTCAATCGCTGTTGCCAATGCATCGCTGTCACCAGGCTTAACATTTATAGATTGTGGGGAGTATTCTTCTATCAATTCAATAACTTCGATATTCGATACAGCAGAAAGAAGAGGTACACCAGTTGCAAGACCTTCAAATAGTTTAGTACTGATTCTATCTTCAACAATTCTCAAAAGAATCACAGAAGATCTACTTAAGGATTTAATGGAATCCTTCCTTGAAACTTTCCCGGGGCAATCAATAATATCGGATAAGCCAAATTTCTCCCTCATGTGCTTAAACCAGTCAGTATTATTCCCGATGTATAGGAACCTTATATGATTTTTCGGAATTCTATTTCTGGATATTACCTTTTTTAATGAATGGAATATTAAATCCGAATCGTAATATCTTGGATAGTAATTCCCAACATACGTGATTGTAAAGATATCAAAAGGCATTAAATATTTGTCGGGCAAATATTCTGAAAAGAAACCATTATAAATGCAGCATGTTCTTCCCTGCAAAAAAGGATATTTAAGCAAGTAATCTATTTCAGTTGTCTTTGTAACAAATATCAATCTGTCGACCTTTTTCAGTACATATTTTTCTATAGCTTCACTAACCTTAATATTAAATCTTAGTGAGAGTGAATCCTGATCGTATAATGAAATTATTGTTGGGTCTCTTAAGTCAAGAACCAGAGGTTTCTTTGTTACTCTTTTCAGGAATAGACCAATCAAAGCTGAACTGAAAGGTTTTGATGATACATATATTAAATCAATTTTATGTTTTCTTATGATCCTTAGCCCTTTAATTATACTTAAAGGAATCCAGCCAATAAAGATATCCGGGATGCATAACAAGTTTTGAAAGACATTTGTCCGAAGCCTTTTGCCAAATACTCTAACTGCCAATGATAATAAAACATTCAACTTCCCAATAACTCGAGAAAGATTCAGGGCAGACCAGGAATAAAAGGTCATTACCTCATTTGGTGGTTTATCTTTGCCAACTGAACAATATGCTTTGTCAGGGTTTCTCACAGAAAGGACATAAGGTTCCCAACCGTAAAAAGGGAGATATTTGGAAAAACCAAGTGCCCTGAGCCCACCCACATCTGTGAGAGGAGGGTAGTAGTATGAAATAAGGAGGATACGCTTATGCTCTTCAGCTGGATTGTTTGGGATATATGATTTCATAGTAAAGGTAAGATGGCTTGCGGGAATCTATCCTTGAATTGATCCTGTGGAATGTTATGATTATTATGCTTAAATTATATCGGTATCGCCATAAGCGATTGTCCAATTATTAGGAAGATAAAACATCCTGGCCATTCTTGAGTTTTCATCAAAGACACGCCCTGTGAGTACAAGATTTGAAAATGGTAATATCTTGAAACCACACATCCCGAATACAGCATCAAAAAAACCATTATCATACCCGTAGAACTCGATTTTTTGGGCATCTGAATCATTATAATAGTTTAGCACATGGAGCAAAAGCAAAGCAGATTGAGACACATTCTTTGTTCTGTGAAGTAAATCGCAAACAGCTACTATTCCTCCACAGTCTAAAGTAACGATAAGACCTTCCGGCTTTCCCTTTGCATAAAGTATATGGAAAGTATAATTGCGATCCGGATGATTTTGATACCGCCACCTTAAATATGGAATATCTTTCCAAACAGATAACACCTCATAATCACGGATTTCTTCTAAGCTGTCATCCAGTCTGTCAGGCAAATGTGACGACACAATAATTTCCAAGGCCTTATCCTTATTAAGAAATCGAAATCCAATATATTTCAACCTAATCAGCATGCCATGAAAATATTTAACGACACGGTCTATTTTTGAACCCCATATCTTATTTAATCCGATTCGATATAAATAGTATTTTAAATTAACAAGTCGGTGTCGGTTTGAATTTCGCATAATGCCCGGATATGCATTCCTGTTTGGGAAACCTAAGACTGCTGCGGCGCCTTCTTCTTCACCATACTTGTTATTGTGCATGATTATTTTGTCAGATAAGAATTTTCCGCGATGATCAGATCGAATCATTGAATCACAGGTTTGTCCTGCAACAATTTCATGTCCCATAAAGTTCAAATGATTGCGCATCATACAATAATGACCAATAATTTTATTATCCATTTCTGCTAGGGTTATCCAGGCATGTCCCTGGACATGATTTATATACTGCCAGTACCAATGCTCCAGCGTTTTATTTGAACTGAAAACCTCATTGTGGATTCTTATTATATCAGCCTCATCTCCAGATTTGTATTTGCGGATAAACAGGTCTTTATCGCTCATTCTGCAACCTCCACAGCTTTACACAATGGCAGAAACGTCATTCCCCTATTAACAGCAAACTCAAGAAACATTTCGACATCATAGAAAAAGGTCTCAAGTTGCTTCTGATTGTGAATAAATGGGCTTTTTCCCGGAAGGAGTGATGTTGAGTGGAATGTCAAATTCAAAAAATCATGCCCCGATTGAATAAAGGTTTTTGACAAACGAATCATATCTGAACCACTGCTGAATTCAGGTGAAAGCCATCGAAAGTTAAGTATTCTTAACCTGTCCAATATGCCCAAAACATGGTACCTTGAAAGAGGTTTTTTTAAAATCCATTTCCTGACTGAATTACACAACTTAAAATTTTTTTGATAAAATCCAATTGTCGGTGGAACTTCTAAAAGACAGCCTCCTTCTTTCTCTCTTAAGATATCGTCTGGATCAAACCAATACGTATAAGTAGAAGCTTCGGAAAAATCATGCCCCCACTCATTAGTCCAATCAACAAATGGGGTAATTGATGTATCAACCCTATAGCCGAGATTATGAATACTTCGAGCAACTTCAGAACCAAAGCCCCATCTCCCAGCTCTAAAGCATACAGGCGTTATCTTAAAATGCTTGACTATTGCTTTGTGAAGAGTCTCAATTTTTTTAATTATTAGTTCATATGGCAGATTGCATATTCGAGAATTGTATGTGTTAATCTTTTCTTCGAATGGAGGGGTGTTCCAGGGATGACAGTGTGTTCCTATTTCACAGCGCCCCTTAGCGAGAATTTCAGCAAGAATATGTCTCGCATTATTATCAGCAACAACAGGCCAATTAACAAGATATGTTGGCATGGCTCCATAGCGATCAAATATATCTTGAATGATGGGTAAGCGGGAAACATTCTCCACAGGATTATGGTCAAAAGAATATTTATTCCATGTATCCTCTTCCGTATCAATTGTGATGAATAGTTTAACAGGCATAGAAAGAATAAGTTTCTATAAATCTAATAAATGAAACAAGGATTGCCCAAGATTTAGTTATTTCACTTATTTATTTGTTTACCGTCGTCACCCGAAATCCTCTATATGTTTAATTTCATCTTGTTCTTTAGCTAGACTCCAAAAATTAAGAAATATTTCTGCAGTATTAATTGCGCAATTTGCTTCACGTAACCCCAGTTTGTTAGCCCAATGTGCAAACCAAAGCTTTTTCTTATTCAATATGTGGTGGGGAAATTTTTTTACACGAAGGATAGCATTACCTTTTTGTATTAATCCTTGCTTAATGTACTTATTTTGTTGTTCATATTGACTAGAATCCCATTGATAGGGCAAATTTTCCGGTCCTGTAACAGGACAAGGTTCATGACCGGGATAGGTTTGCCAAGGAACAGCAGTTACAGCAGGGTCCATTTCTTTTAGCCAAATATGATAAAAATGATGATATAGAAGTTGTTTAATTGGAATATGAAATATTGCATCGATAAAATCACTATCAAAAAAAGGCAATAATAATTCTACTTGATGTTTTCCTATGGTTTCGAAATGTCCGCACAAATGCCTCCGTTGGTCATTTTTTAATAGAAAAATAAGAAATGCTCTTACAGGGTTCTCATTTTGTATCTTTTTTAATTCATTCAGTATCCCATTATGTGTTGCAGACGCTAATACTTTAGCAACTTTTAAGTTAAGAACTTTCTCAGAAATGTTTGAAGCCTCATTACTTAAAAACAAAGAAACCGCATCAGCTGTTTTTCGTTGTGTTAACAACTCTACAATTTTTTTTGTTAAATAAACACATCCAGCAGAGACACTTCCTCCATCACCAGACCAGACAAGATGGGGGGTTCTTTTTGATCGATTAATTTTTGTTTCGATAGCCTCAGAAATTAGGAAGGACCATTCACCCTCCGCACATTTTACAGCAATATTCTTACGTCCAATAGGATTGTGAAAACAACTAACCTTATCTGCGAACATTTGTCCGAAAACATCATCCTGAGAACCATATATTGAAAAACCGAAGGTAGTTACTTTTACATTTTGAGACCGTAAAGCACTTACAACACATCTCGAATCAAGACCACCACTCAAAAATGCGTAAACTTCATCAGGTTTTCTCAATCGTTTGCGAATGGCTGAAATAAATCTATTTTTGGTGATTTTTAGTAATTCTTTTTGCTGAAAATCATGAACATCTTTTGCTTTCCATACGTGGTAGAATATGTTTTTTAACTTATCGTTTTGCAAAAGGATTTGCTCTGCAGATTCCAGCAATTCAATCCCTATAAAATTTGTACGCCTTCCAATTGGATACCCTAATTGAGCTATTTGTGCAACAGCAATCGTGTCCATAACTTTAGGGACGAATTTTAAATTATTGAATACATTTAAAATGGTTGAAAAAACCAAAAAATCCTTATTGTACCAAACATATAATGGCCTTATACCAAGCTTGTCAGTTGCGATAGAAAACAATTTTTTATTCTGTGAGTAATATGCAAATGCAAAAACCCCTGTTGCCTTTTGTAATACATCCCATTTTTCTGAATTAAAACATTTGTGTAATTCTAATAAATCTTTTTGCCTGGTATAAGTCTCACTTTCACTATTTGTTGTAAGGTACGGTTCACCTACAAGCATACTGAATGCGTCAGAGTTATCGTCAACATGGAAACCCTTAGAAGTTAATATACCAAGATCAATTTTAATAAAAAAAGCACTATCTGTTTTATATTCATACAAATTTGAAAAATCATTTATTGGGAGTACACTATGAAACGATGAACAAATTGATTCTGATATTGGAAAATTATTTGTTCGACTAATAACACCTGCCATTATAGACATATATTTTGCTTCCCTGAAGAGACTTTATTAGAATTTGGTAAAGCGACCGCGGAAAATGGCTTGCAACGTGGCTTTTGCGCAATCAGTGATACTCTCCAACAACGTTTGAAAATATCAAAAACTGTTGTTTTTTTTGTATGCACCGCTTCCCCGTTTTCTACGAATTCTTTTAGCGCCGAAATATGATTCATCACCCTCGATTTCTCCTTTAAATAAGAAGACGGATGTTCGCAGAATTCGGTGATAAGATTTCTGATCAGAGCTAAATATCGTTTAACGGTATTTCTATTTAAGCTGGTTAAAGAGGCAATAGTTTTAGCATCCAAATCATGAACAAAATACCTGATTAAGAAACTGAATTTTGCCTCTGAAAATTTTGTGAGTTTTGTGTATTGATTTTTTATTGTTATGACAAGAGCTTAGGCTACTTTTTTAGCCCTGTTCTAGTCAAGACCCTTTAAGAAGCATATGGAATCTGCAGAAAAGCTATGGACATTTGGAGCTTTCCTCCTGATAATTCAATAGAAATCTGCCAGGCCCTAAGGATTCTGTAATAAACTTTATCCTCCCGATAGTACCTCATTATGAGGTTCTGACCTTAAAAATAGTTATTGTCACAGTAAAGGATATCACCTTTATCACTGATATGGTCCATTGCCGCCGATGAGTTAGATTTCAATATTTCCATTCAATAAAATATCTTTGAATAGAAAAATTGTCCATTGTGGTATGCCATGGCGTAAAAAACAGATGAGTGGCAGAGTGATCACCTGCTGGAAAAACAATTTGAGGCCTTGATTTTCCATATGGCGTCACAGACTCCTTATAATCCAGATCAATGATTTTAAACCAATCAAGCCCGTTTTTTGAAATCCAGATTTCTGTGGAAGGTTTTGGGGCAAATTTTTTAGTATATTGAGAATCTGGCTCATATGTCGTGCTAAAAACTAATGTGCCGTCTTTTAAGCAGGTTGAGTGGTAGCTCGGCTTACCGATAAATATTAACTTCTCCCTTAGCCTGTTCTCGAAACTCCATCTGCAAATGCTTGAGCCGGAAACGTCGTTGTCCGAACACCAGTATAGAAAATCCTTTGTTATGATGAGAGAACATATCCTCCAATCTTGATCTCCACCTCCAAGCAAGGAGAGATTCTTAAAATCGTTATCAGTATAAAAAAGGTAACTTTCGTTATCGCGATCTCCGGTGCATATCCATAGTCTGTCTCTGAATTCATCATAGGTAATAGAATGGATATGAAATATCTTGCCTTTTTCAAATGTAAAGCAAACAGACCAATTTCGGCCATCATCTGAACCTTTAAGTACTTTTATTATGTGAGGCCGTTTATTACAATTGTACTCTCCAAAATATATATTACCGTTTTTACAAATGGTATAACCGTGCGTCAAAGGCCCATAATATTCTTTGGGAACGGTAAAAACAGGATGAAAAGACTTCCCATTATCATCGGATCGATAAATATGATCATAAATAATGATTATGGTACCCGAATTAAGAACAACAATATTTGGAGTGCCCCTGGTTTTCCGTATACGTCTGACTACAGGATTCCTGGCTATCTTGTCTTTTATTTTTTTAATGAACGAAGGATTAACCTTGTTAAAGTGTCCTAAACACCTAAATGTCATGCCCATATCACTGCTTTTATAGACAAAATGATCTTCACTTGCGTACAGTTCACTATTTTTTACAAATGAAACTTCTAACCTGTCGACAAATCCGGTATGAATAATTCGAAAAGCCTCATTTGCTAATGGCCTGTTTTCTTTATGTATTTTAATCCTTGGATTTCTGAAGATAGAATTGAATTTTATTGCTAATAGCATAATAGTTATGACAATTAAACTTATTACAATTGCTGAGATGGTTACCATGATAATACCAATTTCTTATAATAGATTATCGCGGCTGTGAGGGCGAAATTTTTATTGTCAGTTTAAAGCTAACTGTTAATAATTAAAGACATCAAAAATAAGCTTTCAACAGGCCAGTAGTTGGGAAGAAGCTCAACAACCCTTTCTGCAAAGGCTTTAACACGTTTTTTTGTTTCCTCTATACCATCTTCAACAATACCCCAACCCCGCTCCGTAAAACACCCATATGGGTTATGCCCGGTTCACCCCCCCTTCGCAGTGCCGTAATAGCCGATATACAAATCAATCTGTTTCATATCATTGGAACGATAATGTCGATACACATGTTTGTCGGCGTTTAATTTTCTGTACACGGAATCAGGAAATGAATCATTAGATCCCTTGAGCCCTGAGATCTCCGTCTGCAGTCGTTCCAGATTTGTGTCAACAACAGCCGGTTGTCCGCGTCTGGAAATTAGAAAGACAAAAAATTGCGACGGCAATTAAAATGATCAGAGAATTAAAATATGTCCTGTCAGGGTTTTTCACGCTCAGGACATAAGGAGTCCAGCCATGCTTTTTAAAATATTTGGAGAAGGAGACACTCCGCTTGCATCCGACATCAACCAGCGGAGGATAATAATAACAAAGCATTAATATATTTTTTT